>Ga0207699_10000135_pt1 | contig 50093 bp, 37 predicted proteins | sample LARL51metaG_FD_184344 | JGI IMG/M metagenome (GOLD analysis project Ga0207699, IMG submission 184344) | Corn, switchgrass and miscanthus rhizosphere microbial communities from Kellogg Biological Station, Michigan, USA - LAR L5-1 metaG... | ecosystem: Host-associated > Plants > Roots >...
GGCATGCCGGTTCTCCTCGGGGCTGCTTTTACATTTGGTCTGGCCAATATTCTGGTACTCCTCTGAAAATACTAGTTGACAGCGTTCGGCGAATGGTATTAAGATAACGCTCGCCTGAAATACTCAGCTCGCGCTCGAAATAACAGCGGGCGCGATGCGTCAATTCTGGACTCGGAACGCTGTGTATTCAGAACGCTGCGATTTGTACCGCCGCGATTCTTAACGCCGTCCTCGGCTGCGTTTTTATCATACCGAGTGAGGGCCGCTCAATGGTTTGATGGAAAACGGATAACCGCGAATTCTCGTTCGGTGCTGAGGAACGGTGGTAGCAGTGACTGTCGAAAGAATTGCCGGGTCATCGCGGAGTATTTTTGACATGACTGGTGTCCCCAGTCATCTCGTTTTCTCCTTTAGCGGTTAGAGAGGGGACGTCTCGCGGACGAGCTCTACCCAGGAAGGTCGACTAGCAAGGTGCTCCCCTCTCCTTTTTTTCAGTCTACTTCGCCGTAGTCCGCTCCAGTACTTCCCGGTCCGTCCTCAGCCTCCTTAATCGAAAAAGCAAAGCGGTCTGCGTTTGTAGTAGTCGGCTCTAAGTAATTGTGTGCTGTCGCTAAGTAATCGTGTGCTTGTTCCAGCGATAGCATCTGCGCTACTATCTCGCCCATCGTTTCAAATCCCGAAATGCGCACCTCAGATAACAGGAGTGTCGGTATGAACGACCGCAAGAAACATCGGCTCGCTCGACCTGGTATTGTTGGTATCAGTTTCATCGTCGCGCTCGGGGCACTGGCAACATATGCGAGCGCTCAGGACGGAAACGGAGAATTGACCGGCGAGCGGTTGGTCAATGCTCGCAAGGAACCCCAGAATTGGGCGACCTATTTTGGAGCCTACGATGCCTGGCGGTACAGCTCGCTCGATCAGATCCGCGCCGACAACGTGAAGAATCTCGTGTCTGTTTGGGCCTTTCAAACCGGAAAGGTCGAAGGCGGACTCAACGCAACTCCCCTCGTTGTCGACGGAATCATGTATCTGATCGCGAGCGAGAACCGAGTGTTCGCCTTGAACGCAGAAACCGGAGAGCGGTTGTGGACTTACAACTACAAGTTTCCGCGCGACCTCGTTTCGCCTTACGGTAAGTTCAATCGAGGCCTCGCGGTCGGCTACGGGTTGGTCTTCTTCGGGACGATGGACAATCACGTCGTCGCGCTCAATGCGAGCACCGGGAAAGAGGTCTGGAACGTTGAGGTCGAAGACGGAAAGAAATGTGGGTGCAACATCAACGGCGCTCCCTTCATTGTTAGAGACAAAGTCATCGTCGGCGGAACCGGAGGGGATAGCGCTCATCGCGGCTACATCAGCGCGTTTTACGCGAAGACTGGAAGACTCGCGTGGCGCTTCTACACCATACCGGGGCCGGGAGAGCCCGGACACGAAACCTGGCCCGACACCGAGATCTGGAAGTACGGCGGCGGCTCGACGTGGCTGACTGGTTCGTATGATCCTGCGCAAAACTTGATCTTCTGGGGAATCGGCAATCCGTCGTCCGACTTTAACAACGCAGTGCGACCCGGTTTGAACCTCTATACCAACTGCATCGTCGCGATCGATGCCGACACTGGCAAGTTGAAATGGTACTATCAGGAGATTCCTCACGACGCCTGGGATTTCGATTCTGCTTACGAACCGGTGTTGATGGACATCACCCGCAACGGCAAGACCGAAAAGCTGCTGGTTCATCCGAATAAGAGCGGCTTCGTTTGGGTGATCGATCGAGTCACCGGCAAGTTCGTCAACGCGTGGCCCTACGTCGACACCATCACCTGGGTCAAGAGCATCGATAAAGACGGCAACTTGATCGGCCGGAATGAACCCGAAGTTGGTAAGCAAAGCCTCATATGTCCGAACTGGGGCGGTGGCCGAAGCTGGAATCACTCGGCGTACAGTCCGCGCACCGGCTTGTGGTACAACGACGGAATCGAGTGGTGCGCTAACGTGACCGTGTATCCACAGGAGGCTCGCGAGGGCAGACCTTTTGTCGCGGGCAATGTTGATGTTAAACCGCCGCCCGATGGAAACATTCGCGCGCACCTCGATGCTTTTGATCCGCTGAGCGGGCAGAAAAAATGGAGCGTGCCGTTCAAGTATCCAATCCTCTCTTCGCTATTAGTTACGGCCGGAGATGTCTTGTTTACCGGCGATGTCGAAGGTCGATTTCTCGCGTTCGATGCCAAGACTGGCAAACAGCTCTGGTCTTTCAACACCGGCTCGGGTCATCGCGGCGGACCCATAACTTATTCCGTAAGAGGCCGGCAATACGTTGCCGTTCCGTCGGGACTGGGATCGATATTTGTGAGCGGAATGCCTGCGACGTGGCCCGAGGCCGCGAACTTCCAGACTGGCTCGGCAGTCTTTGTATTTGCGTTGCCTGAGCGCAAATGAGTGAGGTTAATGAAGCTCGAGTGAGCACGAACTTCCTCAGAGGTGATGCGTTTCGGCGCGGCTCTTGTCGGTTGCGGGCAGTAGCGCTCTTTGGAGTTGTCGGGGCCGGGCTTGTCACAATCGGCCAACCACGGCGCATCCTTTCTGCCCCGCCGCAAGCAGACAAGCTCAAAGAACCACAGTTCATCGCGGAAGGCGCAAAGTTGTTCGCGCCTTCCTGTGGGAATGCTTACTGTCACGGCGCCGGCGGAGTGGGGGGTGGCGCCCCGCGCCTTCGCGGCAAGGCACTTGAAGCGGCTTACCTGTTCAAGACAATCTCGGGCGGAATTTCCGGCACCGCGATGTTGAGTTTCAAGTCGGAGTTCTCGGAGGAGCAGATATGGAAGCTGGTCGCGTTCATAATGTCCGATGTGAAGCCCATTCCTGATGCACGGCCCGAAACTTCTGTTGCCGATAAACCATCACCGATCGCTGTGCGAGGATCTGCTGAAACGACGGCTGAGTCATCAGTTACCGGCAGCGTTCAAGCAGGTAAATCTCTATTCTTCGATTCGAGTCAATCGAGAAGTTGCCATCGGTGTCATTCGCTGCAAGGCGAGGGAACTTCGATCGGCCCTGAGCTATCGAAGGTGGCGGGTCGCTCGCCGCGAGAACTGTTCCTCAGCATCATTCTTCCTCACGACGTGAAAGACCCGCGTTACTCGACACTCAAGCTAACCCTGCGAAGCGGCGAAAAGATCGCCGGGATTAAGAAGGAGGAGGACGCTGAATCAATTCGAATCTACGACACTACAGAGTTGCCGGTAGTTCTCCGCACAATTCAAAAGGGCGAGGTCGTCAAATTGGAGAGCGGGAGTGAATCGGTCATGCCGAAAGACTACGCGTCGATCTATACAATGAAGCAGCTCTTGGACCTGGTGACCTTCTTGAAGTCCTCTGAATTGAAATCGCCCGTGATGCTGAAAGATCTAGTGGAGTGATAGGCGCAGATTTTCGGTGATGGCCTTACGCAAACTGCTCAGTGCCCTGGGGCAGGGAAGTTAAAGCGCCAAGAACATATTTAGTACGGCAACGAGAATACGCCACGCGCTTTCATGGCGAGTGATGTCCGTAACTCCGGCAAGCGGCTGGTCAAAGTCTCGGATGAATGCGTGCGACTATCGCCGAAGCTCGCCGCACAATTGTAATGAGGAGGCGGCGCAGTCGCTGCGTTCGCGAGACCCACCCGGGAGTTCGGACTAACGTTCTACGCGCAGGTTGTTGGTAACCGAGAACACACCCGGCACTCGATTCGCCGCCATATAAGCCAACTGGCTGTCCATCTTAGTGGACACGACACCATCGAGTGTCACGTGACCGTGATTGACGATGATGTGGATGCTCGGGTTGGCTCCCATGGCATACCTGTATAAGCCGTCAGAAGCAAATATCGCGCGGGCGACTTGGCGCCTGATTCTATCGTCGGAGGAAGACGGCGATAAGACCTCGATTCTGTTTATGACGTGGTCGACGCCTTCGATACGTTTGACGCGTCGCTCGGCCTCGCTCCGAGTGCTGGGTCGGACGACCTGTCCGTACAGGATAACGTCATTTCCTTTTACTTCGAACGCGAGGTTATCGTAGACGCCGTAGGTCGGGATTTTCACCAACTCCTTGCGAATGCGCTCTGTGAAGCGATCATTGTCAACTCTGGTCTGTCTCGCCGTCGCGACAGGTACAATCGAAGCTGCAATCGCAAACATAACTGTAATCCTCAACAACCTTTTTAGCATGACAGCACCTCCCTGGGTACAGAATCGGAAATTGGCGAATCTAGCATGGCCAGTCATTGCCGGTGTCAGAGCCACTAACTTTGCTCCGCTCGGATTACCGAGCTCGTGGCGCTCGGAATCAATACAGGCCGCACCGCGACAATACAGCGCCTGACGATTCTCGTCTGACCTCTTAAATCACCTTACAGCCATTCTGGCACATATCCGATAATCGATTGACCAGCGCCGTTTCTGACTGGTCGTCTCGCGCTCTCAGGTCTGCAAGCGGGATGCCAGGTCGGTCGTGCGATCCGCGCGAAACCGTTGGCCGGTAGTCCTGCACCGGCAGTGAATAGTCGGTTGTGGATGTAGCGGCCTGGTTTCCTAAGGGGTTTCTTAGCGATCTGCGAGGGGGGTCAAAAAAGTAGCCCTCATACTGGGAAAACGAGGCGCCCCGCCCAAAGGATGAGATGTTTCGAACGAGGCTAACCTCACCAAGGCAGGGAGTCAATAAGGAAGAAAAACGCGGCGAAACAGCAGATGCTTCGCCGCGTGTCGGGTTCGGACTTAATGTTCGAAAGATTTGCCTGGTCTATCTCATCAGTTCGTCTGCCGCTTCGGTTGCGCCGTAGATTTTGCGCAGAGCCTCAATCATCGCTCGCGAGTCAACGGACACGGCGCGGTTCACCGTCTCATCGAAAATGAAGTCCCCAACGAGTGACTGAATGTTGCCGTCGAAGATCAATCCCACAAGCTCGGCATTCTTGTTGATCACCGGCGAGCCAGAATTGCCCCCGGTTATGTCGTTAGTCGAAACGAAATTGAAAGGCGTGCTCAGATTGATTGCTGATTTCTTATCCAGCCATCGCTCCGGCAGCTCATACGGGTCCTTGTTGCCGTGCGCCGCTGAGAGCTTATAGATTCCTGCAAACGTAGTGAAAGGCGTCACAGCCTTGCCGTTTTCCTGGTAGCCCTTCACAGCGCCGTGCGAAAGCCGAAGCGTGAACGTCGCATCGGGATAAAGCTTCGTGCCCTCGATATCAAAGAGAGCGCGCGCGATCTTCGCGTAGTTCGCTCGCTCGTTTGACTGCACCTCGGTTTCATAGCGCTTGTGCAGGCTGCGAGCCTCGCCGTCGACGGATCGGGCAAGAACGATCATCGGATCGGTCGATTCTTCGATCGCTTTGACGCCGCCGGAAGCCAGTTGCCTGCGGTAAGCCACATCACTCAACCTGGTGCCGTTGACCAATTCTGCGGCTCGCGCTTCGGGCGACTTGTCCCCGAGCGCTTTCCTTACATTTGGATCTGCAGCGCCCAACTCGTCGCGCATAAACGCAAGGGATTCAGTGAGCTTCACCTTCTCGAAGTCGGGATAGATCGGCGCCGGAGAGTAAAGGTTCAACTCAAAGGAAGCGCGGCGCGCGTCGGTGTACTCAGGCAAGCGCTCGGCATTCGGCTTGGCGCTTTCGGCGGCGAGGCGAACAAGCGCTCGAGCGAACCCAAAGAGCTCTGAATTGAAGGCTGACCGGTTATCCAACAACGACAACTCTTTATAATAACTCTTCAGACTCTGACGGCCTTTTGCGATGTTGTCCCACGAGTCACCGTAATCCTTTTGCTTTCTCGGGTCCGCGGCAACCGTTCGGCGCAATGCCTCTTCAGCCTTCGCCTTTTTTGCGATCAGCGCCTTATCCTGGAGACCTGCCAGCTCGCCTCGAAAAGCCTTCAGACTGTTTTCGATGCCGAAGAAGTCCTCCTGCGCGCGACGAGATTGCTCTTCGCCCAGCGATCTATATTTGGCAAGGGCGTCGTGCCGGCGACTGAGCGTCTTGAGCGTAAACGGTAGCCCGTCATCGCGAAGATATTCAAGATGCGCAACCGTGTCCAACCGCGAAGTCGAACCGGGATTCCCCGATACGAAAACCAGTTCGCCGTCCTTAGCTCCGCTCTTCGACCACTTGAAATAGTTCTCAACTTTGACTGGCTGATTGTTCTCGTACACCCGGAAGAGCGCCATATCGAGGTCGTAACGCGGATAGGTGAAGTTATCGGGATCACCGCCGAAGAACGCGATCGAAAACTCGGGCGCGAACACCAGCCTTACGTCGGTGTACTTTTTGTACCGATACAGATTGTACTGGCCGCCTTGATAGAGCGTGATCACATCGCTGCGCAAACCGGTCTTCTCGGTTGATTCCTTTTCGATGTTGGCCATCGCCGCTCGTCGCGCCGCGGTTGCGGATTCGCCAGACATTCCCGGCTTGACGGCTGAGGTGACTCGATCGGTCACGTCCTCGATGCTTATCAGTTGATTTAGCTCGAGGTCGGGAGACTTGGCTTCCTGGTTGCGGGTGTGGGCGTAGAATCCCTCTTTGTTGTAATCCTTCTCAGCTGTGCTGATTTTCTGCAATGTGTCGGACGCGATGTGATGATTTGTGAGCACAAGGCCGTCGGCCGAAACGAATGAACCTGATCCGCCATTGTTGAAGCGCACCGAAGCCAACTGAACCTTCTTCAGCCAATCATCGGTCACGTCGAAGCCGTAGCGTTTCTTGATTTCCGCTTTCGGCACATTGTTGAACGTCCACATGCCTTCGTCGGCAAGAACAGCGCTCATCGTAGAAATCGAGAAGAGCGCGATGACGAGTATTGCGAAAGACTTTTTGATTTTCATAAATGACCCTCGAAAAGGAGTTGAGCAGGATAGTCCGACGGCCGCAGTCAAAAATGAGGGCGAGCCGTTGCACATCGTCTCGCCCTCTACCATTCCGCTCACTCTTTGGAGAAGAGATGGCAGTTCTTGTGCTGCCATTAGAATTGTACCAAAGGCATCAATCGCCGTGCCAGCGGACGAGCGATAGTTATGTTAGGTAGTTCCGCCTCCAGGCGGAAGTTTGTAAGACAGGGTCCGTACCAACTTCCGCCTGAAGGCGGAATTGCCCAACATAACTATGACATTGAAAGACCCTTAGGATCGAAGCATTTCGACAAGAAGTATCGAGACTGCGGCGGGAGTCACACCGGGAATGCGTGCCGCCTGGCCTATCGTGCGCGGGCGAACGCTTCCAAGCTTTTGGACTACCTCGTTGGACAAGCCCGAAATGCTGCTGAATTCCAGGTGAACCGGAATTTCAAGATCATCGTAACGGCCGCGCTTGCGGGCGAGGGATTCCTGATCTTTCAGGTAGCCCGAGTATCGAATATCGTTTAGCGCAACCACGATCTCTTTGTCTCCGGCTTTGTCGGTAAGTCCCGCCTTGACGATTTCAATCAACTTCTCAGGGCTGCAGTCCGGCCGGCGCGCAAGATAATCGAGCCTTCGTCCGCGATAGCTGTCTGGCGAACCGTCGAGGTGCAACTCCTCCAGTCTCTCATCGACAATGTCAGTGACCTTCGCCTTCGACAGATACTGCTTGACGGTTTCTATGTCGCGCTGACGTTTCTCAAAAGCCTCGTAGTCGGCGTCCCCAATACACCCGATTTCCCGCGCAAGCGGTGTCAGCCTTTGATCGGCGTTGTCGTAGCGCAGTGACAATCGCATTTCGGCTCGTGAGGTGAACATGCGGTAAGGTTCGTCGGCGCCTTTCGTAACCAGGTCATCTATCATCACGCCGATGTAGCTGTTCGCTCGATCGAACACTACTGCATCGCGTTCGAGTGCCGACAACGCAGCATTAATGCCGGCTAGGATTCCCTGACCGGCGGCTTCTTCATAACCGGATGTACCGTTGATCTGTCCGGCGTGATACAACCCGCGAATACGCCTGGTCTCGAGCGTTGCAAACAACTCACGGGGATCGACGAAGTCGTACTCGACAGCGTAGCCCGGACGCAGCAGCTTTACGTTTTCAAGCCCGGCGATCTTGCGAACAAACTCGTGCTGGACTTCTTCGGCCATGCTTGTAGAGATGCCGTTTGGATAAACTTCGTAGGTGTTGTAGCCCTCGGGCTCGAGAAAGATCTGGTGCCGGGACTTCTCGGAAAACTTCACAACCTTGTCTTCTATCGACGGGCAGTAACGCGGACCAATGCCTTTGATGTCGCCGCTGTACAAAGGCGACTTGTCCAGGTTGCCGCGGATGACATCGTGCACAGCCTCATTCGTGTAGCCGATGAAGCAACTGATCTGCGGTCGGGTTATCTCATCGGTCTTGAACGAGAACGGCACGGGTCGCGCATCTCCGGGCTGGACCTCGAATCTGGAGTAATCAATCGTCCGACCATCGAGGCGAGGCGGTGTTCCGGTCTTGAGCCTTCCTGTCTTGAAACCGATATCGCGAACGCAATTGGCGAGTTTGATCGATGCCGGTTCGCCGCTGCGACCGGCTTGAAAAGTTTTCTTGCCGACGTGAATCAATCCATTCAAGAAAGTTCCAGTCGTGAGCACAACGGTCCGGCCTTCGATTACGGTCCCGTCTGCAAGCACGACTCCCGACACGCGGCCGCCAACGAATCTGATCTCCGAGACTTCGCCTCCAATGATGGACAAGCCTTCGGTATTGGCGAGCCTGCGCCGCATTTCGGTTCGATATAGATTTCGGTCGGCTTGCGCGCGAGGTGATTGAACAGCAGGACCGCGGCTTCGATTGAGCAAGCGAAACTGAATGCCGGTAGCGTCGATTACCTCTCCCATTAATCCGCCGAGCGCGTCGACCTCGCGGACGAGATGACCCTTGGCAATTCCACCAATGGCGGGGTTGCAGCTCATTTGGCCTATGGAATTCGTATCGAGGGTAACCAACGCCGCACGTGCGCCGATGCGCGCGGCGATGTAAGCAGCTTCACATCCTGCGTGCCCAGCCCCGATTACGATTACGTCGAATGTATTTTCTTCACTCACGATTTCAACCTGAATTAAGGACTCCCCGTCGCCACCAGCTTTTCAAGCTTGCTGTTAAAAGAGCAGATGAGGAAGCCAAGGACATATAAATAAGACACAGTATCAGAATCACGCCATCAAACGAGCCGTAAGACAACCCATAGCCGAGTAGAGGGATCATCGAAACTCCGGCCAACCACCACTTGTTTCTTTCCTCAAACCACCCAATCAAGATCCAAATTAAGATCGAGACAAAAGGAATAACCAAAAGATCCTGGATCAGACTAATGGCTACAAAATTATCCTTATTATTGCCCCCGCGCTCGCCTACGAGTGTGTATGCAATCCAGTGCCCGCCCATCGCTAAGGCGAAGCTCAATGCGGCCGCACCAACAATCTCAAGCGTTCTTCTGGTCATCCACGCGCCTTTAATCCGACGGCTGGCTAGTCAATGATCCAAGCCGCATTTCGGCGAGCGTCGCATCTCATTTTCCGACACCGACCGAGTATATCGTTTGTCAGGTCTCGCCGGTGATCTCGCCGAGCGCTGAACGCTCGTCGCGAATTATATCAGGATCACTCCTGGCAGCGCAGCACGGGCGTGCGACCGGCGCCGAGTAACTTCGGGAGCAGAGATCTTGCCCGCGTCTTGTACAATGTGAAATGCTGGTGATAGCATTGCCGCCGATGATTCGAAACTGTGAAGTTGGGTAGATCTTTAAGTGTAGGACAGTTTCAACTCTCACATCTTCAGTCGAAAAGTTCCTGGGCAGCTCTGTGATTCAACACAAGACGACCCACCTCGTGTCTGTAAAAGTGCGCCGTATCACCGCTCATGCGGCAGCAAGCGCGTTGGTGCTTATGGTCCTGATGTTCAGACCGGCGGCGATGGGCGCACGTCCAATCGCGGCCGCCCAGGAAAGGAACCGCGCGGCCGCTGAGCAAGCGATAGCGCGAGCAAAAGAACTCCGGACGCAGGGCACGGTGGAGGCGCGGAAAGGAGCGATCGCGAAATTAGAACAAGCGCTCTCGCTGTTGCAACCCGATAGTGATCATCGCGCGAAAGCGAACATTCTTATCGATATAGGTTGGATCTACGACGAATTAGGAGAACGACTGAGTGCTCTCGATTCCTTCACGCGTGCGCTGGCGGTGAACCGGGTCGCCAACGACGCCCAGAGTGAATCCGATGCGCTGAGAGGAATCGGCCATGTCCACTTCACTTTTGGGGACACTACCGAAGCACTCGATTATTACCGTCGAGCGATGACGCTTATGCGAACCGCAGGGGACCGCGGCCGTCAGGTTTGGTTGCTGAATGACCTGGGCCTGTTGTACTACACGCTAGGGGACAATGAGAAAGCGCTCAGCACTTTTGAAGAGGGCTTGGTGCTGGCACGCCAGGTTCACTACGAGGTTGCGGAGGCCAACTTACTGACCCATATCGGCAATATTCACTCAGTTCTGGGTGACAAACAAAAGGCGCTCAATGCGTTGAATGAGGCGCTCCAACTTTGGCGCGCAATGGCCCACCGTGAGGGAGAAACCGGTGCGCTCCAGACTATCGGTCGAGTCTACTACTCTATGGGCGATTACCGGAAATCGCTCGAACTCCTAAAACAGTCACTTCCTCTTAGTGAGGGCACCGGTATGCGCTCGGTCGAGGCAAGAGCGTACCATAACATCGGAAGAGCCTACAGCGCCCTGGGTGAATACGAGCAGGCTCTCGACTACCTGCGCAAGGCACTGGCGCTTTGGAAAATGACCGGCGACCCTGTCAGCGAGGCGTCGACTGTCCTGGCTATAGCCCGCCTCGAGCGTGATCGCGGCAATTTGAGCGCGGCCCTTATTGAGATCGATAAAGCGCTAAACACGGTCGAGTCGGTGCGCTCTAGAGCCCGCTCAATGGAACTGCGCGAAACATATCTTGCCTCCGTGCGCAACTACTACGAGCTCAAGATAGATGTGTTGACTCGGCTCGATAAAACGGATCCCTCAAAAAACTACGCGGCCGTAGCCCTCCAGGTCAGCGAGATGTCGCGCGCTCGGACGCTGCTCGAGTCACTCAACGAGGCTGGCGCTGATATCCGCGAGGGAGTTAGCCAGGAGCTTCTCGAGCGCGAGCGAGCCCTCGGGCGGCAACTCGGCGCGAAGGCCGCCGAGCAGCTTCACTTGCTGAACAACCAGCCCGCCGGACAGCAACTCGCAGTAATGGAAAAGGAGATCACCGACCTGACTACGCGCTACCGGGAAGTTCAGGCCGAGATTCGCTCGACGAGTCCCCGTTATGCGGCGCTAACACAACCTCAGCCTCTCAGCCTCGCAGATATTCAACAACAAGTCCTCGATCCTCAGACCATTTTGCTTGAATACTACCTCGGCGATGAGCGCAGCTACCTGTGGGTCGTAGCCCCAGATTCAATCGGAAGCTACGAGCTACCAAAACGTGAAGAAATAGAAAAAGCGGCGCGGCGGGTCTATGAATTGTTGACAGCGCGAAACCTGCGCGTGAGATTCGAAACTGTCGACGAAAGACGCGGACGAATTGAGAAAGCAGATGCCGAGTACGCGCAGGCCGCCGCTGTGCTGAGCCGGATTGTGCTCGGGCCTGTTTCTCTCAAGCTGGCCGACAAACGGCTCCTGGTGGTAAGCGATGGCGCGCTGCAGTACATTCCTTTTGGAGCGCTGCCGCTTCCCTCGACGGCACCGGAACAGAAAGACTCAACGCCCGTGCCCCTTGCGCTTAGACATGAAATCGTCGCGCTACCTTCAGCCGCGACTCTCGGCGCGCTTCGGCATGAGATCAGCGGACGCAAACCAGCGGCGATGACGATCGCCGCGATAGCCGATCCGGTGTTTGGAAGAGACGATGAACGGATCAAAGGAACGTCGGCTCCGCGGAAGATCGACGAGCCTCGACTAAGCGATTCCGAGCGTGAGATGGAAAGATCCGCCGCGGAATCAGGCTGGGGAGAGGAATGGCATGTCTCGCGGGTACCATTCACTCGCTTCGAAGCGACGGCGATAGCGGAACTTGTTCCAGAGCGCGAGCGCAAGGAGGCGCTGGACTTCGCAGCCAACCGCGCAACTGCGACCAGCAGCGGCCTTTCGGAGTACCGCATTGTGCATTTCGCAACCCACGGTTTTCTTAACAGCCTGCATCCCGAGCTTTCAGGAATCGTGCTATCGCTGGTAGATGAACAGGGCCGAGACCAGGATGGGTTCTTGCGAGCGCAGGAGATCTACAATCTAAAGCTGCCCGCGGAGTTGGTCGTGCTCAGCGGCTGCCGTACCGGCCTGGGCAAGGAGATCAGAGGCGAGGGACTTGTCGGACTCACACGCGCTTTCATGTACGCGGGCGCAGCGCGTGTGATGGTCAGTCTGTGGGATATAAACGACAAGGCCACCGCGGAATTCATGACGCGGTTTTACCGCGCGATGCTCGGCAAGGAGCAGATGCGGCCGGCGGCTGCGTTGAGAGCCGCACAGCTCTCGATGTGGAAAGAGAAGCGCTGGCCGTCGCCGTACTATTGGGCGGCCTTCGAGCTTCAGGGCGAAAGCAGGTAAGACCGACGGGCCTTACTTCTTTTTCGATTCCACCCGTCGAACAGCGCCAACCAAATCTTCCAAAATCCTGGCGGCTACGGAAACAGGCCGACCGGTATACCTCTGTCCCGAGCCTAGGCCTTTCACCGGCCAGATCACATAGCCATCAGCGTTGACGAGGCGGACGATGACAGCCCTTGTCCGGTTACTCTCTTGCATTGCTGATAGTTTGAGAACGGCATCTGCTTCGTCCATATTTTGAGCGACTGTGAGTCGCCTGCTTTCGGCCAACCGTTTTATCAAGAGACCGCGGACCTGCTCACTGATCGGCTGGTCGCCGAGCGCTTCGACGAACACTCGCTTCACTTGCGCAAGTCTCAGCCCAAACGAACCGCCGTTCAAAGTTCTAGTAGCCTCTGACTCCGCAACCGCGTTCTCGTCTTGCCCGGGCGCGGCGTCAGGCTCTTTCGTTGGTCTCGCTGCGAACTCGGCGGGCCTTTGAGGTTTAGTCCCTTCCTTCCGATTGACGCTCGATTTATCATCGCTCCCGCCGGCTGCTGACTGAACAACATCGCCACCATTCGGCTGAGAGGTTGCCGCGCTATCGCCCCCGGGTTGTGTGACCGAAGGCAAATCCTCCCTGGCAATTGTTTGCTGCGGCGCCCTCGCTCTTGCTTGAAAATAATAAATCGCTGCCGCAATCGAGAGAGCGATAAGCCCGAACGCCAGCGCCGGCTTTAGTATTGAAGCCCTGGCGGCGAACGAGGACTTGAGCTGTCGCAGAATATGAACCGAAACAGCCGCCAGCTTTGTCTCGCGATAAGTGACTTCAACATTAGCTCCGCCGACTTCACCCGCGAAGCTGTCGAAGGGAGATAGAGAAAAAGACAGCTCTTGCCCTCCCTCCAGGACGATCGAGGACTTGCCTGGCGCGTTGTAGTCAAGCAAACGGGTCGCAAGCAGAAGCTCTCCTCTTTTGTCCCTGGATCGCACCTCAATCAGCTCCGCGCCTTCCTTAACTTCAAACCGCGTGCTCTTCTCTCGATTCAGATCGATCCGCGCGCTCTCAACTCCGTCCACGATGATTCGCAGCAACCCGCCTGAGACCGCGCGCCTGCGTGTCGATTCCTCCGCAAGAGCGTCGCTGATAGCAACCATTTCTTGTTCGCTAAGTTTTGGCGGCTGACGCCGGTCACCGCGCGGCCTAAGCTCATCGTCGCGGTTGCTCGATAGCGAGAAGCGCGGGACACTCAATCGCTGCTCGGGAACGTCAAACTCCAGAGCGCGCGCCAACCGCTTGAAGCACTCCGGATCGAGCGTTGCGTGAATCCTGTTGATTTCCACTTTGTGCTCCTCATCAGGGTCTTTGTCGTTGAATGTAAGTGGGGAGATCGTGTCTTCGGTTGGATTGAAGTTGTTTGGCACAACGCACGGCGTCTCCCAGGGAGTGAATCGGGTCAGGCACTCGGCAATCAACTCCAGGTGACGAGGCAGGCAAGTCTGCGTTTCAAACCTTTCTTCTCCGCGCTGCACGCGGGTGATGGTTAACATTTCTCCAAATCGCTCTTTCATTTCTTCTAACAGGCGTTTTTTTCGTGAGCGGTAGTAGTAGTCGTCTCTGACAAGATCGGGATCCTGCACGACGACGTTGTATATCTCCATTGCCTGGGCAGTGGAGTAATTGTGAAGCAACCTGCTGAGACCTAAGGTCACATAAAACGAGTTCCTCTTTAGAGTGATTCTCACCAGGTGCTTGAGGAAGTGAATCAGCAAGCCATCGTCCGTGAGTTCACCGCGCTGTTCCTTCTGTCGCTCGTAGCCGTCAGATTCTATGTAGATCAGACGCTGAAGCAGGTGGAGCTCACCCAATGAGACCTTTGTTCTTGAAGTGCGTAAGCGAGAATGGCCAGTAGGATTGTAATAGAGCCGCTTGTGTTGAGCCGCGGCTGCGACTTCGAGTTTTAGCATTGCCTGCGTAGCGACGTCCTTAGCGGCCACCTTCGTGCCAGTAATGAAGTACGCAAGTTCGTAGGCTTTGATCAGCGGCTTGTCCGCCGACGCGGTGTATTCGTCACTTGCCCCATACCCATTGGCATTCTGTCGCGCAGCCGGTTGAGAGGTTGTCGAGTGAGTGTTTCGAGCAGACATGCCAGACCCCGAATAAACGGCGAAATCATACCACGCCGGTCCAGTGCCAGCGTGGCATTTTCGGAATTCGGAAAATGACACGCTCTCCTTGTTTTAGTTCAAGCACACTCACCGCGTCTTAGGGCTCTGGTGTAAGAGCTCTTGTGATGGAAACAGAGCCGGAGAGGCAACGCTGTCAGGAAAACCGGTTGGTTCATCCACAGAGAGTGCCGAACGGCCTCGATCACCAGAGACAGTCTCGCAACAGAAAAGATAAGTACGACTCAACTGGAGGTAAGAGATATGAAACGCATGTCGATGATTTGTTTGCTGATGACAGCATTGCTCGCTGCGATGCCGTTAGCGGAAGCTGCCAAGGGGATAGATGCCAAGCCGCAGCTGGCGGTCCTTCAATTTCTTTATAGCCTTGACAAGCAGGACTTGGCGTGGTCAAAGGACAAGGCCGAGGCGCTGCAGGATGTCCTGGTCACAGAATTATCGAAGAGCGGTAAATTCACCGTTCAACGCCGCCAAGCCACCCAGGCCGCAACAACCAGAAATAGCATTTCAACGCCAATGAACATTGACCGGGCCACAGCGGTGAAGATAGGCAAGCTGCTGGGCGTGAAATATCTGCTCACTGGCAGTGTGACCGAGTATGGCGTCGCGGATAACAGTGCGACCGCTGCCGGCGACGGGCCCCTGCCTCACGCTTCAGCACGAGGGCGTCATATCGCGATCGTGATAAAGGCCCAATTGATTGACACCAGCACAGGCGAAGTGATCTCCGCGGAAGAAGTTCGTGCTGAACAGCCCGCAACGTCAGTCTTTGGGGTTGGCGGGGGCGTTGATGATAATCGAGTATTCGCTAAGCTGGCGCGAGACTGCGCACAACAAGTGTCGACAAAGCTGAACAACGTGAAGCTGTAATCGCATCTCGGGCAAAGGACTCTAAGGCCCGGCTCCAGGGCCGAATCGTGCCGAAAGTCGCTTGTGTTGAGCCGCCGCCGCAACTTCGACTTTCAGCATCGCTTCGATTGCGATGTTCACTTTAAATAGCCACTCCTCTGTGTACTCGTTAACCGTTGTCGCGCGCGAGCCGCAAGGCTTTCGTCTGGTGATCGCAACGTTGCCGAATCAACTGTTCGCCTAGACATTTATTCTTCTCGAAGACCACAACTCGCCTGAGGCTTCGTCGGTGTTCCAAGTTGATGGGTGAAGCCGGCGCGGGATTCCCCTTCAAAGTTCGGGAGACATGAACAGCATACTTGCGGGACAAACCCCGCGCGATCATGCCACGCTAATCGAGCGCTAGCGTGGCATTTTCGGAATTCGGGAAATGACACGCTCCTCCCACTAAAGCTCGAGTATGCTGCCGGCTCGTGAGCCGCTGGCATTGGAGCGAAGGCTTCTTCGTGTAGGGCCCTCAGTCTGATCTTCAATGTCAAATCAAAAAGGAGCAGGAAGATGAGAACAAGAGCTGAAATCAAACGACGCGTTTATCGCCGAGCTATTGCCGTCTTGGCTCTAATAACAATCATCACCGCAGCGTCGAGCCAGATGAAGGCAGACACGGGAACGTGTAGCGGGCAGAGCATCACGCTGCCATTTACCGATGTCGCTAGCGGCAATATCTTCTTCTGCTCGATAGCAGAGGCATTCCTTATGGGACTTACCAACGGCACTGACGCTACGCACTACAGCCCGTCAGCGAACGTGCCGCGAGAGCAGATGGCGGCGTTTATCACACGCACGCTCGATGCCTCGCTCCATCGCGGGAGCCGGCGAGCTGCGCTCGGCCAATTCTGGAACACTCAGGCGGACGGCCTGCAAGGCATCACCACCGTGGGTGACACTCCGATCAGCGTCAAATCGGACGGGTTCAATCTCTGGGTGGCCAATCACAACAGCGATACGGTGATGCGGGTGAGCGCGGCCAACAACGATGTCACCGGGACATGGACCGGGGTCACTTCTCTTCCCAATGACCTGGTGATCGCGATGAGCAAAGCCTGGGTCATTACAGAGGATGGCCACCTTTACCGCGTCGACCCGAACGTCGCGCCAGGAGCGGCGGTGCTGATCACCTCTGGATTGGGGACTGTTTGCGAAGCCATCGCCTTCGACGGCGCCAGGCTCTGGGTGACGTCGAAAGGCTCAGGCTCGGTTTCAGCCATCAGGATCAGTCCGCTCCAGGTCCAGACCTTCACCACTGACTTAATTCAGCCTGGAGGGGTTCTTTATGATGGCGCCAACATCTGGGTGACCGATCTAGGGGATGACAGTTTAAAGAAGCTCAACTCCGACGGCAGCGTTGCGTTCAGCGTCGCGCTCCCAAACACTCCTGGCAACCCCAAACACCCGGTCTTCGATGGCACCAACATCTGGGTGCCGACGCAAAACTCCAAGCTCTATGTGGTGCGACGTGATGGCACACTGTTGGCCACGCTGGCCGGCAATGGCTTGAGCCAGCCCTTTCGAGTCGCCTTCGATGGCGAGCGTATTCTGGCCAGCAGCATTGTGGTCGCCAGCCCGACCTTGTCGCTCTGGCACGCCACCGATTTTGCACCGCTCGGTTCGGTCGCGGTGAGCAATCCCGCCCACGGAGTGTGCAGCGATGGCATCAGCTTCTGGTTCACGCAGGATCTGGGCAGCAGCACACCGGGCAAGATCGTGCGCTTCTAACGCGCAAGTCATCAGGGGCCGCCCTTCGCTGACTCAACCAATCAAGCGCGGTGGATGCATTCGCAGGCGCCAGAGCCCGCGATCACACGAAAGAGAATGAAGCCTCAAACCTCAGCCTCAATCTTCACAGCAAGGAGACCGACGATGAGAAGTTCAGATGGCCCGACCAGACGAATGACTGGTTCCGTGCTCGCGCTGGCGGGCCTCTTCATCTCTATGACTTTGTCCATCCCGGACTCGGTGCCCGCGCGGCTTAAGACTCTTACCAGCGGCATAATGCCGACGGCTGAGGCAGCAGCAGCGCTAAATGGCAAGATCGCTTTTGTGCGGGTCGCATCCGGCGACTTTCAGATTTTCGTGATGAACGCCGACGGTACAAATCCCGTTCAGTTGACTTCCTCAGCAGGTAATCTTGCTCCGTCCTTCTCGCTCGATGGCAGCAAGATCGCCTTTGTAAGCAGGCGTGATGGTGGCAACGATGAGATTTACGTGATGAACGCTGACGGTACCAATCAGACGAGGCTCACGAACAACACGGGTCGGGATTCAGACCCCAGTTTCTCACCCGATGGAACGAAGATCGCTTTTTGGAGTACTCGCGATGGCAATGGGGAGATCTACGTTATGAACGCTGACGGCGCCAATCAAACGAGGCTAACAAACAACACAACCAATGATGCTTTTCCAGGTTGGTCTCCCGATGGAACGAAGATAGTGTTTGAAAGTGGCCGTGATGGCAACGAGGAGATTTACGTGATGAACGCCGACGGGACAAATCAGACGCGGCTGACGAATAACTCGGTTTCTGATGGAGAACCCTGTTTCTCACCTGATGGAACGAAGGTTGTGTTTGAGCGCGCGGCAACGACCAGCATTCAAATCGTCGTGATGAACGCCGACGGCACAAATCCAGTTCAGTTGACTTCCTCTGCAAGTAGTAATCTCTCTCCTGTCTTCTCACCCGATGGCAAGAAGATCGCGTTTCAGAGTAGCCGCGATGGCAATGATGAGATTTACGTGATGAACTCTGACGGCTCCAATCAGACGCGGGTAACAAATAACACCGTATTAGATCAGAACCCTGGCTGGCAGCCCATTCCCCGGCCTGACACCATCGGAGTTTTTCGTCCTTCAACTAATCAATTTCTCCTGCGCAAGTCCAACACTTCAGGGCCTCCCGACATCACCATTAACTTCGGTCAAACCGGCGACATTCCCATCACTGGCGATTGGGATGGTGATGGTGTGGATGACGTCGGCGTGTTTCGTCCCTCAACCCATCAGTTCTTGCTTCGTGTGACTAACACGTTTCGACCGTGCTTTGGCTGTCCTCCCATCACCGTAGCGTCGACTCTTATGATTAACTTCGGCCAAACTGGCGACAAGCCGGTCGTCGGCGATTGGAACGGCGATGGAATTGATACTCCCGGCGTCTTTCGCAGCGGAGAGTTTCTGCTCACAGACAGCCCGAACATCAATAACTCGAGTCCGGCGGTTAATCACATCGTCTTCTTCGGTACTGCGCGTGATACGCCGCTTGCTGGTGACTGGAACGGTGACGGCGTTGATACGATCGGCGTTCAGAGCGGCTGCAACTTCAACTTACGGAACTCTCTCACCAGTGGTCCGGCGGACATAAGCGTTTGTTTCGGCTTGCCAGATAGCCCACCCGTTGTGGGGGACTGGGACGGCGATGGCATAGCGACTCCAGGCGTGCTGCATCAAATCCCCGACGACAGTCGCGTGGTTTTCCTCATAACCAACAGCCTCACTCCATCTGGCTTCACGGTTATTGAATTCGGGCTATTTGGAGACATTCCTCTTTCTGGCATCTGGAGCAAGCAGCCTCCGAACGGCGGCGTCAATGATCCCAATGATGGGTCAAGCCGGGTCGGACAGGAGCAAACATTTGTCACCACCTGCTCTGACCCCGATGGTTGGCACGACATTTCAACTATTGACTTCCGGGTTGCTAAGAGCAATCCCAACGGCGACGGTAATGGTGTTCCCCTCGCGCTCTGGGTGCAGTTTGATGAGAACCGCAACGTGATTCGCTTCTACGATCCTGACCTGCAAACGTGGCAAGAGGGAGTGCCTGGAGTAAACGCAGTCCTTGCCAGCCGCTTCGCTGATCTCTTCCTCGCCCAGACCAGCGTTCAAGGCAGCGGCCCCCAGGGGCCCAGCGTGCGAATTACCTGGTCTTTAGTCTTCAAACAGCCGGCCATAATGAACAACTACAAGCAGTATCTGCAGATCACAGATGACTCAGGATTGAGCACTGGATTTGACCAGGTCGGCTCGTGGAGCGTCACTCAATAAACCCTCTGCAGCAATCACGGGCTGGGCTGATGAAACAATCAGCAGCCCTCTTCACATAACAAGGAGAACAACGATGAGAACTCCGGACGACCAGATGACGAGAATGATTGCCGTGCTTGCGCGGGCGAGCCATTGAATACGCTGTCCAGTATGAGCGGGCCGTGAAACCACAAGGGATTCATGTAGGTTCATTTTCCGATGCAGAACGTAGAAAAGATCTGACCAAGTATATCTTCGGTCAAGGTTTCACCGGTTATCTCACCCAATGCAGCCAGCGAGCCGCGCAGTCTCAACAAGACAATCTCTTCGAGTTCCCGTTGATTCATCATCTCGCTTGCATCAACAAGCTGCTCGATTGATTTTCGAATCGCAGCGTGCTGGCGAGCGTCGGTGAGCATTACATCATCGCGCTCTGTCGCAGCATCACCTGCGAGGTGCTCGAATATCTTTGCGGTGAGTGACTCGAATCCCTCGCCGGTCAAAGCCGATATGCCTATTACTTCACTGACTCCGGCCGGTATGGAGGCTACAGCAAACCTCGCCTCCAAATCAGTTTTGTTAACCGCCACGATGCGACCGCCCTCAGAAAGATGATTCAGCAGCTTGATGTCATCGCCGGTCAATGGCTCGGAACCGTCCAGTACGAGCAGCGAAATGTCAGCGTCTGCGATCGCAGCTCGGCTTCGAGTGATGCCGATGCTCTCTACCAGATCCGTGGTCTCGCGAATCCCCGCGGTGTCGATCAAGCGAACCGGAACTCCAGAGATCGCAGTGCTCTCATAAAGTGCGTCTCTTGTAGTTCCAGGGAGCTCGGTCACGATTGCGCGGTCGCTGCCGATCAGTCGATTGAACACCGAGGACTTGCCGACATTAGGACGACCGACGATTGCGAGATCAAATCCTTCTCTCAGGTAGCGTCCGAACGAGAAACTATCGGCAATCGTGCTCAGAGAGTCGATCACAGATTGAAGTTTCGTCAAAAGCATCGAAGTCGTCTGCGGTGAAATATCCTCTTCGACAAACTCGACCGACGATTCAAGGTGAACTATTACTTCGACCAGGGTGCCTTTGAGCGGCGTCATCCGGATCGACAACGCCCCGTCCAGTTGTCTGGTTGCTACTTGCGCTTGATATTGAGTCTGGGCATTGATGACATCGCGAACTGCCTGGGCTTGTGCGAGGTCGATTCGCTTGTTCAAGAAGGCTCGGAAGGTGAACTCACCGGGCTCGGCGATTCGTGCTCCTCGATCAATCGCCAGTTGGAGCACGCGTCCGAGAATGATCGGGCTGCCGTGGCAACTGATCTCTACAACGTCCTCGCCGGTGTAAGAGTGAGGCGACCTGAAGGAAGTGAGAATAACCTCATCGACGGTCTCGCCTGTAGCCGGATCGATGAGGCGACCAAAATGCGCGCGGTTCGGTGTTTGGAGTTGCGCTTCTGATTTGGGATGAAAGATCGCGGTTGTGATTTCCAGCGACGCCGCTCCACTCAATCGCACGACTCCGATGCCGCCTCGTCCGGGCGGAGTCGAAATCGCAGCGATGGTGTCGTCGGAATACATGATTGTTTCTGGTTTCCAGTTTCTGGTTTCCAGTCAGGACAACTAGAAACTAAAAACCAGAAAGCAGAAACTTACTTCGGTCGAACGGTGACCTTACGATTTTCGCCGTTGCCCTGGCTCTCAGTTGTGACCGAAGAATCGGTTGCCAGCGCAAGGTGGACGATGCGGCGTTCGTTTGGAGTCATCGGATCGAAAGTGAAGGGTATTCGCGTAGTACGAACTTTCTCGGCAGCCTTGTCCGCCATGAGCCGCAACTCTTTTTCGCGTCGCGAGCGGTAGCCGCCCGAGTCAAAAACAACTTTTGACTCTTCGCCCGACGAACGCGCAAGGATGCGATTGCCGAGATATTCAAGAGCGTCGAGAAGTTCAGCGTTGCGACCCAGCAGCAACGCAACGTCATCCCCACGCACTTGAATCCTAAAACCATCGTCGGTGTCTTCACCGACGGCTTTCAGATCGAGCCCCGAAGATCCCAGAACCCGATTCGTGAAATCGACAACCATATTCACGTCTTCTTGCGACATCGCTTGATACCTCGAATTCGTTTCGCGCAGCGCGGTACTCGGCAGACCGGACAGTCTACTGTACCTTTCCCTAGAATCCTTCCGCTTCGGCGCTTCGTTTATTCTTGCGCTTCGCGCCCTTCGGCGTGGACGGCTTCGTAGAACCACGCGGGCCGCTCTTACCTCCGGGTGTTACGGCAGCCGTCGTTGTTCCGGCTGTAAGTTCAGCCGTGCGCCGATTGATAAACAACTGAATCAAGACGCCAACCATATTGCTGACCATCCAGTAGAGCACCAGGCCGCTTGGCGCCGAGAAGAAGAACAGCCACGTCAGCATGATCGGCATCAGCCACGTCATCATTACGCGCTGCATCTTCATTGATGGATCGGCGGATGCAGGCTGCGGCGTCAGCTTCGTCGAGGCGATCATCGTGACGCACATAACGATGGGCAGTATTTTCAAGGGATCAGATCTCGAGAGGTCGTGAATCCACAACACCCAGGGCGCATGACGGACATCCAGCGATGAACCGAGGTATAAATAAACCGCCCAGAAAATCGGCAACTGGAGAATCATGGGCAAGCAGCCACCGAGCGGATTCGCCTCCTTCATCAGGGCCAGTTGTTCCTGTTGAAGCTCTTGCAATTCGCGTTCGTTCTTCTTGGGATTCTCCTTCAGCTTCTTCATTCGGTCCTGGAGTTCTTTCATCCGCGGCTGATGCTTCGCCGCCTTCTTCATTTTCTTAGAGCTGTAGAACCTGAGTGGAGAGAGCACCAAGTTGATCAACACGGTCACGCCGACGATCGCCCAGCCGTAATTGTGAAACAGTCTCGCGAGCCCGTTTAGTGCCCACGCCAGCGCGGGGACAAGCGGCTTCACGGCGAACGAAAACAGCCCATAGTCAATCAGCGCGCCGAGGTTCGCATCCAGGTTACGGCCAACGGCCGCCAGAAGCTGCCGGTCCTTTGGCCCTACGAAGATGTGCGTAACCGAGCTCGAGCTGACTGAGATGGCGGCGGACGGATAGTCAACCGGTGGCTGATCGGGCTCGCTCCTGAATTGAGCGTTGGTCAACGCAATCTCAGTTATCGTTTGATCGGGGACCGCGAGCATCGCGAAGTAATGGTCCGTGACACCCGCCCATCGGTAGAAGGCCCTGAGAGTATCGATGCCTTGCGCCACACCGTGTCCCTTCGAGATTCCCTTTGGCAGTTGATCCAGCGTGAGCCGCAGCCCGTTCCCCTCGCGGTTTACCACACGCGCGTAACCGAGGAAGGTCGCGCCTTTGTCGGCGGTGACTTTTATCTGGGCGACATCAGCGGCGAGCGGCTTATCGAGTTCGACCTGATTCGTAGATTGGTCGACAGCGGTGACGGTGGCGAACGGAGGTGTTATCCGGGATCCGAGTATTGCCTGCCGCTGCCCCTCGCGTGTGTAAGCGATAACTTGAGGAGGGGTGCTGTAGCTCCCGGTCTGATTATCGCTTTGATCTCCAAACTTCGGGCCGAGAACTACCTCGACTGGCTGCTCGCTGCCATTTGATCGTACGTCCGCCGAAATGTCGAAAACAAAACCGTCACCGTGAAAAGTGAACGACTTGGTCGCAACGATAGTGGGCGAAGTATATGTGAATTTGATTACTCGTTTGTCATTCGGCTCCAGTGTGATTTCGTTCTCATTCGCTCCGATGCCTTCGATCTGGAAGTTCACTTGATTGAGCTGCGTAGCCAGCTCCGGCGACCACGGTGTTCGCAGGCTCAGCGGAGCGCCCAGTTCGTCGGGTATGTGCTGAGGGATGAGTTGAAGTTCCTTGCCGTCAGAGCCAGTTATATCGCGTTCGACGCCATTCTCCTGATACTTGCTGAGAACCCACGACGTCGCCACCGCGCCGCGATTCGTCAGCGTCGCGCGCCAATACTCCGGCTTGGTCTTGATCGTTATTTCACGCGGTGCAGCCTGAGTGGTCTGGGCGGTCACGTGCGGTTGAGATGCGGAAGGTGCGGAAGAAGTAAACTGCTCGGTCTTCTTCGTCGCGGGAACCGGAGCCTGCTGCGGAAGTTCCGCTGTGCGTTGCGCGGGAGCTTCTTCGATTTGGGCGGGCTCGTCGATTGCCCGGGGCGCCAGGTAACGCATAATCAACGGCCATGACATCAGCACGACCAGGGAAAGGGCCAAAGCCGTTATGAGACGATTTCGATCCATCAAGTCACATCAGGCGGTGCGCCGCCCGTCCTTTTTCGAAGCTACTTCACAGGGTCATATCCACCTGAGTGAAACGGATGACAGCGCAGCAATCTCCGCGCTCCAAGGTAAACACCACGCAAAGAGCCGTACTTCTCGATTGCTTGAATTGCATACTCAGAACAAGTGGGCGTGAATCTGCACGACGGCGGGAGAAGCGGTGAAATAACTAACCTGTAGCCGCGTATGAAAAAAATGAGAACGAACTTCACTTCTCGACAGCCCTCTTCAGAAATGCAATGAATTCACTTTCGAGGTCGCGGTAATGGGCCTCCACTAAAGACCGCTTCACATTAATTACTATATCAACTCCACCAGGTGCCAGCCACTTGTTTTTCCTGAACGCTTCACGCACGAGACGGCGCGCTCGATTGCGCTGGACGGCGTTCCCGATCTTCCGGGTTGCGGTGACACCGATGCGAGGCCCGTTAGCCTGTTTCGCAAGTATAAACGCCGTGAAGTATCTGAATTGTAGCTTGTGCCCTTGTTCGTACACGCGCCGGAAAAGATCGCGCTTCAGGATCCTGTCTGTCTTGGGAAACTCCTGGTGTACTTCACTCATAGAGAAACGATAAATGCTGAATGAGGAACGATGAATACCGGATGCACGTCCGCGATTCAGCATTCACCATTCAGCATTCATCATTCGATTTAGTAGTGCGCAGGTGTAAGTCGCGTACGACCTTTGGCGCGACGCCTCTTGAGTACCAGCCGGCCGCCTTTTGTGCTCATACGCACGCGAAAGCCGTGAGTCTTAGCCCGGCGGCGGTTATTGGGCTGAAAGGTCCTCTTCATGTCTTCTATGCTCCTCTATAAACGTTTCCACGGAAAAGAGTAAACCTATAGAAATGAGTGGAGCTTGTCAAGCTCCGGGGAGGACCCGATTCCCTGCGATTCGCCCTGCTGGTGGGTCATTAGTATCCCTGTTCTCAGATGCCGGTGCGTTCGCAAATCGGCGCGCGTCATACTGTTTGGGTAGCTTGCTTGCGTTGCCCTACCGATACGGGGCATTATTATTGACAGGGTGTGACGCTGATGTTAAGTTGCCCTCGATTCTTCAATCGAGCATGCCCTCTGCTGAAAACCTATGACAAAGAGAAGCGGTAACAGGTTTGATGACCGCAAGCGTGAAATCCTGGCGACCATTGTGAAGGGTCACATCGTTACAGGTCAGCCGGTTGGCTCGTTTGCGCTCGCGAAGAAGTCGCGTGAGAACTTGTCGTCCGCTACCATCCGCAATATCTGCGCGGAACTTGAAGACGAGGGGTACTTGACGCACCCGCATACGTCGGCGGGGCGCATGCCCACGGATATGGGGTACAGGTTCTACGTCGACAATTTCGTAAGCTCCAGGAAGCTTTCCAGGTCAGATGCTGCGCTAATAAACGAGCGTCTGCTGGATGAGGAGTCGCTGGGCAATCCTGAGCTACTCATGGAGCGGACCAGCAGCCTGTTGTCGCAGTTGTCGGGCAACGTCGGCATCGTAGTGTCACCCTCGAGCGCCAGGGACATACTTCATCACATCGAGTTCGTCAGACTGCCCGACTCGCGCATACTCGTGATCACCGTTTCGAATGCAGGGCGAGTACAGGATAGAGTGATTCGCATCGACGCGGAGTTCAGCAAGGACGAGTTGAATTCAACCGCTCGCTATTTGATTGAGCACTTTCGAGGATGGACGCTGGCAGAGATTCGCGATGAATTGTTGGTGCGGATGGGCGAAGAGAAGGCACTTTACGATCAATACCTGCGCAACGCGCTTCTTTTGTGCAGCCAGAGTTTGCAGGAAGGCGATCAGGCGGACGTTTTTATCCAGGGAGCCTCAAACATAATTGCGAAACCCGACTTCACGGATACCGAACGCATGCGGGCGTTATTCAAGATGTTTGAGCATAAGAGCCGCATCGTAAAGATACTCGACGAGTGCATCGAGAGCGCGCAACTCGAGGCCGTCGCTGTGCGCATCGGTAGTGAGAACCGATTCGCTGACTTGCGCGACTGCACAGTGATCGCTTCGCCGTGTGTATATTCAGGCGGCGCTGCCCTGGGCAGCATTGGCGTCGTTGGACCGACCAGAATCGAATACGAAAGACTAATAGCGGTCGTCGACTACGTCGCAAGATTGTTCGAGCGTACACTGGACTCGGCAAAGCCGCTCTGAGTTACCTGGAGTAATATGGCCGCCCGAATATGAAGCAAGATTATGAAGCAAGCAATCAATTAAGAACACAAATGCCAGATAAGAAGAAAGCGCCACGTGACATACCCATTGGATTCGACGAGAATGAGAACGTCGAAGCAAAGGCAGAAGAGGAAGCAGATACCGGAACGGTCGAGCTCACCGCCAGCGAAGTCATTGAGTCAGAGGACGGGCCGACAGTCGAGGAAACCGACGAGATTTCCGAACCCGGTGCTCGCGAGCAGACGCCGATCAGCAAGCTTCAATCGCAGATTGACGTTTTGATGTCGGAGCGGGCGTCGCTCTACGACAAGTTGCTTCGGCGGCAAGCCGAATTTGAGAATTACCGGAAGCGCGTCGAGCGAGAGCGAGCCGAGCTTTATCAGCATGGAAGGGACGATGTGTTGTTGCAGTTCCTTCCGGTGGTTGACAACTTCGAGCGGGCACTGTCGAGCCTCGAAGAGAGCGAAGGCGACGCCGAAGCGTTGCGCCGCGGAGTTGAATTGATACACAAGCAGTTCAAGGATGCGCTGGCAAAACTCGGACTCGAGACGGTTGAAGCGGTCGGTCACACCTTCGATCCTCACGTTCACGAAGCGGTGACTACTGAAGCGACCGATAAGCACAAAGAGAACACGGTGATTGAAGAGTTTCAGCGCGGATATAAGATAGGCGACCGGTTGCTGCGCCCCGCAAAGGTAAAAGTCGCCTCTAGCCCCGAAAAATAGAGTTCCGGGTTCTCTGATCAGGACTCTGTGCTCGACGCTGAACATTGAACACTGAACATTGAACCAGATTCCCTCAGCCCCTACTGACTAATTCAGACCCCGCTATCTGCCACGGTTTTATCAGAGTAGGAGGCTGTGCCATGGGCAAAGTTATCGGAATAGATCTCGGAACTACCAACTCGTGCGTTGCAATACTGGAAGGCGGCGTAACCCAAATAGTACCGAACAAAGAGGGCGGACGAACCACACCTTCAGTAGTAGCCTTTACGGAGAAGGGCGAACGCCTGATCGGGCAGATCGCCAAGCGACAGGCCATAACTAATTCCGCAAACACAATCTATGCGGCGAAGCGTTTGATGGGCCGCAAGTATGATTCGCCGGAAGTCGAGCGGGCGCGCCAGGTCTGCTCGTACGAAATCACTGAGTCGACGAACGGAGACTGCAGAGTGCGAGTGCGTGGACGAGATTATTCCCCGCCCGAGATCTCTGCGATCCTGCTTCAGCGCCTTAAGCTCGCCGCCGATGAATTTCTTGGCGACGAAGTGACCGAGGCGATCATTACTGTCCCAGCTTACTTCGACGACATACAGCGCCAGGCGACGAAGGACGCGGGAAAGATCGCCGGACTGAAGGTTCAACGCATTATCAACGAACCCACCGCGGCGGCTCTCGCTTACGGACTTGGAAAACGTGAGAACGAGCGGATCGCCGTCTTTGATCTGGGCGGCGGCACCTTCGACATATCGATAATGGAAATGGCCGACGGCGTCTTTGAAGTGCTGTCAACCTGTGGCGACTCGTTTCTCGGCGGAGAGGACTTTGATCAGCGAATAGTCGACTGGATGATTGAGACCTTCCAGCAGGAGACCAAAATCGACTTGCGCCCCGACAGACTCGCGCTCCAGAGATTGAAAGAGGCAGCCGAGCGCGCGAAGTGCGAGCTTTCCACCGCCAACGAATCTCAACTCAATCTTCCATTTATCGCTGCCGATTCGACGGGTCCAAAGCACTTCAACAAGACACTCACTCGTGCGAAGTTTGAAGAGCTTGTCGCCGACCTGGTCGCGCGAACAACGGAGCCGTGCCAGAAGGCACTCGCGGATGCCAAGCTGGCTCCCGAAGAAATCACAAAGGTTTTGCTCGTCGGCGGTCAAACTCGCTCACCCATCATCATCAGCCGGGTACGAGAAATTTTTAAGCGCGAACCGTCGATCGAAATCAATCCAGACGAAGTCGTCGCGATCGGCGCGGCGATCCAGGTCGGCGTTCTGGCCGGGGACGTGAAGGACTTGATCCTTCTCGACGTGATTCCGCTGGCGCTGGGCATCGAAACACGCGGCGGATTGTTTACCAAACTTCTGGAGCGAAACTCGACCATCCCGACCAAAAAGAGCCTTGTATTTACAACGGTCGCTGATAATCAACAGGTCGTGGAAGTCCACGTGCTGCAAGGTGAGCGCGAGATCGCCGCCGGCAACCGCAGCCTGGCCAAGTTCGAACTTGTTGGCATCCAGCCCGCGCCCCGGGGACTCCCTCAAGTCGAAGTCACATTCGAAGTGGACGCTGATGGTATTGTCTCGGTTTCGGCGCGCGACAAGATGACCGGGCTCGAACAGGCGATGCGCATAACTCCGTCTTCAGGTCTTTCCGCATCAGAGATCTATGATTTGATTGAAGAGGCAAGCCGAAGCGCCGAGGACGACAAGCGCGTTAAAGAGATCATCATGGCTCGCAATCGCCTGGAGGGACTTCTTCAGAACACGGTCCGGTCATTCAGCGAATTCGGGTGGATGTTGTCGGCCGAAGATCAGGAATTCGTGCGCAATGCGATTGAACAGGCGCGAGAGACCTTCTCGTCCGAGGATCCGTCTCAGATGCGTCACACGCTCGAGATGCTCGAGAAGGCCGCTCGCTTGATTACGGAGGCGATGTTCCGCCCGACCGGTCTTGCTTCGGGTGCGGCTCCAAGTGCGGAGGAGGAGACCGCGCCATTGTCGGATGCGTCCTAAAGTTTGCTATAATCCGTCGTTGGTTTCTGGTTACCGGTTTCAAGTTTCTGGTTGTTTACGGGGATTTGAGACCGGAAACCAGGAACTGGAAACCAGAAACCAGAGACTAATGTGAGTAGCAAACGCGACTATTACGAAGTGCTGGCGGTTGGACGTGAGGCGAGCGATCAGGAGCTGAAACAGGCCTATCGGCGCCTCGCTCTCAAATATCATCCCGATAAAAATCCCGGGGACCACGAATCAGAAGAGCGCTTTAAGGAATTAAACGAAGCCTACCAGATACTTTCTCAAGCCGAGCTGCGCGCGCGCTACGATCGCTTCGGACACGCAGGCGTGGGAGCCGGCGCCGCCGCGGGCGCAGGTTTTGGGCAAGGCTTCCCCGGCTTCGAAGACCTCTTCGATATGTTCGGCATGGGAGATGTTTTTGGAGGCCGAACCAGCCGCAGGGCCGGGCCTCGCCGCGGTTCCGACCTCAGATATGATATCGATCTTGTACTAGAAGAAGCCGCTGTTGGACTGAAGACCAAGATACGAGTTCCCCGACTAGAGACCTGTGAGACCTGTCGCGGAACGGGTGCGGCAGAGGGCGCGCAGCCTGTTCGCTGCACAGCGTGTTCAGGAAGCGGGCAGGTCAGGTATCAGCAGGGGTTTTTCTCGGTCGCCCGCACGTGCTCGACCTGTCGCGGGGCCGGCAAGGTGATCAAGAACGTGTGCCGCCCGTGTCGCGGCGAAGGTCGCGTAGAGCGAGAAAAGACGCTTGAGATAAAGATCCCGGCCGGCGTAGACAACGGCTCGCGCTTGCGAATAACCGGTGAAGGCGAAGCCGGTGAAGTAGGAGCCGGGCGAGGTGACTTGTACGTCATCGTACACGTTAAGGAGCATGATTTCTTTGAGCGGCGCGATGCGAATCTTTATTGCACGATTCCAGTCTCATTTGCTCAAGCCGCGCTTGGAGCCGATGTGAGGGTTCGAACTCTTGACGGCGAAGAGAAGTTGCGTGTCGCCGAAGGTACGCAGGCCGGAAGCATGTTCAGGCTGAAGGGGAAGGGAATTCCGGTGCTCGGGGGACGCGGGCGAGGTGACCTCTACGTCGGCATCAATGTGATAACGCCGACCAACCTCTCTACGGATCAACGGCGACTGCTTGAAGAGCTTGCCAAGCTCGAAACCGACGGTCATCACGATCGCGGGATTGTTGACAAGGTGAAAGACATCTTCGGGTAGCCGTCAGTCCCAAACTCGACCCAAACGACGCTCGGTCCTCCTGATTGAGGGCCTTTCTGGTCATTGTGAGTCATTTAGTGTTTTCCCACTTCAGATTGTGTTCAACACTCTCCCGGGCTTCGAGTCGAAGATGTGTGGGAGTTGGCTCGGCCCAGGCGGGTCTGTGAATGATGCCTGGGCCGATCGTTCCGTGCGTTACTTGGAAGGCGCGTAGTAGGGATTCTGTCCCGAACCGTGATCGGTTGTGTCGAGAATCTCGCGGACTTGCGGAACCTGCTCGCGAATCAATCGCTCAATACCCATCTTCAGAGTCACGTCAGCAGCGCCGCACCCCTGACACCCGCCGCCCATTCTAATGAAGACATTGTCGTCCTGAACATCCAACAGCTCGACGAACCCACCGTGAGCCGCGACTCCCGGATTAATCATCTCGTCCAGCACCTGCTGAACTTTCATTCTCATCTGTTCGGAAGGCAGTCGATCACCTTCAGCAACCTCGGGCATGGGATTCAGAAACGACCGGATCGTCGACCCTACACGCTTCCCGAGTTGACGCCAATCTTCCGCGCCGCCCTGAGTCACGATGACGAGGTTGCCATCCAACTCGACTTTCATCATGCCGGGAATCTTCAAAAGCTTATCGGCGAGCTCGGTGTCTTTGGCCTCTTCAGCGGTATAAAACTCTGCCTTTCCGTCGTGCACGGGTCTATCGACCGTGAAATGGCAAACGTGAATATCGTTCCGGTCAACTTCGGCTTTGATTTGAATCTGTAGGGGTGAGCTCATGATTTCTCCTGATGTTGTCGTCTTCCTCTCGTCTTAGAAGATCAATTATAGACGATTCGCCCTGGCGTTATCCAACTCCGCCGCAGAATCAGAGGTCCTGCGGATCCCCGACGCGTCGGGGATCGTTCAAACTCGCCTACCTGAGCTCCGTTGAACAATGCCAGCTGGATGAAAACGGGCTTCGTTGTAGTCTGTTAGATTCCCGCTCGCTTTTGAAGGGGACCAAACTGGTCCCGCGTGGGCTCCGCTCAGCAAAACCACGCTTCAGTGAGCCGCGGCGGCCGCAAACGCAACGAATCGATAGGAAACGTTTTCTCAACCCGTTGCTCATCGCCGGGTAAGCCCCGTAACGAGTAAGCAAGCTCGCGAATTCTGTAGAAGGTCTCCGCGGAGTCTTCATTGCTGCCGGCGGCTTCTTCAACCAATGCGCCCACTTGCACATGCAATTCGTCCATCCCGGGGTCGGGATGCTTCCAGTCATATGTGAACGAATCCTGAGTCAAAGGTCCGAGCCAGCGCCGGCTGTCCGGACTCGACAGTAGCAACGACCCGGGCGGCACAAGCAATCGAATGCTGTACTGAACCGGGTCGACGTGATCAATCAAACCCTCTGTCTCGACAAACTCCAGGACGTCTATGTAGTCATCGATCGTCGTCCACGGCGTAAACGAAACGAAGGACGGTCTCATCGCGATCCCCGCGCGGCGCAGAATCTCGAGCGCCTCGCGAACATCGTCGCGAGTGTGTCCCTTCACCAGATTTTCTAGAACAGTGTTGCTCAGCGACTCAACCGCCGAAACGACGAATACACATCCTGATCTTGCAAGCTCGGGAATCAGCTCGCGGTGCTTGATGATGTGTTCGATTTTGGCAGTGAAGTCGAAGGTGAGTTCCGGAAACTCCTGGTGCATTCTTTGTGTGATTCGAACCGAGTGCCTCGGACCGTTCAGGAAATCGGGATCGCCAAACGTAATGTGCTGTGCGCCTGAGACTACTAGATTGCGGATGTCTTTGAGAACGGTCTCCGCAGGCACGACAAAGAATCGCCCGTCGTAGACCGGCGGGATCGGGCAGTGTGTGCATTGATGCAAGCACCCGCGGCTCGCTTCTACGTAACCCACGAGCCGTTGCTCGCCTTTGATCTCGAGCCTTGCGTAGTGTTCGAGAGCCACAAGCGAGCTGCGATCGGGGACCGCAAAGTTCAACCGCTCAAGCACCGGCCCCGACACGCCTCGTCTCGTGCCTACCCGGTGAACGTCAACCGATGCGCCGGACTCTACGGCTTCGACAAGTTCAACCAGCGCCTCTTCGAACTCGCCGCCTATCACCGAATCGGCGACAGTGCCAAGCAAGTATTCAGCGTTGAGCAAAGCATATAGACCGTAAAAGCAAATATGACAGGACGGATTAAGCTTGCGGACTTCTTCTGCGATCGTTAAACCGAGCCGCAACGCCGTATGCATCGGGACGGAGATCCCAACGAAGCGAGCGGAATTTACTTTTTCGGCGTCGAAGCCTTCGACGGAAACGTCCATCGCTTCCGCTTCGTAACCGGCGCGCCGCAGCATCCCGATCGGCATGGCGATTCCCGATGGCTGATGACCCAGCTCGTAGCAGGATACGAGCACGATCGAATACGTCTTGTGTGCGTCTTCTGTCATCTTCAAATGATTCTAGAACTGCGGCCCACGTTTAAGCTACCTACTCAATATTGAACTCGAGTCGCGAGTGGGCTTCACGTAACGCGGCTTCGACGCGGTCGGGTGTATCGGCGCGGCTGAAGATGAAACCGAGATAGCTTGCTCCTTCGGGTGGCGCCAGAATCTCCTGGGTGATGTGCGCCGTTATGATCACGTCTTCAACATTTGGAACGGCCTTCGCCGCGTCAACGCCAAGCACCTGTCTCAAGACTCCTGCGCCTGGAATTGGGATCATCATCACACCCGATGCCCGGGTCTCGCGTTGGACGTCTGATACGTCTTCACCAAGAGCGTGACGGATGATCAGGTCTTCAAGCGACGTTTCGTTGTTGAACGTCAGCGCTCGCGAGCACAGTCCGCCGATCGAACGAGCCGCTACTTCGATCACCCACGGGCCGTGTTCGTTTACCCGAAGCTCTGCGTGCACGGTACCCCCGGTCAAACCCATCGCGCGAGTCGCCGCCGCAGTAGTCTCGATTATCTGTCGCTGAACGTCGCTGCTCAGACGAGAAGGCGTCACGTAGATCGTCTCCTCGAAGAACGGGCCGTCGAGCGGATCAGGCTTATCGAAGATACCAAGCATTCGAAACTCGCCGTCGGTCATGAGTCCCTCGACCGCAACTTCAAACCCGGGAATAAACTCTTCAACGAGCGCGTCGCGCGCAAGCGGGCCTCCGCGCCGCGCGACTCTCGGATTGCTGACGATGCCGTCCAGCCGATGCGCCGCCGCTGCGAACTCTTCTTCGTTATCTGCTCGCATAACACCTCGGCTCGTCGATAAGAAGACCGGTTTCACGACGCAAGGATACGTGACTCGTGCCGCGACCTCGCCTGGGTCTTCGTCCAGCGAGAAGTGGCGGAACCTCGGGACCTGCACACCGTTTTCGCTAAGCACTTCGCGCATGCGATGCTTGTTCTTTGCGATTATCGCGGCATCAACCGGATTGTGTTTCAGATTCAACGCTTCTGCGATCGATGCTGCGATGACCGCAGTGTCCTCATCGACGGGAATAATAGCGTCGACAGGAAAGCGCGCCGCAAACTCCTGAGCCTGCTTCCTTGCGCGCGCAGGCTCGCTGAAGTCCAGGGTGAGCAGTCCTTCGGGGTTTGTGTTGAGAAGCGTGCTGGGTTGTTCGGAGGCCGCAACAACATCGACATCGAGTTTGAGCGCGGCCTCGACGAAGGCTTTTGTCCGGTACGTTGTAGTTGGAAGAAGAAGAAGCACTCGAGGCATACTCAATAACAGTCTAGCCGATGGTCCGCGTCGGGTCGAACCCGGTTGGTGAGAAGTTCTGCTTTCGGTATATTAAGCCGAGGGGTACTAGCGATGCGATTAACGGAAATGGTTTCGTGCGCGGGTTGAGCTGCTAAGCTTGCGCCGAGCGCGCTCGCTCAGGTGCTGAGCGGGCTACCAAAACAACCATACGACCCGAATGTGATTGTCGGCTTCGACACTGCCGACGATGCGGGAGTTTATCGTCTCCGAGATGACCTCGCGATTGTTCAGACACTCGACTTCTTCACTCCGATTGTCGATGACCCCTTTGACTATGGCCGCATTTCGGCGCTCAACTCGATCAACGACGTGTGGGCCATGGCTGGAACTCCAATCACGGCGCTCGCGATTACCTGCTTTCCAAAGAAGGGTGTTGATTTTTCGATACTGGCGGAGATCATGCGTGGTGGACTTCATGTGCTGACACAGAACGGCGTCGCGCTGCTGGGCGGTCACAGCGTCGATAATGACCAAATCATGTTCGGCTATTCAGTCACCGGAGTGATCGATCCTGACAAAGTTGCCACTAACGCGGGTGCGCGGCCCGGCGATGTAATCATTTTAACCAAGCCGATCGGAACTGGCGTCATTTCGACGGGAATCAAATTCGCCAGGGCGCCGGCTGACGTCGCTGCCTCCTCCGTCGAAATCATGTTGACGCCCGGTAAGGCCGCAGCCGAAGCAATGCGCGAGTTCGATGTGAAAGGCGCGACCGATGTTACCGGCTTTGCACTGTTGGGTCACGCGTGGGAGCTTGCGTGTGCGAGTAAGGTCACCATCGAGATAAACTCGGCGCGAGTGCCAATCCTGGCGGGGGCACTCGAACTCGCGAGCGCCGGGATGCTTACAAGCGGGGACAAGACAAATCGCGAGTACATTGGCGATGACATCGAAATCGGCGAGCGTGTCACCAAAGAAATGAGCAACTTGCTTTTTGATCCGCAGACTGCAGGCGGCTTGTTGATATCGATTGCGCCGGAGCGAGCCGATGCATTGCTCGCCAGGCTCCGCGAGGGCTATTCTCAAGCCGACATTATCGGTAGCGTAGTTGAACGACGCGCTCGCTCGATTGTCGTCACCTAAGCGATATGCCAGACGAAAAACAGTACGACGCAATTGTCATAGGCACGGGGCAGGGTGGCAAACCGCTGTCGATCGCGCTTGCTAAAGCGGGGTGGAAAACGGCGGTTATCGAGCGCGAGTATATCGGCGGTACGTGCATTAACGTCGGGTGCACGCCGACGAAAACGATGTACAACAGCGCGCGTGTAGCTTATCTCGCTCGTCGATCTGCCGACTTTGGCGTGCATTCGGATGCGGTCAGCGTGAACATGGCGGAGGTTCGCGCACGAAAGCAAGGCGTGGTTGATATGTTTCGTGATGCCGGATTGCGGGGGATCGAAGCAACCGAGGGACTCGATTTACTTCAAGGCGAAGCCAGCTTCACTGGTCCCCATGCGCTTGAAGTCCGAATGAACGACGGCAGCCGGCGCGCCATCGCTGCCGACAAAATATTCATCAATACCGGCGGCCGACCGGCGACGCCCACGATCGAGGGCATTGAGAACGTCGCATACCTCGATTCGACTTCGATTATGGAGCTTGATCAACTGCCGGATCATTTGCTGGTAATTGGAGGCGGCTACATAGGGTTGGAATTCGGCCAGATGTTTCGGCGCTTCGGCAGTCAGGTGACGGTCATCCAGAGAGGCGATCACTTGTTGAACCGCGAGGACCCTGACGTTGCCGATGAAGTGCTCAAGATTCTTAGCGAGGATGGCATTACGGTTTTGTTAGGCACTGAAGTTCTGGGGGTCCAGCAGCAAACCGACAGCATCCGTTTAGCGGTGCGTAGCCCCGAAGGCGAACAGAACATTCCCGGCTCGCATCTTCTTATGGCAGTCGGAAGAACCCCGAACACTGACCGACTCAATCTCCAGGCGGCAGGAGTTGAAACAGACGAGCGAGGATACGTAAAGGTAGACAAACGGCTTGAAACAAATGTACCGGGTGTCTACGCGCTCGGCGACGTGAATGGCGGACCGCAGTTCACCCACATCTCATACGATGACTTTCGAATCATCCGCACAAACGTGATCGAAGGCGGGGACGCGACAACCCTCGGTCGACTTGTGCCCTACACTGTTTTCATGGACCCGCAACTAGGTCGCGTTGGGTTGACCGAGAGAGAAGCATCCCGGTTGAACTTTCGCGTCGCTAAGCTGCCGATGGCCAGCGTAGCTCGTGCGATTGAGATGAGCGAGACTCGTGGTTTCATTAAGGCGATCGTCGAGGCGGGCACGAACCAGATACTTGGTTGCGCGGTCCTGGGAGTAGAGGGCGGCGAGCTGATGGCGATGATTCAGATAGCGATGATGGGCAAGGTTCCATACACCGCATTGAAGGACGCGATCTTCGCTCATCCGACGATGGCCGAATCGCTTAACAGTCTGTTTATGAAGATGGAACCATAGAGGTCAGCGGGCATGGTTGAGTCACCTCGAAGAAAGGGCTGTAACACCTTATGCAAACAAAGAATGAACTGATCAAACCCGCGGGCGCCTCGGAAGTTACTCGGCTCTTCCAGGACGTTCGTCAACGGACCATGCGAATTGTAGAGCCGCTGGAGATTGAAGACTATGTCGTTCAGACCGCTCCGTACATGAGTCCGCCTCGTTGGCACCTCGGGCACACGTCGTGGTTCTTCGAGTTGTTGCTGAAGAAATACTCGCCCGGCTATGAGATTTATTCCGACGAGTATTTGTATTACTTCAATTCCTATTACGAGCGCTTTGGTACGCGAATCCACAAAGACAAGCGAGGTACTCGTTCGCGGCCTACCGTTAAGGATACGCTCGCTTACAGAAGGCGCATCGACGATGCGATGCTCGAGCTTTTGAACAAGTCTGGCAACGCTGCTGAAACCCGCGAGCTTTTAACGCTGGTGAGGCTTGGGGTAGAGCACGAAATGCAGCATCAGGAACTTCTCGTCTACGACATCAAGCATCTGTTGTGCGATTTGTATGAGCCCGCAACGAGGGGAACCCTGCCGTCGCGCGATACGGTGAGCGGCATGGCGGAGGTGGAGGGCGGTTTGTTTTGGCTCGGGTATGCGGGCGATGACTTTGCTTACGACAATGAAAAGCCTTCGCACCTGGTATACCTTCAGAATTTCGCAATTGATCGCGCTCCGGTCAGCGTCGGCGAGTACCTGGAATTCATTCGTGATGGAGGCTACACAAACTTTGAATGGTGGTTTTCCGAAGGTTGGGAGTGCGTTCATCGAGAAACCTGGCAAGCGCCGCTGTATTGGGAACTGCACGGAGTCCGGTGGATTATAAGAGACTTCTCCGGCGTCCACCCAGCCGAAGACAAGGCGGATGAACCGGTGACGCACGTGAGCTTTTACGAGGCGTCTGCGTTCGCCAAGTGGGCCGGCAAGCGCTTACCAACCGAAGCGGAATGGGAGAAGGCAGCGTGCCTGCCTCCTCAGGAGACTGCGCGACTGAACTTTCCGTGGGGTGACGACCGGCCCGACTCGTCGAAATCAAATCTGTTTGAGAACAATCTTTGGGGTGTTGCTCCAACGGGGTCATTCCCAGAAGGGCGAACCGCATACGGCTGTTATCAGATGATCGGTGATGTTTGGGAATGGACCACGTCGGATTACGTTCCGTATCCGGGATTCAAGCCTGAGTTCGACGAGTATAACGACAAGTGGTTCGTCGGCCAGAAAGTCTTGCGAGGCGGTTCATACGCGACGCCTCAGTCGCACATCCGCACAACTTACAGAAACTTCTTTCATCCGGACGAGCGATGGATGATCTCCGGCTTTCGCTGTGCGGAAACAATCTGAAAGAGAAATGACCACCAGCATCAAGCCGTCGCCAATCTCAACGCGCGAGTTGCTCGAGCCTCTGCGGGAGGCTCGCGAGCGAACGCTTGAATTGATCGACGACTTGACTGACGAACAACTGATGGGACCTCGCCTCAGGATCGTAAATCCGCTGCGTTGGGAGATTGGACACGTCGCGTGGTTTCAAGAGTACTGGATCCTGAGGCACTTGGGCGGATTGCAACCGATTCTCAGTCACGGAGACGGCCTCTATGATTCGGCCCGCGTAGCTCACGACACGCGATGGGATTTGGCGTTGCCGTCGAGAGCCGAGACGCTTGCGTATATGAGGCAGGTGCTCGATCGTGTGTGTGACCTGGATGACAGGAGACGTCGCCAGCCGATCGACGGGTACGACGAGAGTTACTTCCTACACCTCGTCCTGTTCCACGAACAGATGCATGCAGAGGCAATAACCTACACGCGGCAAACGCTGTGCTATCCGCCGCCTCGGGTCTCGATTGCCCGGGATATCAATTTACAAGCGAAGCCCGCGCCGATCAGCGGCGATGCGCACGTACCGGGCGGTGCCTTCGCACTCGGTGCATCGCATAACGCAGCCTTTCAGTTTGACAACGAGCAGCCACCACACAACGTCAAAGTGGGGCCGTTTTCGATTTCGAGGAAAGCGGTGACCAACGGCGAGTTTGCGGCGTTCGTTGAAGGTGGTGGCTACATGAAGCGCGATCTGTGGAGCGATGAAGGATGGCAATGGAAGCAAAATGCCCGGGCTGAACATCCGGTGTACTGGCGACGTGAATCGAATGGACAATGGTTGCGACGAAACTTCAATGAGTGGGTGACGCTCGACGAGAGCGTCGCTGTTGTTCATGTAAACTGGTTTGAAGCTAATGCATATTGTCGCTGGACTGGGCGGCGCTTGCCCACTGAAGCTGAATGGGAGATGGCTGCCAGCTGCGAGCCCTCAGACGATGGTGGTCGCTCGATATCGGATCAGAAGCTCCGATATCCGTGGGGCGACGATCCTCCGACTCCCGAACGCGCTAACCTGGATTGGCGCGTGCCTGGTTGCACTGAAGCAGACGGATTGCCCGCGGGCGACAGCGCTTTCGGTTGCCGCCAGATGATCGGCAATGTTTGGGAGTGGACAGCGACTGACTTTGAAGGTTATCCGGGATTCATCCCGGGTCCATATAAGGAATATTCGGAACCATGGTTTGGAAATCACAAGGTTCTGCGCGGCGGTTGCTGGGCGACTCGTTCGCGAATGGTTCGAAGCGCTTATCGCAACTTTTATACCCCGGATCGGCGAGACGTGTGGTCAGGGTTTAGAACGTGCGCCATCGAGGTAGCGTAGACTGTCCAGTCTGTGCGTGACTCACATATTCGACTTGGGCTAATCATGCGCAGACTGGACAGTCTACGCCACTCAAAACTTGAATGAGAATCGGAATCATCACGCCGGCTCCTCCGAAGTCGCGATATGGCAACCGGGTGACTGCGCTGCGCTGGGCGCGCATTCTCAGACAACTCGGGCACTCGGTCAGCGTCAAACAAGATTATGATGGAGGACGGCTTGAGTTGCTGATTGCCCTACACGCGCTTCGCAGTCACTCTTCGACAGCGCGCTTTCATCGTGAGCGCTCTGACATCCCAATTGTAGTCGCGCTCACCGGAACTGATCTCTACCGCGATCTCCAGCGAAGCAAGCGAGCTCAACAGTCACTCGAACTTGCGACGCGCATTGTCGTTCTCCAGCCAAAGGCCCTCGAAGCCCTGCGCCCATGCTGGCGCGAGAAGACTCGTGTCATATATCAATCGGTGGAACCGGTATTCCCCGACGCTCGCAATTCGAATGTGAGAGGGAGCGCATCCTCGGCGCAGCGAACGTTCGACGTTTGCGTAGTCGGTCACTTGCGACCGGTGAAGGATCCATTCCGCACCGCTATGGCGGCGCGTCTGTTGCCCGCTTCGTCACGCATTCGCGTTGTTCAGGTAGGCGGGGCAATGACTCCGCAACAAGAACGTCGAGCACTGACGGAAATGAAGACGAACCCTCGATACCGATGGCTGGGAGAACAGCCCGCCGCGCGCGTCCGACGAATCCTAAGACGAAGCGACGTGTGCGTACTTTCATCGAGATCGGAGGGAGGCGCTAATTCTCTGGGCGAGGCAATTGTAGCGGGAGTTCCAGTGCTGGCGTCTCGCATCCCGGGTTCGGTCGGCATACTGGGTGACAACTATCCCGGTTATTTTGAGTCCGGTGCAACTAATGAGCTGACAGGGCTGATGAATCGCGCCGAGAGAGACGCTGCGTTCCTTCGTAAATTAAAGCAAGCGTGCAATCGGCTGGTTCCACTTTTCGATCCCGCGCGCGAGGAAGCCTCATGGCTGGAACTTCTTGATGAATTGTTCGACATATTGTGAGTCCACGGATTCTCACTTCACCCGCATCGAACAAGCTGCTGCGCCAAACTTATGTGTTATGCCCTCTTCTATGCGACAGTGGTGTTCGCAGGCGTGCAATGTGAGAGCGTAAAGTCTCAACTCGAAGAACATTTTAGGTTTGTACGAAAGTATCTTCGATAGCTCTTCATCGCTGTAAGCTTCTTTGACTCGTTTCTCTTCCTTAAGCTGTTTCATTTGAGCGGCTCACGGATGTGGCCGTTCTCAGTTTGGCAACTTAGAAAAGAATTCATACTCCTGATATAGATGTTGCAGGTAACAGGAGAAGGCCCCGACTCACGCATCTTCAAGATGAAAGTGTTGAGTGCTGGCTTAGACAAATCAGTACCTCGAAATGACTTGAAAGCTTCACTATAGGATTTTTGGTTTTCGGGGAGAGATTTTTTATGTATAGTTTTTCTCGTAGGGACTCGGCAAACAGGTTATCCATAGAGCCTCCAACTCAGATGCGCAGTTAGCGGGCCTGTTGGATTTAAATTGTTGAGTTTCTTGGGCCGTTAGCTCAGTTGGTAGAGCAGCTGACTCTTAATCAGCGGGTCGCAGGTTCGAGCCCTGCACGGCTCACTTCAAATACTATCGCTTACGGCTACCAAAAACGGTAGCCTTTTCTTTCGTCTACAGGTTCATCTACAGGTATCCACCTGGCGCGCCACGTTAGATAGTTTGACGGTCTAAGAGCAACCACAACTCAAGTGGCTGTTTGGTTCATCTTCTAATTTGAGCTGCTCCCCTGCCTGCTTACCTTAGCTCTGTCACAGGGTACTCTCAGCTTCACCGTTTCAAGTAAGTCGCTTCCATCCTCAAGTGAAAGAGCTAAACCAGGCAGGAGGAAAAACGTGCAGCCTTCACCGTCTTTAATACGAGGATAGCAATTTGCGGAATCGATCTTCTGGCCATTAGGCTCGCTGGTTCATTGCGGTTAGCAGACGTTAGAGCGCAGGCGGAGCGCATAGTCGCGCGCGATTTCTGGAGTACGAGGCAACGACAAGGATAGGAACACCCTGGCAGCAGCACTCGACGGGATCGTAGGCATTCAACAGTGATGCAAGAGTTGACGACTCTGGTTCTGAAGGTCGCGCCCCATGATTGCAGCGTTCTAGTCCATGGAGAATCAGGTACCGGCAAGGAACTCATAGCCCGCTCCATTCAAGAGAATTCCAAGCGCGCGAAGGGGCCCTTCGTGCCACTCAATTGTGGTGCAATGCCAGACGCTCTCACCGAATCCATTCTTTTCGGGCACGAGAAAGGCTCCTTCACTGGCGCCTCCTCTGACAAGCGCGGGCTCTTCGAGGCAGCCAACGGCGGTACGATCTTCCTGGACGAAATAGGTGAAATGCCGGAAGTCGCTTGCGAAGAACTTGCTCACCTTATGAGAACTGAAGCGCCCGCGACACAAGTCAAATGGGCTGCCAGGACCGCTCAAGAATTCGCAGTCGCTCTTGAAAAGACGCTTGCAACTAGAAAAGAGATGGGTAAGGACAAGCCGCCACACGTCGTTTACACAACTGAAGAATGGAAGCAGTTGAAGGAGTATGCGAAGACCCGCGACTTGGCGGTCAAAGACGACCGGGCGGCCGCCCGGCTTCAGTCAACACGTGTAGTGGCCGGCGCTGAACAGAAGGAAGCCCTGGCCAAAGTTGATGCGTTCCAGAGCCGAAGGCACTTCTGGAAGTTTCACGTCGAAGGCTTTGGAAAGATCTCACTCAGGGAAATCGAACAGAAGATAAAGACCGAGACTGAGGATAAATTCAAGCTCTACAACTTCCTGCGCCCAACCAAGAGAGAGGCGATTCAACTCAGGATAGAGTTCTTGCAAGAAACCAAAAGGGACATCCAGAAGGAGATTGCCTCTGCAGAGCGGCCTGCCCGGAGCAACCTTCCGGCGTCACAACTCAAGTACGAGACTGCTTCGAAGCTTGTCGAGTACGCCGAGAAAGCCCGTGCTCAACAGGGGAGAGAGATGCCCCTGCCGTCTTTGAAAGATCCGAGTTGGCCAAAATGAGCGTGATTGCCAATCATAACAAGGATGCGAAGCTCCTCGAATTTGTGTATCAAGAAGTCAAAGACAGCTTGCTGGCTAACCAAACTCCCTCAACCCTGTCTGAGGTGAAGGGCAGGCGCTAATGGCCAGGATGGACATGCTTAAGGCTGCCGATCGACTCGAAGCGACGATCGAGTACGGCGACTATCGTCAGCTTCCAGTTACCGCCGCGCAAGGACTGACCTACACAACGAGCGTCAGGGAGATTGAGCCTAAGGGCGCACTCGAAACGCTCATCAGACATTTCACAGACTCCCCGGAGAAAAAGCGAGAGCGACAAGCTGTCGCCGATGCCAGAGGTGACCAACTAAGAATGGCTCAAATGCAGTCTCGAGATGCGCGTGATTACAGTGGTCATCAGAGACCGGATCGCAATGGACTTCTATCGCGCCGCCGGAGTACGCGAGAAGGCCGTAGCGCCGACGCTTGGCCGCGAGCAGATCGCCGAGCTCAACAAGTAGGCTGACACGCTGCCTTTCTTTAGTACGGATCGGAAGGAGTTTAAAGAGGCCGCGAGAATTGCTGAGCAGAGCCTTCTCCAAACAGAGACTCAGGAAGTCGCAAGAAAGGATGCCGAAGGTTTACGAGCTCCCGACTTCTCCGCACGCAACATAGAACAATCGCCTTCTCATACCGCGTCAAGCACTGACCGGTCCGATCGCGACACTTACTCACGTGGTAGATGAAGATTGCCCTCAAGATCAACTAGAGACGCCTGTCGGACCCTTAATCGTCGCCAGCTCACTTTTCGCTTTCCTTCAACAAGAGTCAGGATCCCATCGCAAGAGGCACTCATGTTTGAGTAGGCAACTCCAACACTCAAGCGCCAGCAGGTTTTTCTCTAACTCGGAACCATTTCAATCTCGGCCTATACCGATTCGTAGAATGGGCTATGAAAGTGTGGTAAACTACACAGTCGTATTAGCGGGTTTTTCTAGGTCAAGTGGTCGACATCGTAAATGGGGGTACCATGAAAATGGGGCCAGCCAAGCCAGGGCCAGGTCAACTGGTCAGCAGGATTAGTTGAGCAGAGACGTACGCGTCTGGATGCTCAAGATGTCAAAGCAATAGATAACGGCGACAGTGTGAAAAACTAAGAAGTGCGTTTGACGAATTGCACGGGAGATCTTTCTGAACATTGCAAAAGATTGCAAAACAAAAGACACAGGTTAGGTTGAAGTGGCGCCGATAATTGTCGACGGAATGCTTTTCTACCCCCTTTTATTCGCATCGCTGCTCTAGATGCGAAGTGCGAAGTTGAGAGATGGAAGCATGACACTAAGCTTTGATCTCTCGCTCGCTTATTGGAAAGGGGGTAACTTGTCGAGCTGATTTCGTCATGCGCAATTCGTGATAAATGTGGTGCGAGCACACGATTAGACTTTTCCTCGCGTGAACTGACTTCCGGAGAGCGACATCTGCTTCTTCGCGCCAACTGCCCGCAGGAGCTTGATTAATACATGAAAGAATGGGAATGAGCGCAAACAATTCTTCACAACAATTTTGGCAATCCCCGCCGGAGGAAATCTCATGGCCGGACGATGAAGTTCATGTTTGGCGCGCCAGTCTCGACCAGCCGTGTTCAAATGTAACGAGCTTCTTTTGCACGCTGGCGCCTGACGAAAAAGAGAGGGCCGCGAGATTCTATTTTCAGAAAGACGCTACGCATTTCATCGTAGCTCGGGGTGTGCTCCGAGCGATTCTCAGCCGCTATCTCAAAGTAAGGCCCGAGCAGTTGTGTTTTGGCTATGGCTCTTACGGCAAGCCTTTTCTTGCAAGCGATAACTGCGGTGATTTGCGCTTCAATCTTTCTCATTCGGATGGGCTTGCGCTTTTTGCTATCGCGCGCGGGCACGAGGTTGGAATTGATATTGAGCGAATACGCGCTGAAGGAGTTGAGCCGGGTATGGCAGAGCGGTTTTTCTCGCCCTGCGAAGTAACAGCGCTGAGCGCGTTGCCTGTGTGTCGGCGAGTCGAAGCGTTCTTCAACTGCTGGACTCGCAAAGAGGCATACATCAAAGCAAGAGGCGAAGGCTTGTCGCTACCTCTCGACAAGTTTGCCGTTTCGCTTGCACCGGGCGAGCCAGCAGTGTTGCTTCAAACAATGGTTGATGAGAACCAAACATCTCGTTGGTCTATGATCGCATTGGCCGCTGAATCCGGGTTCAAGGCGGCTGTTGTCATAGAGCGACAAAATTGGCATTTGCGATTGTGGCAATGGCCTGAATCAAAGGCATAAAGCGATTACTCAACTTCTGCAATGATGGCATTATCGCAATTCAAGAGAATCACTTCGTCTTGCTGGCGAGCAAGCTGGTTTCATCGCCCATCGTGCGTAAAAGGAAACATCGCGAAGTGTTTATGAAGAAGTGATCGCCAGGAAACATCCGCACCATAAAAGCGGAGTTTTGTATAAGTACGCCACGCACTGAGGTACTCTTGCGTAACATCTGGGTCCTGAATTACGCCATAGGCGCCTATTGAGCAATCTAATGACGTATATCTTGAATGACGTATGTCTTGCATTAAAGTATTCATCCTTACTCGACGCAGAGAACAATCCTACCTGTTTGACCTCTACTATGCATGTTTGACCTCTAACCCTTGTGTAATCTTCATTAGACATAATTCGCTTGACAAAGAGATATGGATCACACAGAATTGACGTAGGAAGTCGTTCCAAAAACGTCCGGAGAATGAGTCCAGTAACATTCCAGTTTGCACAGTAAGAGTTGGGAATCGGCGTCACCAATCCTCACGCGTATAGTGCTCGGCAATGAGCTTCCGTAGGTTTCTGGGGAAGCTTTGCGAAAGGCACTGCTATGTATATTCACTCTATCTTCCCCCTTACATTGTGTCTGCCGAGAGTGGTGTACTGAAAGAAGGTCCATCCACCGTGCTGATTGTTGTTAGTGTTTTGGTGTTTTGGTGAGAGTAGTTACAGCACTTAGGAAATGAGACTCAATGCTGATTTCGGAACTGATGTTATGCAGCAGGAGAGTCGAATCTCGACTTGACGAGCGCGACTAGTCAGGGAAAGAAACGCGGCTCTCGGTGGCTTTCTGTGATGCTGGTTCGGGCGGTGATCATAGAACTAGAAGCTTCAGCGCTCTACGTCGAAGAAGGGATAAAACCAGCAACTAGAAAAATGCCAATTGTCTGCTTTCAATTCGAGTGGGTTAGAAGCCGAACATTATTGTCACGCTGAAGCGTAATTATTAGAAGTAATCGGCAAGGCGACTCTTAGCTTGGACGGCCGAAAAATCGCCTTGCCCTCAACGCAACTCCGACTAGGGAGTGCGCTCTATGACTAGGCTACAACATCTCACTTCCAAGAGCAACAGTCTCGCCCTTCCGTTATCTTTGCCTTCTAAGGTAGTTGCAGGAACTGGTTGTCTGTGGACCAGGGCGATATACCGAAGGGCACAGTCTTCGCTGGAAACGGAAGGATTTCTCGCTCTATCAAATGTTTGCCAGGGAAGAGAGGCAGATCCACAGTTGTCTGTGGTCCCAAAACCACCCTGACTCGGCGGTCCGTCGAAGGCGGTGCCTTTTTGACACTTGCTTAGTACGTCAACTCGTATGCTGCTGAGCAGCTTCCCTTTCGGTTTAGCTAGTCAGGGATAGGTCTGCGCATCACCAGCGGGGGGTGACTTAATATCAGTCAATTAGGAATTCTGTAAAACCCAAGAGTTTGTGTGAAGGCAAAGAACGATGCCTAGAAGAAATACCTTTGTATAAACAGCATTGTGCTTGGCTGGAACAGCAAGTTCTTTCGCAGGCGGAAGTCTTTTGGCGACAAGCGCTGAAGGGGTTCAAGGTCCCAACATCGCTAGCAGCTTCCTCATTTCTTGAACTACTAATCTGTTCGAAAGGCGGAACCATGTCAAAACCTATCGTTCTCGGCGCGCTTCGCTGTCGAACCATCCTCATACTCGCGGGCCTTGTGCTGACCGGACTCGCTGCACTCTCTGCTACAAGCGTCGCAGCTGCAAACGGAGGGGTGACACGTTTGTTGCGCTCGCCCACGGTGAGCGCCACGCACATCGCGTTCGCCTACGCCAATAACATATGGATAGTTGAACGTTCGGGCGGCACCGCTCGCCGTTTAACCAGCTTTCAAGGGCAGACCTTGAATCCTCATTTCTCGCCCGACGGGAAATGGATCGCGTTCACCGGCGAGTACGCCGGCAATGACGACGTCTACGTCGTGCCGTCTGAGGGCGGCGAGCCAAAGCGATTGACATGGCACCCCGGCAGCGACCAGGTACAAGGATGGACTCCCGACGGAAAAGCGGTGATGTTCTCGTCAGCGCGGGCGACCTGGGCCCCGAGCGGAGTGCCTCGGTTCTGGACCGTCCCGGTTTCGGGCGGCGTCGAGGAACCGATGGCGTTGCCTCGATCTAATCAAGGCAAAATCTCACCCGACGGTTCCCGTGTAGCTTACCGGATGAACACCTCGTTGGACGAAGAGCGACGCAACTACCGCGGCGGCCAGAACCGCCCGATCTGGATAGTTGACTTGCAGAGCTACGATCTGATCTCGCCGCCGTGGACTGACTCGAAAGACATGGACCCGGCCTGGGTGGGCGACACGGTCTATTTCATCTCGGATCGCGACGGCGTCGCGAACGTCTGGGCTTATGACACCAAGTCGAAGCGGCTGACGCAAGCCACCCGGTTCAACGATTTCGACGTGAAGTCGCTCGACACCGGCCCGGGCGCGGTTGTGTTCGAGCAGGCGGGCTACATCCACGAGCTTGATCCAAGGAGCGGCAAAGAGCACATCGTGAACATCACCGCGACCGGCGACTTCCCGTGGATGATGCCGCGATGGGAAGACGTTTCAAGGTCGATGACCAACATCGCCCTGTCGCCGACGGGGAAGCGGGTGGTGCTCGAAGCTCGCGGTGAGATTTTCACCATCCCCGCCGAGAAAGGCGACATAAGAAACCTTACTCATTCGAGCGGCTCGGCCGAGCGCGATCCAGCGTGGTCGCCGGATGGAAAGTACGTCTCTTATTTCAGCGATAAGTCGGGCGAGTACAAGCTGGTGATCGAGTCGCAGGATGGAATCGCGCCGCCTCGCGAAATTACGCTCGATCATCCAACTCACTATTACACCCCGTCGTGGTCTCCGGATTCGAAGAAGATCATGTACACCGACACCAACCTGCACGTGTGGGTGCTTGACGTCGAGACGGGCAATGCGAAGGTTGTAGGCAACGACCCGTGGATGGTCCCGCAGCGCACGCTCAACCCGGTGTGGGCTCCCGATTCGAAGTGGGTTGCGTACTCGAGCAGGCTGAAGTCGATGTATCACGCGATCTTCATAAGCAACGTCGAGACGGGTGAGACGAAGCAGATCACTGACGGACTGGCCGACTCGACCTGGCCCGCATTCGACGCGAGCGGGAAATATCTCTGGTTTCTCGCCTCGACCGATTTCGGGTTGCGGTCACAGTGGCTCGACATGACTTCGTACGATCACTACGAGACCTTTGGGCTCTACTGCGCGCTCCTCAAGAAAGGCGAGCCGAGCCCGCTTCTTCCCGAAAGCGATGAAGACAAGGGCGTCGGAAGCGCGCCAGGATTTGGCGGCGGTGGAGGAGGCGGCCGCGGCGATCGTGGCGGAGCGCCGGGGGCAGCCCCAGCAGCAGCGGATCCCGCGGCGGCGGACGCCGATCAGGCTCCCCAAGCGCCCAGGGGACCGCGAATGCCGGTGACGGTTCAGATCGACTTTGAAGGACTGCAGCAGCGTATCATCTCGGTCCCGGGGATTCCCGAGCGCCAGTATTCGGAGCTGAAAGCGGGCATCGCTGGTACTGTTTATTACCTTGAAGCGCCAGCCGGCGGTGGGGGTGGACGAGGTGGCGGCGGCGGGAGCAGTACGCTGCAGCGCTACCGGCTGAGCGATCGTCGGGCAACCCCATTCGTAACCGGAGTCGCAGCTTACGAAGTGAGCGCGGACGGTCACAAACTGGTCTACAAAGTTGGTGGCGGCGGCGAACAAGGTCCCGCCGCTCAAGGTGTTCCCCCACCCGCTCCGTCGCTTTTCCTCGTGGAAGCCGACCGCAATCCTCCGCAAGCCGGCCAGGGGCGGTTGACCGCGACGCTGCGCATGTATCTAGAGCCGAGAGAGGAGTTCAAACAGATCTTCAACGAGGGATGGCGCAATCAGCGCGACTATCTCTACGTGCCGAATCTTCATGGCACCGACTGGCCGAAGATGAAGGAGATGTACGGCCAGTTGCTGCCGTACGTGAATCATCGTGCTGACCTGAATTACCTGCTCGATAACATGGGGGCCGAGATCGCGATCGGGCACTCATTCGTGCGCGGTGGCGAGATGCCCGAACTTCCTCAGTCACCCGGCGGACTCTTGGGAGCGGACTTTGCGATTGAGAGCGACCGCTACAAGATCACGCGAATTTACGACAACGAGAGCTGGAACCCGGATCTTCGAGCGCCGCTCGCATCGCCGGGCGTCGATGTTTCAGTAGGCGATTACATCGTCGCGGTCAACGGGATCGAGCTGAAAGCGCCCGACAACATTTTTCGCCTGCTGGATGGCACAGCCAACAGGCAGACGGTGCTCACGCTGAATAACCGTCCGGCGATGGACGGTGCGCGACAAGTGACCGTCATTCCGGTCGCCAACGAGCAGGGGCTTCGTACGCGGGCGTGGGTCGAGGCTAACCGCAGGCTCGTGGATAAGCTCTCGGGCGGACAGCTTGCGTATGTCTATTTGCCGAACACCGGGCAGCCGGGTTACACAAGCTTCAATCGGTATTATTTCGCACAGCAAGAGAAGAAGGGTGCGATCATCGATGAGCGGTTCAACGGCGGCGGTTCAGCGGCTGATTACATCATCGACGTTTTGCATCGTGACTTCGACGGCTACTTCAACAACGTTGCGGGCGATCGATATCCGTTTACTAGTCCATCGGCAGGCATCTGGGGCCCGAAGGTCATGATCGTGAACGAAATGGCCGGGTCAGGTGGCGATCTTATGCCCTGGATGTTCAAGTACCGCAAGATCGGCGTGCTTGTCGGAAAGCGGACCTGGGGAGGGCTGGTGCACACGGCCGACACCCCGACCTTTATCGACGGCGGATCGATGATCGCGCCGCGCGGCGGCTTCTTCACTCGCGAGGGCAAGTGGGCGGTGGAAAACGAAGGCACTCCGCCGGACATCGACGTCGAGAACTGGCCAAAGGACGTCATTGCCGGTCACGATCCGCAACTCGAGCGAGCCGTGCAAGAGGCGATGCGGCTGATGAAAGAACACCCGGTGGATCGGGCTATCAAAGAACCTCCGCCGCCGACTTGGGGTAAGCGGCGCGCTCAGCCATAAGACCAGTCGATGGGCCCGCGCACGACAAATGGACTGCCGCCGGACATCTACTAAATCACCCGGAAAAAATAGGATTTCGACTATCCCCGTGAGCAGGTGTTTATGCGAGGTTGTGCGAGCCGGGTTATCAATTCATATCCTTTCAGGTTAAAGCCATGAAGACCGTAAACTCGATTCCTTCAAATAGAGACTATTCGCGAGACGCATGCCTACACAGGCTGTTTGAAGCTCAGGTGGATAAAACCCCCGATGCTATAGCGGTGCAGTTCGAGGGCCACCGTGTGAGCTACGGCGAGTTGAACGGGCGGGCAAACCAGTTGGCACACCACCTGCGGGGGCTAGGGGTGGGCCCGGAAACGCTCGTCGGGCTCTGCCTGCACAGGTCCATAGAAATGGTCGTAGGTGTTCTCGCTATCCTTAAAGCAGGAGGCGCTTACCTGCCCCTCGACCCGACATACCCGACACACAGGCTCGA
>Ga0207699_10000137_pt1 | contig 49548 bp, 54 predicted proteins | sample LARL51metaG_FD_184344 | JGI IMG/M metagenome (GOLD analysis project Ga0207699, IMG submission 184344) | Corn, switchgrass and miscanthus rhizosphere microbial communities from Kellogg Biological Station, Michigan, USA - LAR L5-1 metaG... | ecosystem: Host-associated > Plants > Roots >...
ATACTCGGGGGATGGAACCCCGTTAGAGGAACCAATCGGACGGAAGAAGGCCGTGGAAAAGCCGGTCGCTGCGCGCCCTTGGAAATCGCTTCGCGATTCCCACTTTTCCACCGCCACTGCTACTACTGATAAGAAACCAAACCGGACAGATCGTGTGCTAGCAAAGCGGACATTTTAATTTGCTAGTGACACATGTGCGGTAGTAGGGTCATCGTATGTTGCTCCTCGGCGTCCCTGGCGTCCGCCGCGGTTATTCTTGAGCAGTGTCGCCGATCAACGTATAAGGACGCCGAGGACGCCGACGAGCAACACGCTTCGCGAGCGAATTGACTCGCCGACGGTGAAATGTTGTAATCGCCGTCCGAGCAACTAGGAAACGCACCTTCGAAACTAACTCGACAAAGAAGAGGATTATCATGAAACGCATTGCTGCCATCTTTATTTTTTCACTCTCGCTTCTTGCAACGATTTGCCCGGCGCAGCAGAAGCGCCCGATGACCTTCGAAGATGTGCTCGCGTTGAAGAGTGTTTCCGATGCGCAGATCTCGCCTGACGGCAAGTGGGTCGCCTACGTCGTCACTTCGGCTGATATGAAAGAGAATGCAAATGACGCGGATGTGTGGCTGGTCTCGACCTCTGGCGGCGAGCCGATTCGATTGACTACGAGCAAGAAGAGTGACAATCAGCCTCGATGGTCTCCGGATGGAAAGCGTATCGCGTTCGTTTCGGCTCGTGAGGAGAAGCCGCAGATCTTTTTGATCTCCCCGTTCGGCGGCGAGGCTACAAAGCTCACAGACTCAAAATCGGGAGTGCAATCATTTCAGTGGTCGCCCGACGGCAAACGAATCGCTTATGTCGCGCAGCGAGATCTGACTCCCGAGGAGGAGAAGAAACAGAAAGACAAAGACGACTCGCAGGTGATTGATCAGAATTTCAGATTCTCGCGGTTATGGACTATCGATGTAGACACAGGGAAAGCCAGCGAGCTTGTAAAGGGTGAGTTCACAGTAAGTGATCCCCAATGGTCACCCGACGGCAAATCGATCGCGTTCGTCACGAACCCAACACCGAAGGCTGACGACGGGAGCTTGACGGACATTTGGGTGATCGAGCTGATGCGCGCGACGAGCGAAGATGCTGGTGACCTGCAGAAGAAGGTTGCGGATCTTGAGAAGACGCTCGCCGCTCTGACGATAGACGGCGATCGCAACTATTTCCGAGTCATGGAAGTGAGAGGTCAGATTGCAGCGCTGCAGATCAAGATCGACCAGAGAGGTCGACTACGGAAACTGGTTGACAACGAAGGTCCCGACTCCGCACCGCGATGGTCGCCCGATGGAAAGCAGATAGCCTACTTGAGCCGGGAGTTTAAGAACGGCGAGATCGGTCAGCAGAGGCTTACCGTGATTGCGGCCGAAGGCGGAACTCCCCGTCAGGTCGCTCCGACTTTTGAATATCAACCGGGCCCGCCAAAGTGGTCGCCAGACGGGATGACCATCCACTTCAACGGCGGTGTGCGATCGACGTCACAGTTATTCTCGGTTGCGGTGGCCGGCGGCGAGGTGAAACAAATCTCGAACATAGTCGGCGTTATGGGGCCGGCCAGCTTTTCGAAGGATGGCTCGGTGATCGCCTTCACAAAATCGGACACTCAGCATCCCGACGATGTTTTCGTGGCGAAGGCTCTACCGGTTAGAGAGCCCTCCAGGCTCACCGACCATAATCCGCAGGTGCGAGAGTTTGCGCTTGGCACAAGCGAAGTGGTTCGCTGGAAAAGCAAGGATGGGATGGACATTGAGGGCATAGTCATCTATCCGGCAGGCTACGTACAAGGCAAGCGCTATCCGACTGTCGCAGCGATTCACGGCGGACCCGCGGGAGTGTGGACCGAGAGCTTCCCGGGTTCGTGGGGGAACTTCGGACACGTTTGGGCCGGCAAAGGTTGGGTCGTGTTCTATCCGAACATTCGGGGCTCGTCGTCTTACGGGGAGAAATTCCTTCTGTCGAATCTGCGAGATTGGGGCGGCGGTGATTACCGGGACGTGCAGACCGGTCTCGATTATTTGATTGCAAAGGGAATCGCTGATCCGGAAAAGCTAGCGCAGTCAGGATGGAGCTACGGCGGATACATGACCGCGTGGACACTGGCTCAGACAAATCGTTTCAAAGCCGTGGTTGTCGGCGCCGGTCTCACGGACATGTTCTCGATGTATTCGACCGATGACCTTCAGAGATTACTGGTGGCTTATTTTGGAGCCGCGCCCTGGAACGATGTCGAAGCTTATCGACGCGCATCGGCGATGACCTTCATCAAGCAGGCAAAGACGCCGACGTTGATCCTGCACGGCGGTTCAGACCTGCGAGTTCCACCCAGCCAGGCTCAGGAACTTTACATGGGGCTTCGACAGAACGGCGTACCGGTCGAGATGGTGGTTTTCCCGCGCGAGCCTCACGGATTACAGGAGCCGCGGCACCGGCTCGATAAAATGCGCCGCGAATATTCGTGGTGCTCGAAATACGTGTTAGGGGTGGAAGTGCCCGAGCCGGCGCCGGCGAACAATGATAAGCCGAAGCCGGATGAGAAACCTTCAAAGTGAGTTAATACACGCGCAAAGTGAGCTGTCGCTCGCGGCGCTGAACGCGCCGACGGTTGACTGTGTGTGCGTCATACTTTTGCGCACACCTTTCATAAAACATTCGCCCTCCGCCAGGAGGGCCATGTTTATAGCACGTTAAAACCAGACGCACGCGCCCTCCGTCAGGAGGGTCATGTCAATATTGCGGGTCTAGCATCAACCGGACACCGACCTGACATGGTTCTCCTGAAGAGGGCGGTCCGCTGAAGGCGTCTACAAACAAGGCCAGCACCTCTGTTGGCCCGGACGCACCGGCCCCGATCATCTAGCATAGCTTCCGATCGGTCACACTCTTATCACTCCGAGCAGCCAGAGCAAAAGCAGTATTACAAATATCACCAGAAGGATGTGCGAACGCCCGCCCCACAATGGATACCGGTTGTAGCGATCGGCATAAGCAGGATAGAAGCGGGGACCGCTCCAACTGAATATCCAAATCAGCGCCAGGATCACAATTAGTAAGAGCATCAGTTGTCCTCCTCGTTCGTCGTAGCCTCTAAACTAACGAGCTCCCTCTCCAACGCAATGTGGATGCCATACTCGGTAACGGTTTGTCCTCAATTAGAGTGTGAATTTTATTCCGTGCGTATTAGCTCAATACAAGTCAGCCACTCAGGATTGCGAATCTGTGCTTTTTGTTAGCTGGCACATTGATTGCGCTCGATGTTGCTGGATTGTTATAGGGCGAGCGTTTTGTACCTAATCAGTTCAGACGTATCGCGAACGTGTAATGTTTTCAGTTAACAACTACAGCTCAAGTTTCGAGGGCGGAAAGACAGGGAGGATATTCAAATGTGTGCACGGAGATTCACTATCTTTGCGGTGACGCTTGTGGCATTAGCGCTAGCCGGCGTTTCATCCGCGCAAACTGTGGAGGTTCGACGGCTCGACCCGGAAGCCCAGGTCGTGATGGTGAAGCGTCATACTCTTGCCATCAGGTACAAAGACAGCGACGACACGTCGGTCAACGTTGTTGGAACGGCGCTCAATCCTCAGGCTACTGGCAAGGCGGAAGTGAAGAGGAAAGATGGGCGCACACGAATCAAGCTCAAGATTCGCGATCTCGGTCATCCTCAAGCGCTCGGGGTCTACTATACGACATATATCCTGTGGGCAATTGCGCCTGAAGGGCAGGCCGACAATCTCGCGGAGCTGCCCATCAAGAATGATTTTGAGATTGATGTGACTACTTCATTCCAGACCTTTGGTTTGATTGTTACGGCAGAGCCGCATTCCGCGGTCAAGCTTCCAAGCCCGGTCATTGTAGCGGAGAACACGCTACGACACGGAACGGAAGGCGGGATCGAAGCCAGCCGCATCGAGTACAGCGGCGATCCCGGCACTCTCTATGTTGTATCGACGCAGGACACTCCTCCCTTGAGCGCGGACTACAACACGCCGCTCCTGATACTCGGCGCTCGTCGCGCGGTTCAGATTGCCAGGCGCGCCGGCGCGAACCGATACGCGGAGCCGGAACTGAGAGAAGCCGAAGTCAAGCTTGCGGCTCTCGAGCAGACGTGGCCGCGACGGCGAGATGACGAAAAGAAACTCAGCGGGCTGGCTCACGATGTGATGCGCCTTGGAGAACGCGCGCGCGAGCTCTCAGTCGAGCGTATAGCGAAAGCGCGACTCGAAGATGAACGCCGCCTCGCCAGCAACACCATAGCCGCAGCCCAGACAGATGCTGACCGGGCGCGCGATGAAGCCGAACGCGCGAGGCTCGAAGCGGCTGCTTCGCAGGAGGCAGCTTCTCGCGCCGAGCGGGAAGCCGCCGAGGCCCATCGCCGAGTCAATCAAGCTCAAACAGAAGCCGAAAGAGCCAAAGCGAATGAAGATAGCGCGCGAGCGGAAGCCGAGCGAGCGCGTCAGGAAGCTGATCGTGCCAAACAGGACCGGGACGAGTTGCAGCAACGACTCTTCACCTCGATCTCCGCTATCCTGGAAACAAGACGCGAAGCGCGCGGCATGATTGTCAATCTCTCGGATGTGCTATTCGATTTCAACCAGGCTTCGTTGAAGCCCGGTGCTCGTGAAAAACTCAGCAAGCTCGTGGGAATCCTGCTGGCTTATCCCGGTCCCTACCACATGGAAATCGAAGGACATACCGATGCCATTGGTTCGCAAGACTACAATCAAAGGCTTTCAGAAGATCGCGCTCAATCGGTCAGCAGCTATCTTCTCAAGGAAGGGTTGCCATCGGACCGGATAATAGCGGTCCACGGGTTTGGAAAGCTGCGCCCGGTTGCGACCAACGACACGCCGGAGGGCCGACAGATGAATCGGCGTGTTGAGCTGGTAATCACCGATCTGGGCACTCGTTAGGCTGAATCATTCCGCGAACTCGCTGGCTAACAGGATCGAGTTTACGGATTTCGAACAGTCTGGAGGATAGAGTCAATGAACAAGGAGCACAGATTAGCAGAGATTCTCGGCAAGACTATTCGTTGGACGTGGACCGAAGGACCCACGAAGGGCACCACTAATGAGCACGTCTTCAATGAAGATGGCACTGTCACCTGGCGCGTGGTCGAGGGTCCGGCGAAGGGCCGTTCAAATACTGAGAAGGAATACGCGGCCTGGAAGATCACGGATGACGTGTTAGCCGTGTCGTACCTCGCCCAGTCCGGCTACACGCTAACTGTGATTCTGAACTTCCGCGACAACAATATGGTTGGTTTCGCGTCCGGAGCTAAAGAGTGGTATCCGATCAAGGGCACGTTCCAACTCGTAGGCCAGGCGAGTAAGCGGGGTGAGTAAGGGCGGCGACGCGAATCAAAGAGGCGTTCAGAGCACCGACTGTAGTCGGACTCTGAACGCTCGCATTCAACGTTAGGAGCAAATCCATGTTGAGAGAAAGTAAGGCATTCAGCGGGTTTTCAGTTGATGACATCCAAAGGGCGAAGGAATTCTATGGCAAGGTCCTTGGGCTGGAAGTTTCCGAGTCTCATGGACTTTTGCGTCTGCAGCTTGGAGGCAACGCTAATGTTGTTATCTATCCCAAGCCTAACCATGCTCCGGCGTCCTTCACTGTGCTCAACTTCCCCGTCGACGACATAGAAGGAACCGTAGATGAGCTCACAGCGCACGGCGTGAAATTTGAGCGCTACGAAGGCGAGATCAAGACCGACAAAAAGGGCATTCACCGTGGGCAGGGTCCCGACATCGCGTGGTTCAAGGACCCAGCCGGAAATATTCTGTCTGTGCTTCACGACCAGTGAGCGCGACTCCGTCTAGGATGGATGCAGTGCCACGGCCAACGATCGACCTGGACTCGTAGTTCAGTTCAGCGGCTGCTGCACTTCTCGCAGCCGTCGCTCGAGAAATCGGCGCTCGCTCTCGTTGGTGACCAGCTCAAGCGCCCGAGCGTAGCTCTTGGCTGCTTCTGATGCGGAGCCCATGCGGCGCAGCAAGTCTGCTCTCGCGGCGTGCAACAAGTGATAGCCGTCAAGGTCGCCGTTCCTCGCAAGCACGTCGATTAACGCAAGGCCGCTCTGAGGATCGTCCGCCATCGCAACCGCCACCGCGCGGTTTAGCGATACGATCGGAGAAGGCTGCGCCCGCTCGAGTAGATCGTAGAGCCTGACGATCTCGCGCCAGTTGGTATCCTCGGCGCGCATCGCTCGACAGTGGAGCGCGGCGATCGCAGCTTGTAACGCGAATGGCCCGGGGCCTTCGCGAAACGACTCTTCCACGAGCGGCAACGCTTCGGCGATCTGTTGGTCGTTCCAGCGGCCTCGATCCTGCTCTTCGAGAACGACGAGATCTCCGGCTTCATCGAGACGAGCATCGCGCCGTGAATCGTGAAGCAACATGAGAGCGAGAAGCGCAGTCGCTTCCGCAGGTGCAACCGGCATCATCAACATTCGCACGAGCCGGCATAGACGGATCGCCTCGAGGCAGAGATCGGCTCTTACCAGCGGCTCACCGCGAGTCGCCACATAGCCTTCATTGAAGATCAGATAGATCACAGTCAATACCGCGTCCAGCCGCGCGGGCAACTCCTTCGTTTCGGGAATTGCGTATGGGATACCGGCATCGCGGATTTTGCGCTTTGCCCGCACAAGCCTTTGCGCCATTGTCGTCGCGGGTACAAGGAATGCTCGAGCGATTTCATCCGTCTCAAGCCCACCCAGCGTGCGGAGGGTCAGCGCCACCTGCGCCTCGAGCGCAAGCGCCGGGTGGCAGCAGGTGAAGATCAACCGGAGCTGATCGTCGGCGATTTCACTCGTATCGTAGTCCGGTTCTTCGTAGGTTGGGATCAGACCCGAGGCAACTTGCGATTCGACTTTTTCCTGAAGGCTTACCTGCCGCCGGATGCGGTCGATGGCTTTGTGCCGAGCTGTTTGAATGATCCAGGCGCGGGGGAACTCAGGGATGCCGGAGTCGCGCCATTGATCGACGGCGATCGCAAAGGCTTCCTGAGCCGCCTCTTCCGCGAGATCGAAGTCGCCGAAGTGTCGAATCAGCGTGGCAACTATCCGGCCCCAATCCGAGTGATAAACCGCCTCGACTGCGGCGTTTGATTCGAGGAGCATGTCTTATGTTAAATAATTTTGGGGCAGGTGTCGATTCGGGCCCTTGCCGTTCGATTTAAAGAAGGAGGGGAAAGAAATGAAATATATGATGCTGGTTTATCTTGATGAACAAGCCTTGAGCGACAGCGAACGCCAGAAGTGTTATGTAGAGTCTGCGCAACTGGCGCGAGATCTCAATTCAACTGGGAATTATCTAGCGGCCGGCCCGCTGCACCCTGTTGCGACCGCGACCAGTGTCCGTGTGCGTGACGGAAAGCGGCTTGTGACAGACGGTCCGTTCGCCGAGACTCGCGAACAACTGGGCGGCTACTACGTCATTGAGGCAGAAAATCTCGATGAGGCGATGGGCATCGCCGAACGGGTCCCGGTCGCTCGCGTCGGTACGATTGAGATTCGGCCGATCCTCGAAATCCCCGGGTTGCCGGAGTAACCTCTCTCAATCTAAGCGGACTATCAATTGTCTAAGCCAATGAAAAACGCACAGAGGCATTACGATTGTCCAAATCTGCTCCTTCTAGTCCGAACGTGGGCGACCATGACCCTTACGGAACGGATACTCATAATTCGACTCAAGGATGGATACCAAGGTAGGTAAGATATGAGATACATGTTGCTGGTTCACCACAACGAAGACGTACTGGCCGCGCTGGGCGAGGCCCAGTTGCAGCAACTACGAGAGGAGTCGGTACAACTCGCCAACCGCATCAACTCGAGCGGGCAATATCTGGATGCGGCTCCGCTGCACCCTGCTTCCGCGACGACCTGCGTACGGGTGCGCGAGGGCAATCGGCTTGTGACCGATGGTCCTTTTGCGGAAACCCGCGAACAGCTCGGCGGTTATTTCCTCATCAATGCAAAGAATCTGGATGAAGCTATCGCCATCGGCGGACAAATTCCAGGCGCTCGCATTGGCACTGTAGAGATCCGAGCAGTGATTGAGTTAGCGGGCCTGCCGGAAAACAACGGGCAAAGTCACAACCGAGAAATGGGAACCTGAATCCAACGGAACCGACAGGGTGCTTAACGATCTACTGTGGGCAAACAAGGGAGGAAGACATGACTGCAAGAAAAGAAATTCGCCATCGACCTGCATCGGAAGCCGATGCCGAGTCGTCAACGACGAAACCGATGATTAACTACTTGCTGTGGACTGTTCAGGTGCTGCTCGCGCTCCTGTTTTTGTTTGCAGGTGGAGCGAAGCTGGTCCTTCCGGCCGAAGCGCTAAAAGGACAGGTAGCTGTGCCGATCGTATTTCTGCGTTTCATCGGAGTGTGCGAAGTCCTCGGCGCACTCGGATTGGTCCTCCCGGGCGTCTTTCGCATTGCACGCTTCCTGACACCTATGGCTGCGACCGGCCTGGCAATCATTATGCTCGGCGCAACGGTGGTTAACGTGGTCGGCGGTGCGGTTCCGGTAGCGCTGATTACGCTGGTGATTGGCCTGTTGGCGGCGTTCGTGGTCTACGGCCGTCGCCAGGCGATATCTTCAGGTGGCCGCAACCATTCGAGTAAAAGTGATTCCGGGTACGGTGCTCTCTCGACTTATTGAGAGGCGCGTTCCGACGTGCAAGGGCCGCGAGAATCGGACCTCGAAACGTCGGCCGAACGAATCAGGAGGGAATTTCATGCAATCGGGTACTCAAAGCGGTACGGTCTCAAGGAAAAGGGGTTGGGCTGGGCTTATCGTCAGCGCCCTGCCGATACTTTTCCTGCTTATGGATGGAGTCATGAAATTGGTAAAGCCGGCGGTTGTAGTCGAAGGAACCGTTAAACTCGGATATCCCGAGACTGTTATCCTGCCGCTCGGGATTGTATTGCTCGCGTGCACGATCCTCTATGCGATTCCGCGTACTTCAGTACTTGGCGCGATTCTGCTAACGGGTTATCTGGGGGGCGCGGTCGCGACTCACGTCCGCGTCGGCGACCCCCCTTTCACCCACGTTCTATTTCCGGTCTATCTCGGCGTGCTGATCTGGCTTGGGCTTTACTTGCGCGACGACGGGCTGCGCGCGCTGGTCCCTCTGCGAAGTTAGCCCGTTGGAGAATCGTGGACGAGATTCTTCTTCCTGGTCTGGCGGAATGTCACGCGTCAATCGTACGATATTTCTTCACGGACCCGAGAGCAGCGCTTGTATACATTGTCGGATCCGCGACCAAATCTGCGACAGGAGAAGAAGAATTATCATGGAGAATCAGCGTTTGACGCTCGGAAACGGAAAGATCTGTTACATCGAGATTCCTGCTGTCGATATTAAGACCTCAGCCTCTTTTTACCAGGAGGTATTCGGTTGGAGAATCAGGCGGCGCGGTGACGGCGCGGTCGCCTTCGACGACACGGTTGGCCAGGTAAGCGGCACGTGGGTGACCGGACGGCAAGCAGCCTCAGAGCCTGGCCTGTTGATCTACGTCATGGTTGACAGTGTTGAGGGAACAATAAACTCGGTGTTGGCGAGCGGAGGTAAGGTCGTGCAACCGATTGGTGTGGACGCACCAGAGATAACCGCGAGGTTTAGTGATCCGGCAGGAAACGTATTGGGCCTTTATCAGGAACCCGCGGGGGGAAAGTAGAATATGAGTAAGAAAGCGACCGACGCAAAAAGTGCACAGGCAAGAGACGTAGACGAATACCTGGCAGCGGTGCCGGAAGATGCGAGGGCTGCGCTCGAGAAGCTTCGCAAGACGATCAAAGCCGCAGCGCCCAAAGCCACCGAGGTGATCAGCTATCAGATCCCCGCTTACAAACAGCAAGGGCTGCTTGTGGGGTTTGCGGCCTCCAGCGGCCTGTGCACTTTTCACATCATGAGCACCGAGGTGACGCGCGCACATGCCGCTGAGCTCATGGACTACAAAACCGGAAAGGCGTCGATCCGATTCGCTTCCAATAATCCACCACCGGCGGCACTACTGAAGAAACTCATCAAGGCGCGCATCGCTGAGAACGAATCGGGCCGCAGCCACAAGAGCAATCAATGATCAAAATCACGGAAGGAGAAAACGCATGAGCGGAGTACGAGTGTTGGTAGGCACGCGCAAGGGCGCGTTCATTCTGACGTCGGACGGAAAACGCGAACAGTGGAAGGTAGACGGTCCCCACTTTGCGGGTTGGGAGATGTACCATCTTAAGGGATCTCCCGCCGATCCGAATCGGTTATATGCATCACAATCAAGCGGCTGGTTCGGACAAATTATTCAACGCTCAGACGACGGAGGCAAAACGTGGCTTCAACCGGGAACACCGCCGGGTGAACCGACCACCACGCCTGAAGGAATGCCAAAAGCCGAGAGCAACAAGTTCGTCTACGACACGTCTGCTGAGACGGGCAAGCCGCTGACCACTCATCAGTGGTACGACGGTACTCCGAAACCCTGGGAGTTCAAGCGAGTCTGGCACCTCGAACCCTCGCTGACTGATCCCGACGTCGTTTATGCCGGGGTTGAGGATGCGGCCTTATTTCGCTCCACGGATGGCGGTCAGAACTGGAAGGAACTGCCTGGTCTTCGCGGACACGGCACCGGACCCTACTGGCAGCCGGGCGCCGGGGGGATGTGTCTGCACACCATCATTCTCGATCCGAGCGATCCGAAGCGGATATTCATCGCCATCTCAGCCGCGGGCGCGTTCCGAACCGACGACGGAGGCGAGACCTGGCGGCCTATCAACAAGGGACTGTTTTCGCAGTATATCCCCGACCCGACCGCGGAGGTTGGCCATTGTGTTCATCACGTAGCGATGCATCCATCTAGGCCAGGCGTGCTGTTCATGCAAAAGCACTGGGATGTGATGCGAAGCGACGACGCTGGCGATTCGTGGCGCGAGGTCAGCGGCAACTTACCAACTGACTTCGGGTTCGTAATCGATGTCCACGCGCACGAGCCGGAGACCATCTACGTCGTTCCGATCAAGAGCGACTCGTTGCATTATGTTGCCGATGGAAAACTACGCGTATACCGGAGCCGCACCGGCGGAAACGAATGGGAGGCGCTAACTAAAGGTCTGCCGCAAAGCGACTGCTATGTGAATGTACTGCGCGACGCGATGGCGGTTGACTCGCTCGAGTCGTGCGGCGTCTACTTCGGGACTACTGGCGGGCAAGTGTACGCATCGGCGGACGCAGGGGACACATGGGCTCCAATCGTGCGAGATCTGCCGGCCGTGCTGTCTGTCGAAGTCCAGGTGCTGCCTTAGGTAATGTCATGATCCGAGTCGCTCTTCCATATCACCTGCGAAACCTGGCCAAGGTCGACGACGAAGTGACCCTCGACGTCAAGCTGGACGCTGACGGCCAGGTCACCCTGCGTTCGGTACTCGACGCGCTCGAGGCAAAATACCCGATGTTGCGGGGTACGATACGCGACCATCACACACAAAAGCGCCGGCCGTTCCTGCGTTTCTTCGCCGGCGGTGAGGATCTGTCGCACGAATCAGCCGATGCGCCGCTCCCCGGCTCCGTGGCTACCGGCGCGGAACCTCTTGTCGTCCTGGGGGCGATCGCAGGGGGTTAGGCCAGTCAGTTCGTGTCCCGCCTTCAGGCGGAAGTTTGTAAACCATTTTGCGGCTCTTGGTTCTACAAACTTCCGCCGAAGGCGGGACTGCGATCATTCCTCATAGGAGAAAGTTATGAGAGTGAACCCACATCTCAGTTTCAATGGGCAATGCAGGGAAGCATTCACGTTTTATCAGAAATGTCTGAGCGCCGAGATCCAGATGATGATGACGTGGGGTGAATCGCCAATGGCCGATCAGGTGGGTTCCGAATTGCGCGACAAAATTATTCACGCAACCCTGATGGTCGGAGAGACGGCCCTGTCCGGTGGTGACGGACCGGCTGATCAATATGAGGCGCCAAGAGGCTTTGCAGTGACGATTCAAATCAACGACCCGACGGACGCAGAACGCATATTTCACGAATTGTCAGACGGCGGGACAGTGACTATGCCGATTCAGCAGACTTTCTGGGCGGCTCGTTTCGGTATGGTGGTCGACAGGTTCGGCATCCCGTGGATGGTGAACTGCGGGCAAGCTGCTTAAGACCGAGTTTCATCTAACGCACAACCACAGACAATCGCCAGGAGCCTGGAGGGTTTGCGGCGGTTAACCCGTTATTGAGCGAGCGACGCGAAGAGATGGATTGCGGGAACCGCCTTACCAACCCAGGCGCGCGAAGTAAAGACCGTAAAAAGCAATCCAAATTACGCCTAGTATTGTGATCTCAGTACCCGCTCGGTGATGCGTCACCGGTTCGATGAGTCTCGCTATCGCGCGAGCAATCAAAGCCGTGAGAAAGAATCGACGTACCTGGCAGGAATCGAGATCAACATGAGCACCAGGAAGCCGCCGCCCCTTGCGCCCCACTCCACGGCGTAAATCTTGTACGGGATTCCCTCAAACGGACCGAGCAGCACGGCCATCAAACCGGCCTCATTCATTTGACCGGCGACTCTTGCGATCAGCGCCGGGCTTATCGCCGGAATGTGATCGAGAAGCACTCGCGCGAACGTGGGTTCTCGCGCGCCGAGTAGGTACATCAATGCTCCGCCGGCTAGCGCGCCAATCACGGCTGCAACCGTCGCCCTCAATGCCGGTCTGAGCGCTCGACATGCAATCAAGGTCAAAAGCACGTCGGGAACAATGAAGAAGATCGTGGCCTCGAAAAAACCCCATACGAAAGCCAGCATCAGAGCTGCGCGACTGGAGGCGAAGTCATCTGCGGAGGTTTCTGCAATGCGCCTCGTCATTTTTCTTCAGCAAGCTCGCCCGACAACTCGCGGACTGCCGCTTCGAGCGCCTTTGTAATATCCTGCCTGTTGCCCTCCAGAATTCTTGGCGCGCCGATTCGTATCTCGCAGAAAAACGGCACCGGTATGAACTCGCCTTTGGGAAGGCTTCTTCCCATGTTCACGAGGTAAGCTGGAACGACTGGGACGCCGGGGATCTTTTCGATAAGGTGTGCGACGCCGGAGCGAAACTCGCCCATCTCCTGACCCGAGCCGCGAGTGCCCTCGGGAAAGATGATGATCGAGTTGCCCGCCACGATCGCTTCACGCATTCGGCGAATCGGATTGTTTTCCGCGGTGATCTTCTTGCGCGCAATCGGCAATATGTTGAACAGAGTCTTTGTGAGCAACGACACAAATCTATTGCGCTCGAAATAATCGGCGGCGGCAACCGGTCTTATGCCGCTAAGCCTTTGGAGAGGAAAGAGGCTCAGCAGCGACATCGTGTCGAGATGGCTCGAGTGGTTTGCGACCAGTATGAAGGGGTCTGCCTCGCGAAGATGCTCGCGTCCTCGAACGCGCAATCCGATGAACAACGCCATGAACGGCTTGATGACGAACAGGAAGAACAGCATCTGAACGATGTTGCGAAATGTCACGTTCATTGTTTTGGCCTGGGCGCGGCCACTCGCTAATCTCGAAGCCCCGCTCGGGGTAACTGATCTGTCTTCATCGTTCATCAGAGTTCATTTTGTGTAGAAGTAGCGAACATAATGAAAGAATATCGGCGCCGCATAGCAGAGTGAATCGACCCGATCCAGCATGCCGCCGTGACCGGGAATGACGCTACCGAAGTCCTTCACGCCGAAATCACGCTTGACCGCGCTCATCACCGCCCCTCCACAGAAGCCGGCAACCGTGATCAAGAATGAAACCAACAGCGTCTCCTTGATGGAAAACGGAGTGAGGAATCGAATTGCAAGACTCAGCAACATTGCGCTTGCGATTCCGCCAACTAAGCCTTCCCACGTCTTGTTGGGACTGACCGCCGGAATGATTTTGTGACGGCCCATCGTCTTTCCCCAGATGTACTGCAACACGTCACTCATTTCCACCACGAACACCAGGAACAGGACAAGCGTTCGTCCATTCGCAGCCGTGTCTTCGATCGTCGGCAAAGTGAGCAGATAGGCCATGTGACTCAAGCCAAAAACGAAGACCATCATTCCCCAATGCATCTGTGATGCCGATTCCACAAAGCCCTTCGTCTCCTTCGACAAAACCATTCGCACCGGCAGAGCCAGAAGCATATAAACTGGAATGAAGATGATGAACATTCCGTACCACGGAGGGTTCAGCCCGATCCAAAAGTATTGTATCGGCACAGCCAGGAAGGTTAAGACCAGAGCGTGATGATCTGCCGGCCTGGTCTTGAGCAACGTCACATATTCCTTCATCGCCCAGAAACTAATCAGCGCAAAAAAGACAAGCGATACCCGATTGCTCACGACTATCGCAGCGAAAAAGACCGCCGCCATAATCCACCAGGCTCGAATACGCGCCGACAGTTCGGAAAAGTCTTTGCCGGGCCGTGCGCGTTGGAGCGCGGCAACCGCTGTCGAGGCCACTACAAGCACGCCAAGCACGATCAGGCCCATCTGCAACAGCGGTGAGAGATTGCCTATAGAAGTCATCACTTTATCTCGGCCGAGCGCAGCTCCTTAAGCGCTCGAGCTACTCGATTCAGGCAGGTTGCAACCGTCAGCAGCGACGCGCCTGCGAATATCCAGGGCCACGCCCGCAGGACCGCGGAAAAAAAGAAGGTTGCTAACCCAAGCGCGCCCACTACAAACGCGCGATCGCTCTTGCCCATTGGCCCATCGTAGCGGCGGCTGGCCCCGAGCGCGCGTCCGAGGACGCCGCTGAATTCCGTGAGCACCGCTCCGATCGAAAATGCAATCACAGGCCAGGTCGCTGCCTCATAAACAAAAGCGAGCGGCAGGTATAGACCAAGGTCAGAAATCGCATCGCCAAGTTCGTTGAGCACCGCGCCGAGTTGAGTCGACATCCCGAGCTCCCGAGCCATCATTCCATCTATCGCGTTCAGCGCCATGCGCAAGAACAACCACACCGGGAGCAGCAGCAACAACGCAGGCTTTACTCCCGATCGCGACACCACCGCACCCACCAGGATCGATCCCAGGATGGCGGTTACCGTGACTACATTCGGCGTCAGTCCGGCTCGCGCCAACGCGTTCATCGCCGGTCTGAGCAGGTCTTGAAATTTCGGTTTGAGATCGTAAACAGACGGCATGATCATTTCCATTCGTCATTTGTCATTGTTCATTAGCGGGGCAATCGACCCGTGCCAAACGACAGATGCTCACATGACTAATGACCAATGACAAGTGACAAATGACCGGTGACCAGTGACTTACTCTTTGCCCTTTGCGCTTTGCGCTTTGCCTTTCTATAATCTGACCCGCCGATATTGGAGGGTATATGCTAGTTCCGAAGGTTCAACTCATCCCGTCGCCCGATCAAGTCACGGATCTGCTGCGCGAAACTGGCGCATTGCGCGAGGGTCATTTCGAGTTTCCCACCGGCCAGCACTCCGGCCATTATTTCCAGATGCCGCTGGCGATGCGTTATCACGGCAATGCGCGTGTCCTGAATGTGGCTCTCTCGAGATTGCTTCGTCGCGAACCGGAAGTCCTCTCGGCGCTCCCCAAGTGCGCGATCGTCGCGCCGGCCGCGGGAGGAATACCGGTTGCCTTTGGCGTGCGGGAGGCGTTGAACGCGGACCAAATATTCTGGGCGGAGAAAGACGAAGGCCGCTATCATTTCAGGCAGTACCTCGACGCCAAGGGCTTGAAGTGCATACTGGTCGACGACGTCGTGCGATCCGGCAAGGTCATCACTAATATGATTGATGTCATCCAGAAGGCCGGCGCCGAAGTGGTTGCAATCGGTTCTCTCGTGCATTTCAAGGATGCGCATTTCGATGCCGGTAATGTACCCTACTTTGCTCTTCTTGAAGTTGAAGCTCGTTTTTATGAGCCGGCGGAATGCCGCCTTTGCAAAAGCGGCCAGCCGCTCGAGAAGGTCTGGGCGTAACCGTGACCTGGGAGCGAAGGCATCCCTCCCGCACTGAGCTGCCCGACCAGGATGCGTCTTCTCCAGGCTGCCAGAGAATCTCAGGCGAGGTGAATGAACATGCGAATGCGAGTTAACGAAGATCGATATGAACGTGTGACTCAGATGGCGCTTGCGGCGGCCCTCTTGCTCTTCGTTTCTGTTGTAGGTACGGCGCAAGAGCCGTTGCCGAGCGCCGGGCTCGCCTCCGCCGTCAAGATGCCGGACGTACGAGATGGGGCAGCTGTTGCTGCTCCTGCAGCAACCCAGGACGCAGGGGTTGCCGACAAATGGGCTACTGTCTTTGGCGCAAAGATTCATTACCTGGAAGCGGGCAGCGGACCGGTTGTGATCCTGCTTCACGGGCTGGGCGGGAGCGTTTCAAACTGGGCGCCGACGATTGCGCCGCTCGCGCAGAAGTATCGAGTGATCGCGCCTGACCAGATCGGCTTCGGCAAATCAGACAAGCCAATGTTGAATTATCGCGTTGGCACTCTTGTGGATTTTCTGGATGGCTTTTACAGGCAGCTTGGCATTCAGAAAGCTTCGCTGGTTGGCAATTCGCTTGGCGGCTTCACCGCCGCGGCCTTTGCTCTCGCGCACCCGGAAAAAGTCGACAAACTGGTACTGGTCGACGCAGCGGGTTTCACAGTCACCGGTGACATTGATCCCAGAATTCTCAACGGGCTGAACCCATCGACGCGACAACAGGTGAAGGATCTGATCGGGCTGATCTTCTACAACAAGGAACCGTTCAGCAGCGACGCGGCGGTTGATGGGTTCCTCGCGAGCAGAGTAATGGCCGGTGATGGCTACACGATTCAACGGTTTATTGATTCCATCGGACATAACGAAGACATGCTGGATGGCAAGCTTGGAGCGATCAAGCAACCGACCCTGATAATCTGGGGAAGGGAAGACGGGTTGACTCAGCTTGCGATGGGACAGCGCTTCAATAAGGAGATCGCAGGTTCGCAGATGTTGATCATCGACAAATGCGGCCACGTGCCGCAGCTTGAAAAAGCAGCAGAGTTCAACGCCGCGCTGTTGAAATTTCTGAGTCGGTGACGTTTTAAGCATGCGGGAACCGAATTAGATAAACAGAACAGGACCGCGGACGCCGAACTGAATTCCTACCGTCCCCCTCATCCTTATTTATCCCTCTCGACTTCCCTTCTGGGCTTGCAAGCCCGCGTGCATTTTAGTAATCATGACGCCGCAGCATTCTTGGTCTTCTCGATTACACGTCAGAAGTCGGTAATCTCACATTGATGACAGGAAAGTCTGCAGTGTAGCTCAGAATACAGTCCGCGGAGACTAGGACCCCAGCGCAACGCGGACGATAAGCAATAACCCAATCGGAATGCCGCGGAAATCCAAAGGCGCCCGAAGAGGATGCGTACAGCATCTTGTCTCTTGAGCATCCGAGTAAGACTTGAATTACCGTTAGCCAGAGAGCCGTCGTGAAGAAGAGCGAACCGCCCAGCCAAGAGGAGTTTGACAAGATGCTCGATTGGCTCGACCCAGACCGCGAGCGCGCCGGTGAAAAATACGAACTGATACGGGCCAAGCTGATGAAGATTTTGGAGCGGCGTCAGTGTTATGTTGCGGAGGAACTGGCAGACGAAACGATTAACCGAGTCAGTCACAAGGTCAAAGACATTGCCCCTACCTACCAAGGCGATCCGGCGCTCTACTTTTACGGCGTGCTGAAGAACGTCTACCACGAATGGATTCTTGAAGTTCACCCAATCCCCAATCCAGATCCGGTCTATCCACCCGATTCAAATGAAGATAGTGAAGACCACGATCGGGTTCATGAATGTCTGGACGAATGCCTAACGAAGCTTGATCCGACGGATCGAGAAGTCATCTTGAGGTACTTTGAGAAAAGTAAGCGAGCGAAGATTAACTGCCGAAAGGAGTTAGCGGCGCGGCTCGGAATAACTCTGAACTCTTTGAGGATGAAGGTACATCGGATAAACGCCAAGTTACGAAAATGTATCAATGATTGTCTTGATGCATTGAAAAACAAATGAATTGGGTCATGTTTTGGCCGGTTGAGTCATAAAGTGATGAAGGCCGGCGGGTAAGGAAGCAGCAAAATGGCGCATGAGAATCAAGACGGCGGCTTGATCAAGCGATATTTGCTCGGCCAACTGGCAGAATCCGAGCGTGAGCAAGTCGAAGAGAAAATGATGGTCGACAATGACTTCTTCAGCGCGGTGCTTTTGGCAGAGGATGAACTGGTCGAGAAATATGTGGGGAAGGAGTTGTCGAAGAAGGACCAATTGAACTTCGACAAGGAATTCCGGGCGACGCAGTCTGGCCGGCGTCAAATTGCTCTTCACCGTGCGCTATCCAAACGAGCCAGGGCATCAACGCCTGGAAAACAATCTCCGCTGAGACGTTTTATTGAATCCTGGCTTCGCTTCAGCGGAAGCTCCCTGGTTATTAGGAACGCCGCAATCGTAAGTCTAATTTTGGCAATTGGCGGGACCGCGGTATATCTGTGGATGAGAGATGATTCTGTTGAGAAGGGGAAAGCAGCACTCGTCACGGCCTACGCAAATCAGCGGCCTACCTATTCCAGACTTTCCGGGTTCCGGTACGCCCCGTTTGTAGACTTGATGGGTGATTCTGGGTCGCCTCGCGTGGACCGCGCGCAGAGAGACCGCGCCGGATTGCTTGTGCAGAACGCAGTTGACAAAAACCCGAAGGGGCCCGCAGCGATTCACTTGCTGGGCCAGTACTATCTGGCTAGTGGTGAACTCGATGAGGCGATCGTCGAGCTCCGAAAGGCACGCGACTTAGCGCCGAATGATGCTGACATTCTAAACGATCTGGGCGCCGCGCTGTTTGAGAAAGCGCGACGCCAGGGTTTGACCGCAGCCAGCACCTCATTGCTGAATGAGTGCCTTCTGAGCTGGAATCGCGCTATCGAAATCAAACCCACGCTTGCGGACGGCTATTTCAACCGAGCGCTCTGCAACGAATTGGTAATGCAATGGCAAAGCGCCGAAGCCGATTGGCAATCTTATCTAAGTATTGATTCAACCTCTCCCTGGGCTGATGAGGCGCGAGAGGGCCTACGCAGAATAGAAGAACAGAAGCGGAAGAGCGCCTGGTATGAACCGCAGATCTTCGATGACTTCGTCAGCGCGGCCGGGCACAAGGATGCCGAAGCCGGATGGCGTGCTCTCTGCATTGGCATGGGAACGCGATCAAGCCCCATCGTCGAACGGCTCATCGACGAAGTCGTCAACGATCACGCGAGCGGAGGCGAGAAACCTGCGACGTTGCTCGAATGGGCGGGCCGGATCGTTCGTGCCAGGGTTGGTGACCACCAGGTATCGGACATCGCGGCGCGCTACGCCAGGATTTCGAGATCTGAACTTGGACAGCTTCAAGAGGCGCGGGTACGTTCTTCCGAAGGAGTTAGCCTGTTCAGAGATTGGAAACTGCGCGAGGCAGGTAAGGCCTTCGAGGATGCCGGCCTGCAATTCGGCAAGCTCGGCGATTCCGTCGAAGAACTCAATGCGCGATACCTGGAGGCGCAATGCTATTTGCGGATTCCTGACCTGGAAGAAGCGAGCAAACTGTTTGACGATCTAAGCAACGCTGCTAGATCGAAATCGTACAGGTGGCTTGAGTCCCGTGCAGATGACGGGTTCGCAGAAGTGCATTTCAGCCGAAGCGAATACTCTCGCGCGATCGAATTTGCCCGGCAGGCGTTGGACCTATCGCGATCACTGAATAACGGCACGTGCATCGGCAGGAGTTGCTTACAGCTTTCGGAAATCTACCTACGGTTGGGTGATTATGATGAAGCCGGGAAGTACGCGTGGGAGGGACTACAGATAGTTAACACTCAATCTGTCGACCCGCTTCAGAGTTCGCTTCCTTACGACGCCGCTGCCGATCTATTCACCGCAGCGCGTCAGCTGGGTTTGGCCATGATGTTTCAAATCGAGAGCCTGCGACGCGCGGAGAGCGCTGGGTATCCTGCAAAGATATCATTCGCGAACGCTCACGCAGGCAGATTGTATGCGGCGCTGGGCGACCGGGACCGAGCGTTCGAGCACATTCAACGAGCGGCGGAGATTGCAGCAACCCTGCCGGCATCAGAAGCGGGAGACGTACGCGCCTTTGCTTCGTTATGCGCGGCCGATCTCTACCGTGGCGAGGGAGATCTGGATCGGGCGATTTCGAGTTACGAAGAAGCCTTGGGCAGTTATGTCCAATCGGGCCGGCATAACCTGGCATTTGCCGCAAGCATGGGCAAGCTGCTCTGTCACGTCAAGAGGCGGGACGTCGCCGAAGCGAAGGCTGAAATGGTTTCGATCGGCACTTTGATTGAGCAATTCAGTGGCGAGATCGTCGAGGAGAAAAACCGAGTCCTGTTTACGGAAGGTCTTAACGAGTTTCACGACGCGGCTATAGACTTTGCGTACTCGACGCTCGCTGACGGGAACATGGCCTATCAGTACGCGGAGATGTTTCGTGCGCGCTCGTTGTACGACCTCGCGACCGGCCCCTCGGAAAGCGCTGGTGATCACGAGAACCTCAAGCTCGCCTCACGGAGCGCGCCGCTCACTCCAGTGAAGATCATCGAGCATTTCCCAAGAGACGCCCAACTGGTTCAGTACGCAGTGCTCGATGACAAATCCCTCGCGTGGGTCGTTTCTGAAGACGGGATTCAGACGCGCGAGATCGCGGTGTCACAGGGAGAGTTGAGGGATCGCGTTAAGCGATTCATAGATCTTTGCCGAAGACCCGAAGCCTTGGACGTGATGGCGGACGCGACTGCGCTGCACGAGATTCTGATCAAACCGATTGAGGATCTGCTCAATCCCGAGAAGCAACTGTGCATAGTTCCTGACAAAGTTTTGAGCGGCCTTCCATTCGTTGCCTTAAGGTCACCGCGAACAAACCGGTACCTGATTGAAGACCATGTTATCTCGAGCGCTCCGAGCAGCTCTCTATTTGTGAAGTGCTCGGACTGGGCCCTGCGGAAACGCTCCGCATCGGGCGAGGGAATCTTGAGCGTTGGCGATCCGGAATTCGATCAGGTCCGGTTCAAGCTGAACCGGCTTCCTGATGCAGCGCGAGCTGCGAGCGCGATAGCCGATCTCTATCCGTTCCGAATTACTTTGATCGGACCGCAGGCGAGCGAGCGATCGGTGCTTGCCGCAATGAGTCAGGCCGAGGTGATTAACCTGGCTACGCATTACTTGATTGACGAGCGCTCGCCGATGATGTCCACACTGCTTCTCTCGGCTGATCGGGCGTCTGCGAGCGGTCCGGCTATCGACGGCGCTTTGCGAGGATACGAACTGTACGACTTGAGACTGCCGCGTGCAAAGCTGGCAGTGCTTGCGGGCTGCCAGACGTTAGGAGACACATTCTTAAACTTCGAGGGGGCGGTTGGCGCAGCCAGGCCGTTCATAAGCGCGGGCGTGCCACTGGTAGTGGCGAGCCTGTGGCCGATCGACAGCAAAGCAACTGCTGATCTAGTACTCGAGTTCCACAGACAGCGGAAGCCGGGCGTTATCTCATCGGCAAAGGCTCTTCAAGCGGCACAACTGAAGTTGATCCGAAGCGGTGACTACAGGCAGTCGCCGTTTTACTGGGCGGGGTTTTCGCTGATAGGCGGATACGCGGATTTCTGAACGTGCGATAGGCCTTCAGCAGTAGCCGCGCTCTGTTTGAAAGCTTGTGAAAGAAAGGAAACCAATGAGAGAGATCTTCATTCATAGAGCGGCAGTTTTAGTGACGTTGCTGTTTGTCATTGGCTTTATGGGTTGTCGGGCCGTCGATACCAAGCAGCCAGCGGCTGGGGACCCGGACATTGTGATTCGCTTCCGCGGGCTAATGGTATTTGACAAAGAACCCCGCCAAGGGGTGGAAGTAGTGCAACTGCTGTCTGGTGTAAAAGTACAGCATCATAGAATCTCGATTCAGATCAAGAGCCCGCAGTTCGGGAGTGGCTTTATCGAATGGGGCGACTCTTATGGGAAGGACGAGGTTATGAAACTCGAGGTGACTGATGCCAGTGCACCAACTTGGGTCTCAACCCGTCCTTTCAACATTGCTACGCTGCACCCGCACTCAGAACAGCACGGCGATCTTGTTAGCAAACCCAACGACACCTTTCAACCGATTTTCACGATCAATCAGGGAACGCTCTCTTGTGAAGATCCCACTACCGATATCGGATTTGTGAACGACAACGGTGGGAATCACGACGAAGGTACAGTGCATAGGGAGGTTGTAGTAAGGATATATTTGAAAGGGCAAAAAGCACGGCTTTTTGGAAGCATACTTCCAGAGGTTGATCTTACCGATGGCCCCTCGGAGATTATCGTAAGTAACAATCCGAGCTTAGAACATGTATCCGACAAGGAATCTCACTTCAGTTATTACTATGAAGGCTTTCAAATGAGCGACGAGACGGACATACCGCCGGGTGACAAATATAGAGCAGTAATAAAACATCAGGCTATAGAAACCCGTCCGTGTATACCGATATCCTTTTAGAAGTAATAGCCGCGTGGAGCGCCTTGCTTCCTGCTGACCGATAGCGAGGCGACTCGGGGCTTCAATTGTCGAGTTTCACAGACAGCGGAAGCCGGGAGTCAACTCATCGGCAAGGGCTCTTCAAGCCGCCCAACTGAAATTGATCCAAAGCGGTGACGACCTGCAATCACCGTTTTACTGGGCGGGTTTCGCTGATAGGCGGATACGCGGATTTCTGAATTGCCGTGTCGGCGATTACTGAGCGCAATCTCAGGTCTCGCATTCCTTTTCTTTTGACGCCTAGTAATGGAGGAAGCTATGAGACAGGTTTTGGTGCGTGGAGCAGCAGCTTTGGTTGCGATCCTCTTTGTCGTTGGACTTCTGAGTCCTGGCAGGGTCATGTCGGGCAAGGCTAGTGCAGCAGACCCTGATATCACAATTACCTTTCGCGGGCTCATGGTTTTTGATCAGCTCCGAGGGCATGTGCAAGTGGTCGAATTACACTCTGCTGCTGACGACCATAAGGTTAATGTTAAGGTCACCGGCCCAGATTTTCCCGATGGCGTTGATTGGGGCCGCAATTTGTCAGCGGGGGTGCGGTTGCAATTCGATGTACTAGCCGACCCTGCGTTACCACCTAGCGCCGACTGGGCACCAGCAATTCCGGAATTGCCCGCACCGTTCGACATCAAGAAACTCCACAAAAGCTCGGAGGGTGTTGGCAATTTTCAACCGAAGCCCGGAGTCTTCGGACCAATCTTCACATTCAACGCGGGAATTTTTAATCCTAAGGAGCCAATACTCCATTTAGACTTCGTTAGTCTGCTCAGTCCGAGAGTTGTTGATGAGATAGTGCCAACAGCCGTTGAAGCAAAAATCGGAACTTTGGGGAATGGACAGGTAGGTTACCTTATTGGAACCGGCTTGAAGCCGTTTCCGCTACGCAAGCCCGGGAAGGATCCAAAAACGGGAAAAGATGAACCAAAGTGGAACATCACTGTTAGCAACGAACCGGATTACGATCACGTCTGTGGGTATCACTTTCGTGAGTACTACAAAGGGTTTGAATATTCGAGGACTGGTCCGATTGATCCCAATAGTCAGTATGATGCGGTGCTACATACGCCATCCATGGGGCCGTGCGATCGTCCTCATTCTCAACCTCTGAAGCTCGATGAGATATTAACGGGTAAGTATAAACAGACAGCCATCGAAACTCGACCGTGTATTCCGATTTCGTACTAAACGGCTGTTTGCGAGCTTCATCGAAATAGGTTCTGATGTCCCTGTCAGTTGCGGTCGGGATATGGATTGTCACGAATCACAGGGAGACTATCTGTTGAAAGCAAGAGCTACGAAGGTCCGGTATCAACTCATCGGCAAGGTGATTAGAGGAGCCCCCCTGACGGTGATTCGAAGCGACTACAGGCAGTTGCCGTTTACTCGGCGTGGGTTTCGTTGATCGGAGGCTACGCGGGTTTCTGAGGTGTGAGTGCGTGTGGGTTTTCTGGGACAAGCCCGGAGAAAATGTCACCGGATGAAAAAGGAGAAAGCTATGAGACAGAACTGGTTGCATAGAGCCCGAGAGTTGGTTGCGGTCCTCTTCGTCGTCGGCTTGATGTGCCCTGGTGAATTACCGAGCACCGTAGTAGCCGCGGATCCTGACACGCTCCAAACTTCTTATGTCGATCTCACCTTCCGCGGCCTGATGGTCTTTGAGAAAGAGGTTCGGGACAGTAAACAAACGATCTGGCTACTCTCTGGCGCTGAACACCATAATCTGAGAATCCAAATCAAAGGCCCAGGATATGACGACTTTCTTGATTGGGGAGAGAGCTATCCGACAGACGCGGTAATGGAGCTCAGAGTAACGGGCGGTTCACTGCCAACTTGGACGACAGGATCCCACCGGCCCTACGACATCGCAGCCTTGCATTCGTCCGACGGGCTAGGCGAGCTTGTCATGCGTCCTGATGTGTTTGGACCGACGTTAATGATCTACTCGGGTGTTTTCGGCTGGACTAGCGGCGTCGACCACGACGAAGGCGATGTCGATTTCTATCGGACGGGTTCAACTCACTCTTCCAGGGTACCGAAGATCGTTAGAGCTCGAATTACCTTGAGTAGGGGACAAAAGGCCTCACTTACTGGGGGTGGGAACCTAATACAGATCGACATGAACGCGGGCGAAACGTGGGAGATCGCTATAAGGAACAACCCCGATTTGGGAAGCATATGCGGCTACCCCCACTTCACTCACTATTACGACGGTTTTGTATTCGTAAAGTATGGGCTCGAGCAGCAGGTTCCTCCCGACAGGAAGTATGATGCCAGAGGTTCGGGAGCTATAGACTGTAAGAGAGGGACAGAAACGCGCCCGTGCATACCGATCTCTCACTGAGAGGCGTGTCGCAACAACAGAGCAATATCGATCTCTTCTAGAGAAGTACGTTCATTCGGAGCGCCAAGCTCGCTTCGTAATAAGCACTTCGCTTTCGATATCGAAACCCTTCTGGTCGAGCCTAGCGTCGCATAAGTCAATTCCAACCCGACATCAGCTTACTCCGTGTCTCGCTCTTCACGCCGACCAGTTTAGTCGAACGATCCCTGCTCGTTCGTTGTTTCCTCTCTTCTCGATCTTTCGCGGAGCAGATACAGCGTGTCGCGAGCGAGAACAGGGTTCGGATGGCTGCTTCTGTCGTAACCCATCTCCCATAACGCATTGGCTCAGTTGTCGCGGCTTGCAAGCCAAGGCGCTTACGCAACACCAAGCTGCACGGATCAGACATCCCGCTCAAGCGTCCTCCTCAGGGTTCTTGTTTGGGCGAGATCGCATTTAATGCCGAAAGTCTTACGCGGTCTGGACGGCCTTTTGTCAGGTCCTCAGGATTTCTCACCAGCCCGATGTGATGTTTCTATCTTTCTACCATTACTAGGTGAGCGTTCGTAAGGAAGTGCGCCAGCGCCTCCGTCATGTTGTGATGGCAATCACTCGGAGGATGACGTGATTCGTGAGCTACTTCGAACTCTCGAATATATCAGCCCCTGGATGAAAAGATGAAACTCAGAATTGTCATAGCAATCACGTTTCTCGTCTGTGTAGGAATGTCCGCTTCAGCCCAGACCGGTCAGGCAGGCGGGACTCATCCCAAAGCGATGGGAGACTATGTTCGTTGTCAGTTCAGCTCTGAACAAGAGAACGCCTGGCTACAGGACCCCCGGCTTGACGCCGCCAAGCAAGCCGTGCGCAAGGCTGCCAATAGTCTCGATATCAAAGGTGCGCTCGGCATCGATAAGCAGGCGGCACTCAGGCGATCGGTCGAAACAGCGGCGTCCGATCGAGAGTTGCAGGCTGTCGTTGAGCAGGCGACTCAGGATGAAAGCTTAAAACCGATAAGAGAAAGACTAACGCAAGCTGCGACGACGGCAATCGCCGGCACCGGAGAGCCGCCTACTACTCCGCTTGACGTAGCCTGTTCACAGTCGATTCTCAGTCACAATGAAACAAAGGACGCCTTCGGCACACGCGTAGCGAGAACCTACGTTGCTCTCCCCAGGTCGTAGTGCGCAATCTGAATTCCGACCATGAATTTGTTGTGCACGATGTGCAGGTTGCCGTGCCGCGATGAGGCCAGCCACTTTCGTGCAGCACGAGACAGACTCATAGCGCGCAGAGTGGCAATCAAAGGGCAGACACTCGATCCCCGAAACTTCATCATGGGCGGGATGGATACCCTGAGCGCCACTGCTTCCGCCGCAAGCAGCATAGCCTCCGCGGATTTCATGACCGGTTCAAGCATCTTTACCTCGTTCCTTTCGCCTTTGAAGGTCTGGTTTCCAGATCACTCCGTCGATCCACTCAACCGGCTTAACGATCTGGCATTCAGCGCTTCAAGCACCTATAAAATCATTGTTCCTAAGGGCGGCTCTGTTCCGTTTGTCACCTTTGTTCCGCAAGAGCTGTTCGAAAAGTCAGCGAGGAAGTGGAACCGCAAGGAGTTCTTCGAGGCGGGGAACAGCACCTCCGTTGTCGTAGCCGGTGCTCACATAGAAGAGGTCAAGACTACAAACGGCACGACTACAGGAAAATAGCTTGCTCAAGGATACTGAGCTAATGGGTAGTGTCCTTTTCCTATATATCGATTTGGGACACTACCCTAGCGCAGGTCAACGGCAAACTTTTCTTGCTCACGAAAGTGGCGCACTCGATCTCAAAGACTTTCGAATCAGAAATCTCCTCGAACAAAGCAAGGGCTACCGCCAAGAACCCGTGCCTGTTCAGTGTTTTGTCCGGCTCTTGATGTCGGTTGAACCTTGTCGGGCCGACGCGATCTTTTTCAATATCTCCTGCGCGATGCGCGGCGCTGCAAAGTCGCCGTTCCAGGCGTAACATTTCCGCTCGCCACTACGACACTGGTTTGCGGATTCGTGACAGTGTAAGCATATTTGAATGAGAACTCAGCTCGATTGATCTCAATGTGGAGGTCTGCCATTTGCTCGTCTTTTACGATGGTCAGACCGAGTGACTTGAACGCCGGTCGTTGTCGCAGTTCGCTCTCGAGCTGTTGAGCCTCGAGATAGATTGTCATCGAGCGAACTACGATCGTTCGCGCTGAACGAATCATCTCAATCGTATCGGCGCCTGTTGGAAATGTACGAGCGCCTATCCGATTGCTCCCGCCACCGGAGTTAGTAATGCCCGCTGACCGATTGATCCCGACGGCAGAATTCGTGACGCCTGCGACCGGTCTTCGCAGAACGACAATGCTTGCGATGTAGTCTCCGAGTTGAAGCTCTCGTGCGAGATCTCCGAAATTCCTGTCCCAGGCATCGCGCCTCATCCCGCCGTTCTCTACAAGCAGTTGTCCGTATCCGAGTGACAGGAGCCGCTCACTTCTCGCGATGCGAGCTTGAAACTCTTTCGGTCCGAGGCCTGCTTCGGCAGCAGCCTGAGCCACGGACAGATCGGCGAAAAAGCGCCGCGACAAAGCGTTGATCGACTCACTTGTCGAACTAATAGAGCGACCACCGATTTGACCAACTGCGCTTTGAAAGCGAGCGACATCTTTTTCAATCAACCGGTCAAGCCTGTCCTGTGTGGGATAGATTGCAAGCACTTTTTCCCGGTCAAATCCAGCGAAAGCCAGACCTTGCACAACCGGCCGCACGTCGTCTTTGAATGTTTGGATACCTGCATAGTGACAACTCATGCACGAACGCCCGTTGTGTGTCACCGGATCATCCGGGTTGTTGCGGTCCGCGACTATGCCTATCGGGGCTTCGTCAATTCGACGGCCGGCATAGTTGATCAACAAGTAAGCCTGGAGCCCATTAGGCAGATTGAAGACGATTTCGCCGCCTGCCGGATTCAACCGAAGCGGGTCTTTGAAAATATTCTGATCGTCGAGATTGTTTCTGAAATCGAAGCTCTTCCAGTAGGCGCCGTGCGGAGAAGCGTGTCGCTCGAGGACGCGGTTGTTCTGAGACACGCCGCTTGTGCGAAGGCCGGCGCGCGCGACGTTCTTTTCCTCTTCAAGGTCGCGCTTAGCATCGACACCAAGTTGCCGCTCGAGTTCCTGAGCTGTCTTTGGAAGTCCGAGTAACTCGTGATAAAGCGGCGGCACCGATGCGTTTGCGGCGAACCAGTCGGCGCGGATGTAAGGCAAGGGGGCGCCTGAAAGCTGATCGATGGTTTGCGAGTCAGGGCCGCGAACGCCGTAGGGATACACGGCGATAAGCGAGTTCCAGGTGTCGGCTGTCCAATTGTAATCGCGCAAGTCCACGCGAAAGACTGTTCTTGCCGTATCAATCGCAGTCGGAGGATTAATCTCTCTGTTCCAGGAAAGGCTATTGACAAGCTTTGATAGAGCGGCTCTGTATGTTGCAAGTTCTGTGTCCTGGACGCCGGCGTTGAACAGATGCGCGAGGCTGAGATAGCGGAGGAAGACGCGATCTCGTTCTCGCGCTCGCAACAGATCATTTCGGATGAGCGCAAGTATCGCCGGCTCGGTTAAGAAGATTCGCCTTGCGGTAGTGACTTCATCATCCCAGCTCGGCGCGCCGTCGAGAACCCAACTTCTGAGTGCGATCTTATCGTCCTTTGATAGTTCCGGGCCGCCCATTGGCATCGCACCCGACTCCACCACCTTCAGCAAAAGGGAGTTCGAGTCGCCCGGAATCACCGTCTGAGATGCGATGAGGCGATTGCGGTCCAGGACGAAAACTTTTTTCCGAGCCACGCCGTTCGCCCCATGACAGTCGAAGCACCGTCGAGTGAGAATCTCACGAGCAAGCGCCGCGTTCTCGCGCTGCCGATTGTCGGCGGAACTTTCTCCTGCCAGTGCGACTGCAAATGTCAGCATAAGGGAGTAGATCACGAGCTGAGAAAATCGCTTTCTCGATGTCATATGACGACACCTCCAACAGTATTGATGGAAATCAATGGCTACTGTAGTGGCAATGCCTGTTCCAGCGCCTAAACTGCTGCTGAACTTGGTTGGAATCGTTGGTGGGAATTGGACGAGTGCAGAGGAAGTCCGACTAATGCAGTCGGATCATTGCAGCGAGGAACGTTTGGGCAGGAGCAACGCTCGTTCTATCTCGAAGACCTTTTGATCGAACCTGTCTTCGAAGAGATCGACGCCTCTGGCAGTCAGGCCGGCTGGGGTTTCATTCTTGACGCCGACTAGTTTGAAGCGAGCGATGCCGGTTTGCATGTCGCGTTCCTGTTTCTCGATGACGCGCGAGGCCGCATACAAAGTGTCGCCTGCGAGCACCGGGTTCGGATGGCTGCCTTTGTCGTAGCCCATCTCCCATAACGCATTGGCACTCGTGTCGCGGCTCGCAAGTGAAGCCGTCCAGGCAAACACCAACCCACCTTCCACTACGCGAGTCTTCATGAAGCTGCGCTCGCGACAATATACTTCGTCGAAGTGAAGCGGATGGCTATTGCGAGTCAAGATCGTCAACTGCATGTGCTCGCTCTCGCCGACCGTGTGCCCGAGGCTGTGAAGAATCACGTCGCCGACTTCAAAGTCTTCGAATGAGCCTCGCGGGCGGCCGGGCCACCTGGGAATTGTAATCTTGCCCAAGAGGTCCGAGGGAAGCGAGCCAGTCACAGACTCCAGTCTGTCTCTTTCGATTTCTGAGCTGATCTCTTGCGAGGGCGACGCCTCGTTCATATTGTCGGCCGCATCGAGGTGCGCGCGGCCTTCGAGCCGTCCAGTTGGGATCAAGGCTTTGCGCTCGAATGTCACGACGACCGAGCCTTTTTGGTTGACCCCGGTTGTTCGAAGATGCACTACGCCGCGATCGGGTTTCGACTCGGACACTCGCACGCCGAGGATCTCGGAATGGACCGAGAGCGTGTCGCCCGAGTAAGCCGCGTTGGGAAACTTCAGATCGATGTAAGCAAGATGAGCAATTGCTTGCTCAGAAATGTCATGCACTGTGAAACTCAAGGCAAGATTTAGCATCACCAGTGGGTGAACTACGCGATCGCGAAATCCAAGGTCACGAGCAAATCTGCGGCTTGAATAGAGTGGGTTCGGATCGAGAAACGATCCAGCGAACATCGCCAGCATCCCGTCGTCGATGGTGACTTCCCAGGGATGGTGATAAACATCGCCTGCGCGGAAGTCGTCAAGCAAGCGACCGTACCTGGGTTCGATGACTCTCGGTCCGGATGAATTCATTTGTCGTCAATTCTGAACATGAACGGCAAAGGAGTAAAGGCGTGCGAGGATGTATAGAATAATGAAGACGTGGTTTCGCGCGGAGACGCCCCGTAAGTAAGCCCCGCAAAGACGCAAAGCTTCAGACTCAGTTGAAGATGCCGGTTCACGCGAGCTCGTTTACGAACGGGCCCACTCACCACGCAAGAAAGCCAATGAGGTCTCCACGAATCGCGCAGTCAGGTCGCCGAAGATCGGACCGTGCCCGCCGTTCGGAACAACCCACAAGTACGAGCCAGGAATTGCCTGATACATTTCCAGCGCCAGGCTGACCGGATACAACGGATCTCGATCGCCGTGCACAATCAAAGTGCGAGCGGTGATAGTAGAAAGATAAGGCGGCGTGAAATTCATGTCATCGTAGCTGTCCTTGAGTGCGCTCATCAGCGTCCATAGTTGTTTGATCTGCTCATCGCCGTGCTTGTGCCATTGCCGCATTTGTTCCCACTCTGCTTCACTGTGGTTGTCCGACGACAGCTGGCGCATGAGCGCGCGCGCCTGGTCGGGAAAGTACGGTGTTGCGCTGACCAGCACCATTGCCTCGACGCGATTGGGCTGCTGAGTTGCCATATGCAGAAGGGTCTTGGCCCCTAGGCTCAAGCCGATGGCTTTGAAGCGTTCGATACCGAGGTGATCCAGCAGGGCGAATACGTCGAGGGCTACCTGCTTGAAGGTGAAACTCTTCGAGGGATTGGTTGATCCACCGTGACCTCGGAGGTCCGGTATCACGAGGCGATATCCCGCCGGCGGTTCCTTGAAGATGAGTTCCCAATTGGCGCCCACTCCACCGCCGCCGTGCAGCAGCACGAGCGGCTCGCCTTCGCCGCGAATCTCGTAGTACATCTCGATGTCATTGATTGTGGCGGTCTGCCCAGCGGTCGATAATGTGTTCATTCAGTCACCTTATCAAATTGAGCGACCTTGAAAGACCGGAAAAAGGAACCGCTGATTTAGCGCTGACGTTGTTTCGCTGATCTGCGCTGATCGGCGTACCGAAGGCAGTGTGAATCAGCGGTTCCGTTTCCCAGGCACGTCGGGCGGACGCATTATTCCCAAATGGATCTTCATGAAATCGATCGCGCTTCTAATAATTTCACGAGACCGTTCGTCGTCAGTCTGGTTGTCAAAGCCATGAACTCCTTGTGGATGATTGGCGACGATGATCGAAGCGTTTCTGGTCAGTGCCTCACTGACGAAGCGGTCGATCGAATCGTTCATCGTAGGAACTTCATCAAGGCCCGCGCGAGCGATGAACATCGGTGCAAGCTTGCCGGGGTCATTTGCCAAATAGGTGATAGGTGAAAAACGTTTCACCATCTCGGGCGTTTCGTTGGCTCTGTGCGTCTCGGATTGCTGAATGTCGAGAAAGGCGTAGAAGGCGACAAGACATCGAACGTAACCGGGGTTGTCACGCATTCCCAGGCTGAGCATCGGACCGCCGGCAGAGTAAGCCGCCAGACAGAGGCGGTCTTTATCGATGTTTAGGGAATCGGCCTTAGCGCGGATGTAGTTGATGGCCGCAGTGACATCGCTTGCCGCCTCCGCGAGCAGCGGTTTCGGATAGCCGAGTCGATGCGTGAAGGTGACGGCTACCATGCCAGAGGCTGCTATCAATCGCCCCCAAGACTTGTAGATGCCCCAATCTTTCGGTTTTAACTGCGCTCCTGCACCTCCGTGAATGAATACGACAGCCGGGCGATGCTCGCCCGTTGCCAACCCCGGAGGAAGGTACACATCCATTAGCAGGTTTGGATCGTTGGTCGTGGTGTATTTCAGATTCGATTTGACGATGATCTTGTCCATTCCTGGAACGCGGTAGACCACTGGCATGTTTACGATCTCGCGCATACTCCGTTGGGGAGCTTGCGTTACGGGAGGCTTCGTTTGCGAAGAGGTTTGCTGCGCTGGCGCGGAGGGTACTGCTAGAAAAATGCTACAAATCAAGATGGGTAAGCGGTGTTTCATGACCTACGCCTCACGCGCTTGAGCACTAATTCATTTACCTTGTACGTCATCCCCAACCCTCTCGCATACCGGGCCTTTCTTCCCAACGTATCTCCTAAATACTATGCGAGCATTGCAGGATGGGCATCGATATACTTGGTAGGCTGGCTTGATGCCTTCTTTCTCAAGAGCGTACTCCGCAAGGCCAACCACTCCCGCGATCGCCAACGTCCCCCAAAACCCCGTCTTTGAAGTCAGCTTGCTAAGTATGAAACTTGGTAGCTCACTCTGTGTCTTATTTAGATAACACTCGGGGATTATGTAAGGCGTGCTTCCCGGACAATTCTTTCCGCGAGGACAGTAAACTTTTAGTGGAGCTTGAATATCGCTTGTTGAGGGAGTCAACAATGATCCTAGAGAGGGTCCACTAACCGTTGCTTGGACAAAACTCGCGTATTGTTCGAGCTCATCTCGCGTGCCTTCATACTCTCCTCCGTGAGCAAAGCTCTGCCTTAAATGATTTGCGCGAAGTATCCGCTGCCGGTCAACTTTTTCTAATGTGTCGTATTCTCCGACGAGTTCAACCAATTGTATCCACTTTGTCTTTTCTGGATCGAGTATGTCAGTTCGTTTTGTGGATGGAATTCTCGAATTGCTAGCCAACTGAGCACGGTAGTGGTCTTCCAACGCACCGTGCAAACTAATTAGCGCAGCCCCAAGAAGGGTTGTGTTCTGTCCTGCCTGATGAAGATTCTCCATGCCCCGTTGGAGTTTGACTTGAGCATCACGCCGGTATTTATCAAGAGAATTCGAACTCATTGTTCAATGCCTGGCTATGAGTGTTTTCAGATCCAGTATTTTTACATAGCGCGGTTAATAAACACTGGTCAGCCTGTATTTGCTTCCATATGTCTGTTAATCCGTTGCCTTCGCGTGGCCTATCTTGCACCGATCAGTCACGAACCAGACTGGGCTGATCCATTTCTTTCGCTTCTCTTTTGGTAGGTCGCTTAACAACGACTCGGGTTTCCTTAGCTTGCTGTTCCTGGTAATAGCGGCCCAAAGCCTCGACGTCGTAGTTAAACCGGGCTGCAATTTCATCTCGAATATTGCGCGTCTCTTCAACAATAGGATCGTTCCGCATGTTCAATCCTCCAGTTCTCTACTCGTACAGCCGGCGACTACTCTATTCCGTTGCGAACGAAAGAGCGGAGCTCGACTAACATAGACTTCACGCCACACGCGTAGACTGTGGGTCTCGAGCGCCGATCATTTCTTCTAAGAGCGCTGTATTGATACTGTTTCGCTTGCTCGAGTCAAACTGAACTTGGGCAACCGGAACCGTTCCGAGCGCGCTCGCGGCTCGTTCCGGCAGATGCTCCCAAGAACCCTGAAGCTCATCTTCCGAGATCGTTGGAAGTTGATAGACCTGATAGCGCTCCGAGTAGTCATCAAGTTCCTCATCGAAAGGACAATCGAAAAGATATAGCTCCCCCTTGTGAGTCGTGATGAAGATGCGAGGTACATCATAAAAATCGCGATAACGAATTGTTGACCAACTCATAACCATCTCCCCTCATTGAAGGCCCAGCGCCCTTTAGCGAATCCGAGCCGCTTTTGGTATCGGATTGGGCATCACATCAGAGAACGTCGACGGCGACGAGCCTTCGATTACGTCGACATGGCGCTCGTTAATTTTACCACTTCTTGTCACTTCAGGTTTGAGAGTGACCGAGCCGCCTCCGGTCAGGATCGCACCGATGGTCGTAAACCGAATCATACCGTGCGGAACGAAAGCCGCGGCGTCTTCGAGCGTCGTGCCGACCGCGCGCGCGCCACCTCGAACAACGACCACCAGGTCCGTTAACTCGATGAGAGAAATAATCCCTCCGCATCAACTTCTCAACCTCAAGACGATAACCGTCTTCGGCATCCTTAAGAGCCGACAGCGAAATATCAACGCGATATGCCATGCTTTCGCCGCAACTCCTCTAGTGCCTCTCGCGCCGGACGAAACTTACCTCTTTCAAACTCTTCAACGCCTTTGCGTAGAGCGACCACGGTTTCCGCTCGCTCAACCCGGTCGAGCATCTGCTGATAAGCCTTCGCATCCTGCACGACAAGCTCAGCCTTGCCGTTGACGGTTAACACCACAGGGCTTTTGCTTCTCTTAATCCTCTTCAGATACCTTGCGGTGTTGCGTTTAAAATCCGTTAACGACTGAATATCCTCTACTTTGCTCATAATAGCCTCTAAACACCCTATTGGATGCTAATTGAGTGCGCGCCATCTAACAAGCAATATTGTCTAAGGATTCTCCCTATTTTTCCGGCGACAGGTACAGCAACGGTAAGTCGCTGCTCCTGGACAAGGCGTTGAACGAAACCACATCCGTCGACTTAATCTGACGCCACGCGGTCAATTGCTTGTCCAATTGGCCTCGCAACAGTTTGAACACCTCGAGTTGCTGCGCCGTCGGTGCATTGTCGGCGTAGTCCAAAGTCAAACGGAAACTGTCAAAGGCTTCGTTCAGCATATTCGGAAACGCAAGGTTCCCCTCAGAGCCCTTCATGTTTACCTGTATTAGCGCTTCCTCGACCGGCTGCATCTTGTGATCGAGCGAATCTGCGTTTTCGAGCAGGGGCTTCATCTTTGGATCGGAATCGAACCGCGCATGAAGTTGTTTGATCTGCGCGCGCAGCTCCCGAACCTCGTTCACTGCCCGATGCAGCTCAGTGTTGGCGTCCCGGACCTGCATGGCCAGTTCGAATTGCTGCCGGAGATCAGACGAACTGACGTTTTTGACGCGCGGATCCATAACGATTTCCAGCGGTTGAGTGACGCTCCGGCTCCCCACCGTAAGCTTGATCGTATAAGTTCCCGGCAATGCGAGGGGGCCTTGCGGGCCGTTCCCGGTGTAAAACGCCCCTGGAATCTTGACTGGCGGCTCCGATCGCATGTTCCACGCGTAGCGATTCATACCTGCCGCCGACGGAATTGTCGTGACTTCCTTCAACTGATCAGGCCATTCGGGCGGCTGCTCGTCTTGCTTGTTCTCCTTACTCGAAAGCGAGCGCACTGGTTTCCCGGAGGAATCAAGAATTTCGAGCTTCACTTCATCCGTGGGTGCGCTACGAAAATAATAGTCAATGATCGCGCCGAGCGGCGGGTCGTCACCAAGCGGACCGCGACGTTCAATTCCTTCAGTCAGATGCAATCGGATCGCCGGCTGCGGCTTGTAAAGAGTCATCTCCGCATTCGTTGAACTCGTATTGATCTGGCGCAAAGGCGTGATGTCGTCGAGCACCCAGAATGCGCGGCCGTGCGTCGCCACGATCAAATCATCATCATGAATGTTCAAATCATGGATGGGAACAGTCGGCAGATTCAGCTTGAGCTCCTGCCAATTAGCGCCATCATCCAGCGATAAGTACACGCCGGTTTCGGTTCCCGCGAAGAGCAGACCCTTGCGCTTTGGATCCTCACGAACCGAGCGAACGTACGACCGTCAAGGAATGCCGCGTGTGATGGCGGTCCAGGACTTACCCGAATCACCAGTGCGATAAATGAAAGGGCGAAAGTCGTCGAGCTTGTGGCGATCAACGGCGATGTAAGCCGATGCTGCATCGAAGTGCGATGGTTCGATGATCGAAATCATGCTCCACTCAGGCAGATCGCGCGGCGTCACGTTATCCCACTTCTTCCCGCCATCATCGGTAAGCTGAACCAGCCCATCGTCTGTCCCCACCCAGAGCATGTCTTTCTTTTGAGGAGACTCAGCCAGCGCAAACACCGTGTCGTAGTATTCGACGCTGGTGATGTCGAGCGTAATAGGACCACCCGATGGTTTTTGTTTGGACTTATCATTGCGCGTCAGGTCAGGACTAATCGTCTGCCAAGTCTGGCCTGCGTTGGTGGATTTGAATACGACTTCTCCGGCGGTGTAAAGCGTGTTCGGATCGTGCGGAGAGATGAACAGCGGCGAGGTCCACTGGAAGCGATGCACCAGTTCACCCGCGCCGCGTCCAGACGGATCAAGTGGCCATGGCGAAATATCCACCGATTGTTCGGTGCGTTTGTCGAACCGGTTCACAATATATTCGGAGTTAGCAAAGACGATGTTCGGGTCCGGAGGATAAGGCGCGATGTAGCCACACTCACCGCCGCCTACCTGGAACCAGTCTTGACGTCCAATCACGCCATCATCGTTATAGCTCTTGATCGCGACCGATGAGTTGTCCTGCTGAGCACCGTAGATAAAGTAGGGCCATTGATTGTCAGTGATCACGTGATAGAACTGCGCAGTCGGCTGATTGTATTGTGTCGACCACGTCTTGCCGCTGTCGATCGATATGGTCGCGCCGCCGTCATTTCCGTTGATAAGCCGCTCAGTATGATCCGGATCAATCCATAGGCCGTGATGATCTCCATGCGGCGCCGGCAGGAGGTTGAACGTACGACCGCCGTCGATTGAGCGGAAGAGACCTGTGTTGAGCACGTAAAGCGTGTCGGTCGATTTGGGGTCAGCGAAGATGTGGGTGAAGTACCACGCGCGCTGACGCAGTCGCCCGTCTTCATTCATTTTGATCCAGTGTTCACCGCCATCATCCGAACGAAACAGCCCGCCCTCCTTTGATTCAATGAGCGCGTACACCCGGTTCGAATCCCCGCCCGCAACCGACACTCCTATGCGGCCCATGATTCCTGCCGGCAAGCCATTGCCCTCAAGGCGCTTCCAGGTTGTGCCGCCGTCCACTGATTTGTAGAGACCGCTGCCTGCGCCGCCGCTCGAGAGACTCCACGGCGTGCGATAAACCTCCCACAGTGAGGCAAACAACGTCGACGGATTCGCCTGATCTAAAACAACATCTATCGCGCCAGTCTTATTGTCCCTGTAAAGCACCTTCTGCCATGTGGTCCCGCCATCAGTCGTGCGGAAAACGCCACGCTCTTCGTTCGGCCCATAAGCGTGGCCCAGTGCGGCTACGAAGACGATGTTGGGATTCTTCGGATCGATTACCACCGCGCCGATGTGGCGTGTGTCCCGGAGGCCGATGTTTCTCCACGTGCGTCCGCCGTCGGTTGTTTTGTAAACGCCATTACCGTATGTGATGTTGCCGCGGATGCAGGCCTCACCCGAGCCGACGTAAATAGTGTTGTGATCGCCTGGCGCCACGGCAATCGCGCCGATGGAAGCGATGGATTCGTGGTCGAAGATAGGCGCCCAGTTCACTCCGGCGTCGACAGTCTTCCATACGCCGCCTGAAGCCGCGCCAAAATAAAAGACGTTCGGTTCGCCCGGCACACCGGTCACTGCCAGAACGCGACCGCCGCGAAAGGGGCCGACTTGTCTCCAACGCATTGCGTTAAACAAGCTCTGGTCAATGGCGCCGGCTTTGGACGATGATTTTTGCGCACTCGCGTGCAGCGTAGTCTGCGCTCCTGTGATTCCGAACGGCGAAACCAGAAGAAAAAGAATGAATAAGCGGCGGGACACCTTGATAATCGTTAGGTTCATGACAACTTACACCTCGCCCAATGTACCGTAGACTGTCCAGTCTGCGGACCGACATGGTTATTGACTGAAATCTCGGAGCGCCGCAGACTGGACGGTCTACGGTACATCCTGCGTAAGACGCCTCCTACTTCTTCATAGCTCGGATATCGGCTACTGATTGTTTGATGAGCTTCTTTAGCGTCGACTGATCTACATCCTCCAACTTCCTGATGTATAAGCAACCCTTTCCTGTTTTGTGCTTGCCGAGCTTGTTCAGCAGTTCCGAATACCGGCCGAATCCCGACATCAAATACAGGGTCAGGTCGTTCTTGCGAGGCGAGAAGCCAACGAGAGGCCACACACCCCTGCTGCCGCTTTCGTACTTGTACTGATGCCTTCCAAAGCCAATGATGCTCGTCCCCCACATTGTCGGTTCGGTTTTCGTCACAGTTTTCATGATATCCAATACGCGAAAGCAATCCTTGCGACGTTGCTCATCGGCGATGGAGTTAAGGAACTTCTCGACGCTCTCTGACGTTGGTCTTGTTTTTGGTTCAGCCATTGCTACCTCTTCAAAGAATCTCAGCGTGCCGCCGTCCTGGCCGCTAACAACTTCATCATCGCTTCGTGATGATAGGTCTTAGCGAGATCGAAAGCGGTCAGACCCTCCTTTGTTTTCGCGGTCGTGTCCGCTCCCGCCGCTATGAGCTTTTCCACCACCGTTACGTCACCGTGGTTTATTGAAGCCGCATAAAGGAGCGGCGTCATGCCAAACCTGTCCACGGTGTTCAGTTGCGCTCCGTGTGCCAGAAACCACTGCACGGCGCCTACACGGTTTGAGATTGCCGCCCAGGCCAGATTGGAGATTTTGTCATCGTCCACCTCATTGAGATCTGCGCCTTTGCTGATCAGGAATTCCAACATCGCCGGAGTGTCCAGGAACATAGCGTAGTTAGCCGCAGATGACATGAAGGTCCCCAGGATCTTCATGCGTGAGATCTTGGCGCCGGCATCGGCAAGGACTCTGGCCATCTCGACATCGCCTGCCATAACCGCGAAGAATAGAGCTGACGCTTCGTTGCGAACCTCAACGCCCTTGTCAGTGTTTGGGTGCGCGCCCTTTTTCAGCAACAATCGAACTACTTCAGAGTTGCCTCGATAGCGCGACGCTACCATGAGCGCGGTCAGTCCGGACGCAGCTCGCGCGTTCACATCAGCTCCGCGGGCGACGAGGAGTTTTACTTTGTTGGCGTCACGAGCAGCGAGCATCAGCGCTGTGGTGCCCTGGGCCGTCTTGGAGTCGGGTTTCATCCCACTGTCGAGAAGCTTCTTTAGCTCAGCCACGTCTCCGCTCGATGATACGCGTATCCACTCGTCTTGCTCGGCGGGTGCAAAGTCAGCTACTTGATATCGCGATAGCCTGTCCATCGATTTCGCAGGGATCGCCTGCAGCAGCGCGGCGGTGGCCCAGTTCGTCCCCATGATCGACACGAATTGATCGTGCTGAAACGGCGGAAAGTCGGTGTTAACGTACGGAGGGCTTACAGGGGCTGGCGGATGAAGACGGGACGTGACTCGCCACGAACCATCGGCCTGCTGAGTCTTTAGCAGGAACTGCAGACCTCGTTGAAATGCGGGATCGCTGGCCGGAACCCCGGCTCCCTCGTGCAGGGCGACAAGCACTTCACCGGTTGCGTAGGCGTCGCTACCGAGCTCGGGTAGTTGTGACCACCCGCCGTCCGCACGCTGCTCGGCAATAAGCCGGCGAGCGGCGTTCCTGCAAATGCTTTCGCCGGCCCTTGTCCAACGAAGGCCAAAGAGTTGATAGGTCCGATCCTCTGTCGTGCGAGGTTGTGTCTTGAGCAGCCACTCTCTCGCCAGCCGCAATCGGGTTTCTTTCTCCCCTTTGAGCTGTTCCGGAAGATAGTGCTCAAGCGCGTTGGCGCACACCGCCGTCGTTGTGAACGCGCTGAAGGATTGCGGAGGCCGTTGGTCTATCGTTGGCCAACTGCCATCGGACAGCTGACGCGATGCTATGAACTGTGCTTCGGTCGCGGTAGTTGTGCTTGGACGGACACCCGCCAGCCGCGCGGCGGTCAAAGCCCAACCGTCGAATGCCATATCGATATAGTCCCAGCCCTGAACTACACCATCGAGATCCTTCAAAAAGGCGAAGGTGTTTGACGTTGTTTCTCGCGCGACTTTTTCGTCTATTGGGACCCCGCGTTCACGCGCGAGATTGATTGAGATTTCAGGAAGAAGTTGGTGATGACACGATGTGCATGTCTCCCTCTGGTACCAAATCACCTGCGAGTGCTGAATGAGGCTGATCGCTTTCGCGGAAGCCGCACGCAGTTCGGTTTCGCCGTCAGCCCTGACTGTCTGGTCTGGCTGATCGACAACCGGACCGAGCGTCGTCCGGGACTCAGATTCTTTCTGGCCTGCGAGGCCGCACACTGCTATCAAAAAACAGAACAGCATTAGTCTCTTCATAAACAATCTCCTGGTCGAATCTTAGAATGTAACCACTCATCGACCGATTTCCAAAGTGAAAAGAGGGCGTTTATTACTGCAATCGGTTGAGCCTTGGGGTCAGGCGCTCTCGTGTGCCAACGTCCTCTGAATTCCTGTCCGAATTCCCCTTCGAATCCCAAAGATCAACAGCACTGCGATGAGAAGATAGATCGCTGAACTCGCGCTTATGCAAGCGCTCATCCCGAAACGCTCGCTTGTCGCGGCTATCGCAACCGGCGCGACGCCCCCGCCGATCCAGCCGAGCGAATTCATCAAACCAACCGCCGACGCTCTTCGTTCCGGCGGCACTACATCGTGAAGCGACGCCCAGATATTAGCATCGTAGAGTCCCTTGAAATAGCCGAACCCGACAAGCGCTAATATGACGATCGGGACCGAGATCGTCCATCCCGCAAGAAAGATAAACGGCACACCCAGCGCCAGTCCAATCGCTTGAGTCACCATCCTTCCGCCGGGTGTTCTTCGAGCGAGCCTGTCCGCAAGTACGCCTCCGGTCAGAACGCCCAGCACCGACGCAATCTGTAAATAAGCGGTGGCACTGACGCCTGCCATTGCAAGACTGAGATTGAATTTGCGATAGAGGAACGACGGCATCCACGTTAGAAAGATCATCGCGACGAAGTTCGCGCCGATGAATACCAGAGTCAAGACTCGCACCATCGGATTGGCCAATAAATCAATCACCGTTCTTATTGCGGAAGGAGGTTGGCTCGAAGAGGCAGGTTCGGAACGCGGTGTCGACTCGGCGCGCTCGTTTGCCAATTTATCAACAGGTTCGTGAAGCAACACCAGCAGCACCACGCCAAGCAGCAATCCCAACGACCCAAACAGGTAGAAGCTCGATCGCCAGCCATAATGCTGGCCCAACACCCCGGCGACGCTGCCCCCGGCGATTGTTCCCGCGTAGACGCTCGATTGGTGAACCGACATCGCGCGTGATCGAGTGTCGGGTCCGTGATAGGCGCTTATGAGCGACATCGAAGCCGGGAAGTAGAATGCTTCGCCGAAGCCTTCGAGGGCGCGGAAGATAACCAGATGCGCATACCTGGTTGAAAGCGCGGTTGCAATTGTGATCAAGGACCAGAAGATCAGCCCGCCGATGACTAACGGTTTCCGTTTCAACCGATCCCCTATCAAACCCGCGATCGTTCCGAACCCTGCGTAGACCCACATGAACGCGGCCCCGACAATGCCCAACTGCACGTCGGTAAGGTTCATTTCTGATTTGAGCGGTTCGAAGACAGAGAAGATGGCCTGGCGATCCGCGTAGTTGAAGAAGCACACAAACCAGAGCATGCCGACAACTGCCCATTTGTAGCTTTCTCGGGTCAAGTGTCTCTGCGCTCCTCTGCGCCCTCTGCGGTTTAAGCTTGGCATCCTTTCAACCGCAGAGGACGCGGAGGGCGCGGAGGATGACTTATCCATGAGTCATTGAGGCCAATGGCCGTCAGGCATATCGCGCAGTACAAGCTTTCGAGGATCGATGACAACGTGCTTGATGCGCTCGCGCTTCCACGTGTAGGTGATGTGCACAAGCCCGTCGCTGGTTTGTATCACCGCAGGGTACGAGTACTCACCCGGTTGGTCTTCAAGCACAAGCGCAGCCTTCCAGGTCTTGCCGTCAATCGAAACCGCAATGTTCAGCGGACTCCGCGCGTTCTCGGTGTGGTTGTACACAACCAATGCTCGCCCGTCCGCTAGCATCACTGCATCGATGCCGGCGCTCGGATTCGGAAGCGGTGTAGCTTTCATGGCGTCCCATGTCTTGCCGCCGTCTGTGGACCAGCATTCGGTGATTCGTTTCTGTCTGCTGCGACACAGAATCTGAATAGAGCCCGAGCGGTGAACCAGGATCGTCGGCTGAATCGCTCCAAACTGAACTCGATCGTTGAGCGGCTCACTCTTCTGCCACGTGAGGCCGAAATCTTTCGTGAGTTCCATGTGCACTATCCACCCAGAGCTCTCGGTGCTGGAGCCGCATAAGATCGAGCCGTCCTTTAAGCGAACCGGTTTGTTCTTGATTGGCCCGAGGATGCCATCGGGGAGCCGCGCCGTCTTGGACCATGTCACGCCACCGTCAGTTGATGTGATCAACATTCCCCACCACTCATCCGGGCTCGGTCCTACTTTGTAGAACAGCAACAACGGTCCGCGCTCGGCTTGAAACAGGACCGGGTTCCAGCAGGGATGACGCAGGCCGCCAGGCTGAACTCCGTTTGCGACTTCAACCGGCTTCGACCATCCGTTCCTACTTCGTCGAGCTACCCAGATGCCGACATCAGGATTCCGCTCGCGAGTTCCGCCAAACCACGCGGCGACGAGTCCGGTTTTGGTCTCGGCGATGGTCGAGGCATGACAGGAAGGGAAGGGCGCATTCTCGAAGACGAACTTCGAAGCGACAATCGCATTGCGCGTTTGGTTGTCGCGCAGTGTTGTTAAATGGGTCGCCCCAGTAAGCAGCATCACAACAAGACCCGAAGAGAGTAGCCTGAGCAATGTTGTGCGCAAAATTGTGCTCATCAAGTCGATTCCGCTGTGCGGCTATCTTTAACGACGTGTACGGGCGGCCCTCGTTAGAAACCACCGCCTGTCCTTTTGCATTAGCCCAGGCGTTTACGCCTGGGTTTGGGGTAATTGGTCTCCTCCCGAGCCCGATTTATCGGGCTTTCTCCACGGATCGAAGATCGCTCAAGCGCTTTTCAAGCCCGGTAAACGGGGCTCGAAAACCGATGGCCGTTCACGAGCCCAGGCGTAAGCGCCTGGGCTACGGAAAACAGCTCCGGCCGCACCCCATCGGTTTCTTCGCGATATCGGCTCGTTAATACGAGCAGGGCAGCCCTCCGTGGCCGCTCTTTTGTCTGAACTCCTATCTTCACGAGCAGGGCCGCCCTGACAGATTCATCCTATTCTTTGCTGGCAGCCATTCAGATCAACCCCAATTCCTTGGCGAGAGCTTCATCGATGCGTCCCATTGCGTAAGCTTTTTTCAACGTGTTTCGATTCAGGCGATCCGTCGCGCGGTCAGCCATCTTCCCGTCAATCATCGTAGCTCCCCGGCCAGATGCTTCGGCTTCGAGGAATTGCTTTGTTTCGGCGATCGCGCGCTCGATTTCATCGTCGGGAGTTTGAAAGATCTCCACCGCCGCAGCGGTCTGTTCGGGAATGCCGGTCCACTTGCCGGCGAAGCCGAAGTCTCGAGCGAGCAATGCATCGCGCCGAAACTCTTCCATTGCTGCGCGACGATCTTCCTCGCTCTTGTCACGAGTCGGGTAGTTCGTAGTCATCTCCGCGATCGCGGGAATTCCAACCGAGGCCGCGGCCTTGACGATGCGCCCGCGAGCCTGAGCGATCAGCGGATGATCAACTCTATAGCTTGAAGCTCCCATGCCCAGACTTGCCCAGTAGTCATACGAACCGAAGACCAGCCCGACAAGGCGCCGCGAAGAGCGAGCAATTTCGAAAACGTTTTCTTCGGCTGACGCCGATTCGATCAACGGCTCGATCTTGATGCGGCCGCGCACGAGGCCAATATCGTCTTCGAGCGCTGTCAGCGTTTCATCGATCGAATGAACCTCTTGGGCGTCTTCGATCTTTGGATAGATCAAACCGTCGAGCTTTGAGCCCGCTGCTTCTAGAATAGCAGTCATATCTTCGAAGCCGGGATCGAGTTCCAATCCGCGAGGGCGAAAGAACCTCAATCGAGATCCCCAATCAAGCTCCTTGAACGCACGAATGACATTCGATCGTCCTTGTTCGAGCAGCGCGTGATTGTGCCGAGGGATCGAGTCTTCGAGGTCGAGCATCACGAGGTTGGCCTTCGATTTGGTGACTGCGCTTTGGACGTACTTCCACACCGTCGCCGGAGTCGTGAGATGGGCCATCTGGAGAAGATACTTCGGCTCAAGCTCAATGGTTTGGCTGCGGTTCAAAAATCGCGAATTCCTGTCTCTAGCAGCAGCAGTAATGCTCTTATCATTGGAAGCACGTAGGCGGTCCATGGTCGCATTGTCTCCGGTGGAGCTCTCGCGGTACTTTGGGCAGCGCTAGGAATCGACCGGTCGTTGAGCGTGAAGGTTGCTTACATAAAACGCTCTCGGGTGATTCAGGCTTGGCAAACTCTTGTTGTTTTGCAGCCTGCCTTTAAATATTCGCGATTGTCTCTTTAGCCCAGTCAACAACTGGAGTCTTCTCGGCCGTCTCCAGGAGGGTTAGCGCTCGTCGCCCCAATTTCAGATCTGTCTAAAAACGTCGGGCATTCACTTTGCTCCTCTGCAGAAGTGCTCATTTCTGTATTTAAGCAGGCATGGTGACAAGCCAGTACGCCAATGTCAACCAAGCCGGGTAGGGATGATGTCGCCAATCGAGAGACGGTTTGGCTGGTCGTCGCCTGGACCCTTTTGAGGTATTTGTCTTTGACCACAGTGTGGTTTACCTCGCCGGTTTCAGAGGGGTGAATTCACGTAATCCTCCTGTTCTCAGCCGATTCTTCAATGAGCTTATCCAACCGCTTAAGCCTCGTCTCTTCTTTTTTAGCGCTTACTATCCACCATCCGGCGATCTTTCGATACCCAGGCGGTTGAGCCTGAAAGAAAGCCCACGCCGTCTTGTTCTTTTTGAATTGTCGTGCGTAAGGGTCAGGAAGCCTCTCAGTCCGCTGCTCGTAGGAATAGATGCCAGACTTGTTTTCTTTGCGCGCTTGAAATGCCTTGAGCCCGGCAGTCTTCATCAAACCCTGATCAATTAGCTCCCCGGCGCGCTTGATATTGACGGCGCTCCAGATGCTGCTCTTCCTGCGTGGTGTGAAGCGAATCGTATAGCTGACATCGTCGATGCTTCTTCGAATCCCATCGATCCATCCAAAGCACAGAGCTTCATCTACAGATTCCGGCCAGGTAATGCTCGGACGCCCCGAGCCTTTCTTGTAGAAACCTACTAGTAATTCTTTGGAACTGTCGTGATGCTTTTCGAACCAGCGTCGAAAATCGGATTGAGTCTTGAAGAATGCGGGCTCCATTACGCGGCCTCGTTACCTGGCTTCGGATTTCAGAACTTTAACGATTGCATTGATGGTATTCCAATTCCGTGTAGTCGCGGACGCACCGAGACGTTTTTCGACCTGGCCCAGGTAGGTGATGGTTTTCATCGCGCGCCGGTACATGCCGAAAACAAACCGGTTTTTGATCTGGATGATCTTCACCAGCCAATCGTCACCGGGATTCAAGACCATTGGCAGCTTAGGCGGAGACTTGAGTGGTTTGGACAACACGCTTACGAAGCGAACGATATCCGGCGTGGTGGGTTCGCCTGCGAATGGGTCACCCGACGCGATGTCAATAATCTCTTTACCGGAGCAGATCATGATCTCTGGTTCAAAGGGCAGTCTCTTTAGTAATTCAGCTCGGAGTTTCGCTCGGCCGATCGGGTTTTTGACTACAAACGTTCCTGCCGCGCCAATATTGACGGTGTCGTAATCCGCCAACTCTTTGGCGAGAAGGCTTGGTTGAAAGGTTTTGTGCCCTCCCACATTGACGCCTCTAAGGAACACGACTAAGGGCATAGACTTCCTCCTGACGGTGGCCTGGTGATTATGGATTTCAAGCGTTTTGTAGACGCAGATCAGAAAGCGCATTGCTAAGGCTGAGACAGTGCTCCAAAGAGTTCGTGGTTCTCCGCGATCAGCCGCCGAACAAAGGGAACGGCGCTCTTGCTGAAACGCACACCATCCGTTGAATCCTCTTGAGCAAGCCAGATTTCCACGGCTGCTGTGGCGACCGCTTTGATCTCTTCTTCAGGAACCTGCCACTTCAACCAAGCTGTTACGTCTATCGTTAGCGTCATCGCTCACCTCGGCTCAATCCTATTGTTTCTTGCGCGATTGATACGTCAGAGTCACAGGATGATCACCTTTTTTGACGGATGGTCTTCGGTTGACCATGATTGAGCTCCGTTGTTTCTCGTGCGGCTTGCACAAGATGTCGCGCCAGGTTCAGGGCTTCATCGTCAGAAAGAACTATGTTGACCCTGTCGGCCTTCGCCGAGTTGACCGAGTCCAACCGAGGATAGACATGCGTAGCATAGATGCGTGCTGACACGGTTATTCGCTTTGATTGAGTCACAACAACTCCCCTTCTTCGCTCGCAACCTATGCTGAGCGGACGCGCGGTCGTTGACCGTTGAAACGCGCCCCAGTGCTCCGGCCCATTGCTGTCCGCGGATGATCGTCTCGATGCAGCGAACCGTCGCGACGGCTACTGCGTCCAATCCTCGACGTGCAAGCCGGGCACGAGGCTGAAGTCCTTGACGTTTCGCGTAAGAACAGTCGCATTGTGCGCGAGAGCAATTGCCGCGATCTTCAAATCCATCGTCCCAATGAGAAGGCGCAGACCTTGCAGCCTCTCGAACTCCTCGGCAGGTGCGTCGAAGTCCAACACTTCGATCGTTAAATAGTTCCTCAGCAACCGCTTCAGTCTGCGGTACGCTGCTACTTGCTCGTCCAGTGAGCGTGAGCGCGCTAGAACCGACAGCCATCCCCGAGTTTGCTCTTCAAAGTTGATGATTATGGTCGCCGCATGGGCAACAGGCAAGGTGTTCAAGCGCGCCATCAGCCGTTGCCCCGCGCCGCCGCTACCCCATTCGAGCGCGCTCGTGTGGTCAGTGTCGAGTACGAAGAACATCTCATCGCTTCTTTTGTTTGGGTGTTTGCTTCGTTGGCCGTTTGGGCGCCTTTGGCCGGAGCGATTCTCGATACTCCCGCCCCGATCGCATCGCTTCTTCATAAAGCGGATCGTCGGCAAACGTTCCGTAGATTTCTTGCCACCACGGAGTAGCTGGTTTGGTCACGGCCTCGAGCTTTTCCTTCAAGAGAGTGACTTCAGCTTCCAACGCCGCAACGCGCTGTTCAATTTGCGGTACAGCCATGATTTTGAGCCTCCATCTCGAATACTCTTAACATAACACCGCTTCGTTAGTTCTTGCAGGTTGCTAGTGGCGCAGAATTTCACTCACCAGTGTGTCGGTCCCGTACAGTTTCTTCAATGCCTCGATGATTCCCGCGCTGTGAACGCCGACCGCGCGGCCGCCTTCGGCCTCCTCGACGTACCAGTAGCGATTCGGCAGCTTTTGAACGTTGCTGTCGAAGTTTATTCCGACAAATTCGGCGTTCCGATTGATCACCGGGCTTCCTGAGTTTCCACCGATCGTGTCCGCGGTGTAAACGAAGTTCAACGGAGTCGCCAGGTCGAGCTTGTCTTTGCCTTCACGATAACGGCGCGGCAGATCATACGGCGGTTTCTCGTCGAAGCTTCTTGCGCGATCATACATACCGAAGAACGTAGTCTTGTAAGGCACCAGAGTTGTGTCTTCTTCATAACCCAACACCCGGCCGTAGCTGATTCGCAGGTTGAAATTCGCATCGGGCGGCAAAGTCTTTCCGTAGACCGCGAATCGCGCTTTGGCGATCTTCTCGCCGGCGCTAGCCTCGACGTTCAGAATGTGTTCTTCATTCCAGGCGCGCAGTTCCCGGACTATCGGCTCGACTCGCCGCGCAAGCGCAATCATCGGATCGTCGCTTTTTGCGATTGCGTCGGCGCCGCCCGCACGCAGCGATTGTCGCAAGGCTATGTCGCGAAGCTGTGTTCCGTTGACGGCTAGCTTTGCAACTGCCGCGGGAGTTGATCCGCCAAGCGCCGCTTTGATGAACGGATCGTTTGGGCCAAGCGTTTTGAGCCCTTCTTCAAGCCATGCGGTGAGCACCGCCTCTTCCATTTCAGGATAGATCGGCGCGGGCGACATCAGCCCAAAGGTGAAGGACTCGAGCTTTCCATCGCGAAACTCGTCGTATCGTTTCTCGTTCGACTTCCGGATTTCTTCGGCGTAGCGAACGAGCTGCGACGCGATAGTTCCCAATCGTGAAGGCAGCAAATTCGAGAAAGCAATGCGGGCCGCCATCTTTGGCAGATCGCGATAGGATGCGCCGATTTGTTCCCAGGCGTCGCCGTAGGCCTTCTGGAGGTCGGCCTTTTGAGCTACAGAGGCACGCAACGTCTTCTCGTCGGCTTCTTTCTTTGCCATCATCCGCGAATTCATCAAGCCTTCTTGCTGGCCAACCAGGCGTTTGAGCGAGTTGTTGAGAGAACGTGTTGCGCTGCCCGCTTGCCGCGCTTGCTCCGGTCCGAGCTCGGCGTATCGCGTCAGCGCATCGCGACGTGACGTCCAAACCTGCCTCTGAAGCGGATTGCCGACATCCCTCTGATATTGAATCTGCGCTAGAGTCAACAGACGCGCGGTCGAACCGGGATTGCCTGGCAGAATTACGAACTCGCCGTCGCTCGGTCCGGTCGCCGACCATTTGAAATAGTGAGGAGTGTTCGCGGGCTTGCCGTCTTCGTAAGCGCGGAAGAACGCTACGTCGAGATCATAGCGCGGATAAGTGAAGTTGTCATAATCACCTCCGAAGAACGCGGTCTGCTCCTCGACCGCAAAGACCAGCCGAATGTCGGTGTACTTCTTGAAGCGATACAGCCAGTACTCGCCGCCGCTGTAGAACGAGATCACATCGCACTTCAAACCGGTCTTCGCGGTTGCTTCTTTTTCTATCGCGGCGATCGCGGCCTTGCGTTGTTCGCTAGCTTCTTTGTCCGAAGCGCCCGGCTTGACCGCCGATTGCACGCGCGCCGTCGCGTCTTCGTATGAGACGAGTACGTTGCATTCGAGATCCGGACACTTCAGTTCTTCATCAGGGGTTCGCGCATAGAACCCTTCCTTGGTGTAGTCCTTTTCTTTGCTCGAAACTTTCTGAAGCTGGCCGCTCGCGACGTGTTGATTTGTTATCATCAATCCATCGCCGGAAACAAAAGAGCCGGTGCCGCCGTCATTCAATCTCACCGAAGCGAGCCTCACATGTTCGAGCCATGCATCGGTTGGTTCGAAATTGTAGTGCTCCTTCCATTGCTTGCGGGGCGGGTTGTCGAAAGTCCACATGCCGTCGTCAGCGAACAAGCTGAATGGCTCGATTGCGAAAGCGAGTAAGGCGAGGGTGATCAGCAGTCGTTTCATTTATAACTCCGGATCGTGCGCGGCTTCAGAACTGAGAGAGCGAACGGCAATAACCTAGCCGATAGGGTTCCATCATTCAAGTTTTGGAAAGTTTGGCCGATCCTCTGCGTCCTCGGCATCCTTGTATGTTCAGTAAGTGTTTGATAGTGAACTCCAGTGTCAACAAGCTCGGCGTGGTAGATCGATCGCGTCCTGGTCATCAAAGACCGTCGCAGAGCGCTGATCGCCACGCCGTCCTAAAGTAAC
>Ga0207699_10000138_pt1 | contig 49255 bp, 40 predicted proteins | sample LARL51metaG_FD_184344 | JGI IMG/M metagenome (GOLD analysis project Ga0207699, IMG submission 184344) | Corn, switchgrass and miscanthus rhizosphere microbial communities from Kellogg Biological Station, Michigan, USA - LAR L5-1 metaG... | ecosystem: Host-associated > Plants > Roots >...
AGCGTGCCGGCGGGCTCCCTGGACGCGTAGTCAACCAGCTGCTTTTTCAGATTCGGCGGGAGTTCCTTGGCCTGACCGGTTTCCGGCTGATAGTCGGGCGGAAGGGCCGCGATCTGTGACTGCGGTACGCCTTGCTGCGGTGCGCCTTGCGGCGCCGCGCCAATCCCAGCCGGTGGTCGCAATGAATCGGGATCGTTCACGCCACGCGGAGGCGCGGCCTGCATCGGCGGCGGTTGCTGCGGCTGCTGATAAGGTTGCTGGCCGTACCCTGAGGATCGTTGACCCGGTGCGCCGTACAGATTTGGCGGAGGCAGCGGTGGCTCGTCATCCGGATATGGAAGGGCGCGGGCGCCCCGGCGCATGTTGCGAGGCGGCGGTGCAAGATCCTCCTCATCGTCATAGCCGCCTATGACGGGCGGCAGCCGTTCCTGGTAGTAGGCTCCGGGTGGTGGCGGCGGCGCGTACTGCGCCAAAGCCGGCACCGCCGTCAGAGTCGCCGCGACCGGCAGAGCGAGCAGGAAACCAGCAGAAGATCGAATCATTATCCACCCTCGGCGGAATAAACCGCCAAATCCCAGCCCTCATTGCCCGGGGATGTAGGCACATTCAAGACCAGAATACGGCCATCTCGTTAACGTGACTTTGCGATCGGATCAGGCTTTTTTGGCCTCCGCCGCCAATACCTGCTTCGCCACGCGATGACAGTCAACAGCGGCCGGGAACCCGCAATAGACGGCCACCTGCCGCAAGATAGCGGAAAGTTCGTTCGGCGTAAGCCCGTTACGCAACGCCCCGCGGAAATGCGCCTCAAATTCGTGCATGCGCCCCAGGCAGGCAATCATTCCAAGGTTGAGAATGCTGCGATCTCGCGGCTTGAGCGCGTCATCGCCCCACACCGCACCCCAGCAATAGGTGGTCAGCAGTTCCTGAAATTGGCGGTTGAAGTCGTCAGTATTGGCGACGGCGCGATCGACATACTCATCCCCGAGCACCCGGCGGCGCATCGTCATCCCCCGGTCGTACAGTGCCTTGTCCATCGTTGTTTCCTCCGTTGATGGCGTCGCCCGCGGTCCCTGTAGTGCAGAGACGAATCCAGAAGAACACGTTTCGGATTCGGGTTTGGCACCGAGCTCAGGGAATAACGGGCAGGACCCCCATGTTGACAGAGATGGAGCGATTTCGTCCATTCTTGCGGCCGCTCCGCCGACAAATTCAAAATTTATAAAATGAGGAAACACCATGGGTATCGCATCGAGGCGTACAGTCCGTTTTGCTCTTGCCCTCACTGCTCTGGGCTTTTCCGCCGGCTTCCTCGCGCCGAAAGCGGTCAGCCAGGAGGCAGGCTGGGTCACCTTGTTCGACGGCAAAAGCCTCGACGGATGGGACCAGGTCGGCGAATCCAACTGGCGTGTCGAGGATGGCGCCATCGTCGTCGACAAGATGGCCGGCAAGGATCCTGGCTATCTGGTGAGCAAGAAACCGTACAAGAATTTCGTCGTACGCGTCGAATTCTGGTCGAGCGACGACGCCAATAGCGGAATCTATTTCCGCTGCCTCGATCCGAAGAAGATCACTGACCGGACGTGTTACGAAGCCAATATCTTCGATCAACGTCCCGATCCGAGCTATGGCACCGGCGCCCTCACACGTTACGTCGAAGTGAGCCCGATGCCGAAAGCCGCTGGCAAGTGGAACACGTATGAAGTGACAGCCAACGGCCGCGACATCACCGTCGTGCTGAACGGACAGACAACGGCAAAAATGCGCAACGGCATGTTCGACGAAGGTCCGATCGTGCTGCAGCACGGCGCCGGCGCGATCAAGTTCCGCAAGGTGGAAGTGAAACCGCTCTGAGCACTGAAAACCGGCACGACGGAATGCAAGTAGCGATTATCGGCGGCGGCATCTGCGGATTGACGCTCGCCCTTAACCTGAAGGAGCGCGACATTGCCTGTCGCGTGTACGAGCGTGCGCCGGAAATCCGGGAACTCGGGGTCGGCATTACGCTGTTGCCCCACGCCATGCGCGAATTCACGACGCTTGGCGTGGGCGACACTTTGCTGAAGGCGGGCATCGAAAATCGCGAGTGTGCGTTTTTCAATCGGTTCGGCCAACTGATCTATCGTGAGGATCGGGGAAAATTCGCCGGCTATCCGTTTCCGGAAGTCGGCATCCATCGTGGTCGCCTGCACGTCATACTTTACGAAGCTGTCCTGAAAAAGCTCGGGCGGGATTCAGTACTCACCGACCGCGAATGCACCGGCATCGAACAGGACGATGCCGGCGCGACCGTTCACTTCAAACAGACGACGAGCGGACAGCCCACCGAGTCGGTTCGCGCCGATGTCGTCGTCGCATGCGACGGCATCAATTCGGCTCTACGAAAGCAGTTCTATCGGAACGACAAGGTCGCTTTTTCCGGAATCAATACCTGGCGTGGCGTTACGCGGCGCAAACCGATTCTCGGCGGTCGGACCTATATGAGAGTTGGGTCAATTCTCACCGGCAAGATTGTGATCTACCCGATCGTCGACGATATCGACGGTGAGGGCACCCAATTGATCAACTGGATGGCCGAGATCAAACGCGAAACCACCGAACAAAACGACTGGAACAAGCCGGGAAACTTGTCCGACTTTTTCCCGCTGTACGAAGGCTGGCACTTCGATTGGCTCGACGTGGCGCAAATGATCCGCGATGCCGACCAGATCCTCGAATACCCGATGGTCGACAAAGACCCGATCGACCGATGGACTTTTGGTCGCGCGACCCTTGCCGGCGATGCCGCGCATCCCATGTATCCGCGCGGGTCCAACGGCGCGGCGCAGGCGGCCATCGATGCCCGCACGCTCGCCGATCTGTTGAAGAAAACCCCTGATCCACGCGACGCCCTGAAAGCCTACGAAGCCGCGCGCGTTGCCCCGGCGGCGAAGGTTGTGCGCACCAACCGCGAACAGCCCCCGGATTTCATCAATATCAAGGTCGAGGAACTGGTCGGCGACAGACCGTTCGACAATCTCGACAAATACATCACGCAAGATGAGTTGCGCGCCTTGTCCGATCGCTACAAACGCATCGCCGGCTTTGCACTGGCCGACGTCGCGGCCAGTGGCTGACTGCACTCAGCTTTCGGCAATTCGATATCCGATGCCCGGCTCAGTAAGGACGATCCGCGGGTCGTCGGGATGTTCTTCGATCTTCTGCCGCAGTTGGCCGATATAGACGCGCAAATACTGCGTGTCTTCGACATGCGCCGGACCCCATACCGCCGCCAGAATCTGCTTGTGCGTGATCACGCGGCCCGCGTGTTTTGCAAGAAATGACAAAAGCTCGAATTCCTTCGGCGTGAGCTTAAGCTCCGCGCCGGCCCGCGTTGCGCGATGACGCACCGCATCGATTTCAAGTCCACCGACGCGCAGCACCGGAATCTCGGCCTTGCGCTGCATTCGATGTCGCAGCGCCGTGCGCATCCGCGCCAACAGCTCACCGACATTGAAGGGCTTGTTGACGTAGTCGTCGGCGCCGAGATCGAACGCTTCGATCTTTTCGACTTCGCGATCGCGCGCGGACAGAACAATGATCGGCACGTCGGACCACTCGCGACAGCGGCGGATGACATCCTTGCCATCGCCATCGGGCAACCCGAGATCGAGCAACACAATATCGGGCGTTTCCGCTGCAATGCGCTTGATTGCGTCGGCGACAGTGCCGGTGCTGGTCATTTCGTAGTTGTTTGCCTCGAGCGCGGGCTTGAGGAATCGCAGGATTGCGTCCTCGTCATCGACAACCAACGTGCGGATCCTTGCACTCACGACGGGGCACCGTTGCGCGGGAAGGTCAATATGAAGCGCGCACCTCTGCCCTCGGACACGGGGCTTTCTGCGCCGATCGCTCCGCCGTGCGCTTCCATGATGCCTTTTGCGATCGCAAGCCCGAGTCCTGTGTGGCTTCCATCCGCACTCAGTACCTGCAACTCCTTCCCTTTGACAAATTTCTCGAAGATATGCGGCAGATCGTCCGAAGGAATACCGGGCCCGTTGTCGGTGACGCGCAGCACAATGGCATCCGGGGTATTACCGGCATCGATCACCACGCGAGCGTCGGGCGCGGTGTGGACAATTGCATTAGCAACGACGTTTCCAATCGCCTGTTCGACCAAAGTGGCGTCCGCCTGCACGAGGGCGAGATCTTTCGGCAATTCGATTTCGATCCGTTGCTGCGCGCCGTGGCGTCGCGCGGCGCTGACCACACGCTCGCTTATTTCCCGCAGGTCGATCCAGTCGCGACGCAGTTCGAGTGCCCCCGCGTCGATCCGCGTGATCGCGAGCAAATTGCGGACCATCTCATCAAGGTCTTCCGCCTCTTTCTTGATCTGCCCAAGGAGGTCTTTCTTTGCCGGCGCGTCGAGCTTGTCGCCATAGTCGATGAGGCTCGTCGCCGAACCGAGAATGGACGAAAGCGGCGTGCGAAAATCGTGCGACACCGACGCAAGCAACGTATTGCGTACCCGTTCGGTTTCCGTGGCTGTTTTTGCGCTTACCATTTCACGGGCGAGCGATGCGCGCTCAAGCGCAGCCGCCGTCTGTTCGACCAGCGTATCGAGAAGGGCACGCGCCTCAGAATCGAGTGGCGGCCCGTCTTTTTCCTTGGCGACGCCGACAACACCGAGGGTTTTCGAGCCAATCCCCAACGGCACAAAATACCAAGGGATAATGGGCAAGGTTCCGGTATCTGCGCCGGCCGGTTCGTTATGGCTGTAAGCCCAGCGCGCCGCCGTCATTGCCGCGGCATCCAGTGCGTCCTCAGGCGGCCAGGCAGCCGTCAGCGCGATGTCATCGTCGTGCGCAAGCATGACGACAACCGGTCGGCCAAGGCTGGCGTGGATTTCGCTCGCGGCGCCTTCCGCGACGGCGTCGACTGTCGCCAGACCCGACAAGCGCTTTGTGAATTCATAGAGCCTGCGCATGGCGCGCATGCGCGCGGCCGCAATCCGCGCCTGCTCGCGCACGCGGCCGGCCATTGCCGAACTGATGACGGCGACAACAAGAAAAATCACCAGCGCCAGCAGCTCGTAAGGCTCGGCAATGGTGAATGTGTAGACCGGCGGGATGAAGAAGAAATTGTAGACGAGAAAGGACAGGACCGACGCAAAGATTGCCGGCCACATGCCGACATTCATCGCCGTTACAAGCACGGCGAGAAGAAAGACCATCGACAAATTGGGAATTGGCGTAAGTGTGGTCAGCACCTTGCCGATCGCCAACGCTGCGGCCACGGCGACGACCGCGAAGAGAAAATGCGATGGATTGCTCTGTAATGTGCTGGGCCAACGGAAAAACGGTCCTTTGGCAGGTGCTTCGGATTCCTTGGTGACCAGATGGATGGCGATATCCTGCGTACGGCGCACCAGCTCATGCGGAAGTGAGCGTCCAAGAATTTCACTGAAAAAATTGCCGCGTGAACGGCCGACCACGATCTGCGTGACATTCTCGAATTTGGCAAACCGCAACAATTCCGCCGGCAAGTCGGTCCCGGTCAGTGTCTGCGTTTCAGCTCCCAGGCTTTGCGCCAGCTTCATGGCTTCGTCCAATCGCTGGCGGCCCCCGTCGTCGAGCGTCGTCCCGGGGCGTTCGACCGTAACCGCAATCCAGGGGGCGTCCATCAGATCCGCCAACCGCTTCGCGGCGCGCACGACCGTAGGCGAAACGGGATCGGCCCCGATGCATGCCAGGATGCGTTCCCCCGCGGCCCAAGGACCTTCGATGGCCTGGGCCTGCATACGCTCGACCAGATCGGCGTCGATCCGCTCCGCGGCCCGCCGCAGCGCGAGCTCGCGCAGCGCCGTCAGATTTTGCGGCTTGAAGAAGTGTTCGACCGCCCGCGCGGCTGTGTCCTGGACATAAACCTTGCCCTCGGCGAGCCGCTTGAGCAGCTCATCGGGCGGGAAATCGACCAGCACGATCTCGTCGGCCCTGTCGAAAACAGTATCGGGCACTGTCTCGCGCACGCGGATTTTGCTGATCTTCTGCACGACGTCGTTGAGACTTTCGAGATGCTGGACGTTCAGGGTCGTCCACACGTCGATGCCGGCCGCCAGCAATTCGTCGACATCCTGCCATCGCTTGGGATGACGGCTGCCGGGAACATTCGTGTGCGCATATTCGTCGACCAGAAGCAGGCTCGGCCGCCGCGTCAATGCGCCGTCCAGGTCAAACTCCTGCATGACCTGGTTGCGGTAGACGATCGGCTTGCGCGGAAGAGTCTCGAAGCCTTCGGTCAGTTGTTCGGTCTCGCGGCGGCCGTGTGTCTCGATCAGACCGGCGACGACGTCGCGTCCACCGGATTTCTCGGCGCGAGCGGACGACAGCATGGCGTAGGTCTTGCCGACGCCGGGTGCGGCGCCGAGAAATATCTTCAAATGCCCGCGGCCTTCCTTCTTGGCGAGGGAAAGCAGCGCGTCGGGCGAAGCTCTCTGCGCTTGGTCAGCGGGCATGGTGTGTCTCTAGCGCATTATATAGCAAAAACCCGTCCCGGATTTTCCGCCCGGGACGAGTCATGAAACGACAAACTTCGCGCTACGACTTCAGAGCATCAAGAGCGAGGTTAAGATTGAGCACGTTAACCCGTGGTTCGCCCAATAGACCAAATGTACGGCCTTCGACCTGGCCGTCGACCAGTGCACGGATGCGCGCTTCCGGCACACCGCGCGCCTTGGCGACGCGCGGCACCTGGAAGTAGGCCGCTTCCCGCGAAATGTGTGGATCGAGGCCGCTGCCCGATGTGGTCACCATATCCATCGGTACCGGCATTGAAGCATTCTCTTTCTTTAACTCCTCGACCTGTCCCTTGATGCGGTCGATCAAGGCTTTGCTGGTCGGCCCCAAATTCGAACCCATCGAGTTCGTGGCGTTGTAGGGCGCATCGACGGTCTTGGTCGAATCCTTCGGATCCGGCGCGTTGGTGGCCGACGGACGGCCGTGGAAATATTTGTCGTCATTAAAGAGCTGGCCGATCAGCGCGGAGCCGATCACCTTGCCGTTTTTCTCGATCAGACTGCCTTGTGCCTGATACGGGAAGATGACCCCGGCAATCCCGGTCATCGCCAGCGGATACACGAGCCCGGTGATTAGGGTCAGAAGAACGACCATGACGATGGCTGGACGAATTTCTTTCAGCATGGCGGTCTCTCCTCAGACCAGATGCAAGGCGTTGACGACGATATCGATCGCCTTGATCCCGACGAACGGAATGATGACGCCGCCCACGCCGTAGATCCAAAGATTGCGGCGGAGCAACGCCGCTGCGCCGATCGGGCGGTACTTGACGCCTTTCAGCGCGAGCGGGATGAGTGCGATGATGATCAGCGCATTGAAAATGATCGCCGACAGGATCGCGCTCTGCGGCGATGCAAGCTGCATGATGTTGAGCACGCCGAGCTGCGGATAAAACGCGAGAAACATCGCCGGGATGATGGCGAAATATTTCGCCACATCGTTGGCGATCGAGAAAGTAGTCAGCGCGCCGCGCGTCATCAGCAACTGTTTGCCGATTTCCACGACTTCGATCAGCTTGGTTGGATCGGAATCAAGGTCAACCATGTTGCCGGCTTCGCGCGCAGCCTGGGTTCCGCTCTGCATGCAGACACCGACGTCGGCCTGGGCGAGAGCTGGCGCATCGTTGGTCCCGTCGCCGCACATGGCAATCAGGCGGCCGTGTGATTGCTCGTCGCGGATATAACGCAATTTATCTTCGGGCGTCGCCTGGGCGATGAAATCGTCGACACCGGCCTCGGAGGCAATGGCAGCCGCGGTGACCGGATTGTCCCCGGTAATCATCACGGTCTTGATGCCCATCCGCCGCATCGCCGCGAAGCGGTCCTTGACGTCCGGCTTGACGACATCCTTGAGGTGAATGACGCCGAGAATGCGGTCGTTCTCGATCAAGCCCAATGGCGTGCCGCCCGAGCGCGCGATCTTGTCGACCGCAGCACGGAAAGCCTGCGGCTCCGCAACGTTCTTGCCTCCGGCCTGGCGGGCGAATTCCAGCACGGAATCGACGGCCCCTTTGCGCAGCTTGCGCTGGCCGATATCAACGCCCGAGAGGCGAGTGACCGCAGAAAACGGAATGAACCGCGCGTCACCGGGCGCCGTCTGCCGGCGCACATTGTACTTGTCCTGCACCATCGTGATGATGGAACGCCCCTCCGCGGTCTCGTCCGCGTCGCTGGCGAGCAGAGCAGCTTCAGCCGCCTCCCGCTCGGTGACGCCTGGAACGACGAAAATTTCCGTTGCCTGGCGATTGCCGAAAGTAACGGTTCCCGTCTTGTCGAGCAGCAGCGTGTCGACGTCGCCGGCGGCCTCGACCGCGCGTCCCGACATGGCAAGCACGTTGAAACGCACAAGGCGATCCATGCCGGCGATGCCGATCGCCGACAGCAGCGCACCGATCGTGGTCGGGATCAGGGTGACGAACAACGCCACCAGTATGACCACGGAGACGGCGCCGCCGGCATAGGTCACATAGCTAGGGATCGTCGCCGTCGCGAACACGAAGATGATGGTCAGGCCGACCAGCAGGATATCGAGTGCGATTTCATTCGGCGTCTTCTGGCGCTCGGCGCCTTCGACCAATTTGATCATCCGATCAAGAAAGGAAGAACCGGGCGAAGACGTAATGCGGATGATGATCCGATCAGAAATAACGGTGGTACCGCCGGTCACTGCCGAACGATCGCCGCCGGATTCACGAATGACAGGAGCCGACTCGCCCGTAATCGCTGCCTCGTTGACCGATGCGATCCCTTCGATCACGTCGCCGTCGCCGGGAATGATGTCACCGGCCTCGCAGACCACCAGATCCCCTGCCCTCAGCTTGTCGGCGGCGACAGTTTCAAACCTGTTGAAAGTGGCCGGTGACTGGATTCGCTTGGCACGCGTTTCGGTACGCGCCTTGCGCAAGGTATCGGCCTGCGCCTTTCCCCGTCCTTCTGCGACAGCTTCGGCAAAATTGGCGAACAGTACGGTGAACCACAACCAGAGAACGATCTGGAATTCGAAGACGATGTTGCCGCCGCCAGTGAAAAGATCGCGGACGAGAATGACGGTCGTCAGCGCCGTGACAACCTCAAGCACGAACATCACGGGGTTCTTGATCAGCGTGGCCGGGTTGAGCTTGACAAAAGCCTGACCGATCGCCGGTACCACGATCTTTGGGTCCAGCAGCGTCGCCACCGGCATCCGCTTGCGAATCTTCGAGGTTTCCATTGCCTTAACTCCGGGAAAAAGCGTCAGAACGTTGTGCCTGCGACCATCGCGAATTGTTCGACCAAGGGGCCGAGCGCGAGCGCGGGAAAGAAGGTCAGACCGCCGACAATCACGATCACACCGACGACCAGGCCAACGAACAGTGCGCCGGTTGTCGGAAATGTGCCTAGCGAAGCCGGCACAGACTTCTTGCTCGCGAGCGAGCCAGCGATCGCGATCGTGGGGATGATCATCATGAACCGGCCGACGAACATCGCGATCGCACCCGTGATGTTGAAGAACATCGTGTTGGCCGTGATGCCGGCGAAGGCCGAGCCGTTATTGGCGGTGCTCGAGGTGTAGAGGTAGAGCATCTCCGTGAACCCGTGCGGCCCACTGTTGCCGAGCTGGGTGAGCGCCTGCGGATTGACCGCAGCGACCGCAGTCCAGCCGAGATACATCAACGGCAGAATCAAGATCGCCAGCATTGCCATCTTGACTTCCTTGGCCTCGATCTTCTTGCCGACATATTCCGGCGTGCGGCCGACCATCAATCCGGCGACAAAGATCGCGATGATCACGAACAGCAGCATGCCGTACATGCCGGCGCCGACGCCGCCGACGATGATCTCGCCGAGCTGCATGTTGATGAGGGGCACCATGCCCCCAAGCGCGGTGAATGAATCATGCATGGCATTGACGGCGCCGCAGGACGCAGCGGTGGTGATCACCGCAAACAAAGCAGACGCGGCAATGCCGAAGCGCATTTCCTTGCCTTCCATGTTACCGCCGGTGAGCCCCATCGCATTGACGATGTCGTTGCCGTGCGCTTCCGCCCAATAAGTCAACGTAACGCCGGCTATGAACAGCACGCCCATTGCGGCGAGGATCGCCCAACCCTGACGCTGGTTGCCGACCATTCGGCCGAAAACATTGGTGAGCGCGGCGCCGAGCGCAAAGATCAGGATGATCTGCACGAAATTCGACAGTGCGGTTGGATTCTCGAACGGATGCGCGGCGTTGGCATTGAAGAAGCCGCCGCCATTGGTTCCCAACATTTTTATCGCGACTTGCGAAGCGACCGGACCAACGGCAATCGTCTGCTTTGCACCTTCGAGCGTCGTCGCATCGACATAGGGTCCGAGCGTCTGCGGCATGCCCTGCCACACGAGAAAAAGGGTCGCCACGATGCAGATGGGCATGAGCACGTAAAGGGTGCAGCGCGTGATATCGACCCAGAAGTTGCCGATCGTCTGTACCGAGTGACGCGCAAAACCGCGAATGAGCGCGACCGCGAGCACAATGCCTGTCGCTGCCGACAGATAGTTCTGATGCGTCAGGCCGAACATCTGCGTGAGGTACGACATCGTGCCCTCGCCGCCGTAGTTCTGCCAGTTCGTGTTGGTGATGAAGCTGATCGCCGTGTTGAAGGTGAGATCCGGCGCCACCGCCGATTGCTCGGCCGGATTGAAAGGCAGTCCCGCCTGGAAGCGCATCAGGCCGTACAGAATCGCAAAGCCGCCAACGTGAAAGAGCAGCATGCCGACCGTGTAGGCCAGCCAGCTTTGCTCGCGTTTCTCATCGATACCCGCGGCGCGATAGAGCGCGAGCTCAACCGGCCGCAGGATCGGCGTGAGAAAAGTCCGCTCGCCGTTGAAGACGCGCGTCATATAGCCGCCGAGTAGCGGTGTGAGCGCCACGATGATTGCGCAATAAAGAAGAATTTGAACCCAGCCGATCAAGGTCATGGTTAGGACCTTTCAAAGCCGCTCTGGTCTGAGCAGAGCGTAGACGAGGTAGATCATCAGTCCCGCGGTCACGAGACCGGCAAGCGCGTAATCGAAAACCATGAGTGTCTCTCCTCAGAGCCGGTCGCAGGCGTACGCGTATCCGATCGACAAAACGAAAAGGACGAGGCCGAGAGAAAGAAGAATGACGTCGAGCATGGTCGCTCCCTTTGATGCTCCGGGAACAACGTCCGACCTATGCCTGGGGTGATAAAGATGCGATACGAAACCGTGCTACCCGGTATCAAGACAAAATAAAGAGACCCTCAGCGCCACCGGAACGTCATGTCGGCGAATATCCTCATCGTCGGATGCGGTGCCATCGGCGGCTTGTTTGCCGCCGCCCTCTCGTCCGTTGCAAAGGTGACCGCGCTCGACGTCAACGACGAACACGTGAAGGTCATCCGCTCGCGCGGTCTGCGAATAACTGGCAGGAATCCGCGCGTGGTGAAGATCGAAGCGACCAGCGATCCGTCCACGCTGAAAGACAAGAGATTCGATGCGATCATCTTTCTCATCAAATCGAAGATGACCGCGGCTGCACTGTCGCAATTGCAGCCAGTGCTCTCTGGAAATCCACTGCTTGCGACGCTTCAGAACGGCATGGGCAATGCCGAAGTCCTGCTGTCGGCATCCGATGCGATCGTCGTCCGCGGGGTCACGATGAACGCCGGGCGCTATGTTGAGGCTGGCTCAGTCGAGGGCCTGATCGAGGGCAAAACATGGCTCGGTCCGGTGCGCGGCAACGTCGCAGACGTGCGCCCCCTCGCTGAACTGTTCAACAAAGGCGGCATGGAAACCGACGTGGTCGCAGATCCCATGGGCGCGGTCTGGTCCAAGTTCGTTTTCAATTGCATCATGAATCCGCTTGGCGCCCTGATGATGGGTGAGAACGCAGCCCGCTACGACGCACCCGAGATGCGCGCCCTGATCGATGACATGGCGGCGGAATGCACCGCGGTCGTCCAGGCGTTGGGTGGCACGTTTGCCTTTCCGCCGATGGACTATGTCGACAAGGTCCGGTCCGGTGAAATTCCGCGCTCCCGGCATGCCGGTTCAATGGCCCTCGATATCGAACGGGGCGCACCGACCGAAATCGATGAATTGACCGGCTTCATTGTGCGCGAGGGCGAGCGGCTGAAAATCCCGGTACCAAACTGCAAAGCCGTGTATCGCCTGGTTAAGGGGCTGGAACTTGCCTCCCTGCGCCGGGTTACCAAGGCTAGATAATTCAAAGAGTTAGTACCGGCCTTCGTCCGTTTGGCACAGAATTCTCCGCGCCATGTCGTGCACAGGTTTTGGTCGTTCCGCCCGTTAATTCGATAGGCCAAGGGCTAGAATGGTCGGGCAGCGTATGGCAGCCATCACATTGCAATGGATGACAGCGACGAGGCGCTCATGGCCCGGGTGGCGCGCGGGGACGAGCGCGCGTTCCAGGTGCTTTCGCGCCGCCATTTGCCGGCCATGCTTGGGCTCGCCCGCCGCATTCTCGGCAATGCCGGGGACGCGGAGGACGTCGCGCAAGAGGCCTTCGTCCGCGTCTGGACCCACGCACCGCGGTGGCAACCGTTGGCGCAGTTCCGGACGTGGCTTACGCGTGTGGTCGTCAATCTCTGCCTCGACCGCAAGCGACGCGCACCGTGGGTGGATCTCGAAGCGGCCGGCGATGTCGTCGACCCCGAACCCCGGGCGGATGAAAAGGCGGAAAGCGACGAGCGTGAGCGAATGCTCACTGCGGCGATCGACAAGCTTCCTGCGCGCCAGCGCGACGCAATCATGCTGACCTACACGGAAGGCATGAGCAACGCGCAGGTGGCGGAAATCCTCGGCACGTCGGTTTCGGCGGTCGAGACTCTGCTGGTCCGCGGCAAGCAGAACCTGCGCCGCACGCTCGACGGTGTGATCGACAAGGACGATTGAAAATGACGGACGAGCAATTCGAAGATTTCCTGCGAACCACGCTAAAGCGTGATGCGAAGCCCGCCGATGCCGACGCCGTTGATCGCGTGCTTGCGCGATTGCGCGGTCCGCTGCCGCGGCAGAAGCAGCCATTCTGGCGACTCCCTGGCGTGCTGCTCAACTGGGATTTCGCACCGGCCTGGCCGCGCATGGCAGCGCTCGCCTGCTGCGTGGCACTCGGCTTCATGTTCGGCATTGCCGGACTTGATCGTCCGTTTGACCGACTGGACGGATCGATCCTCACCAGCAGCCGCGATCTTGGTTCGCTCGTGTCTGAACCCGACTCGTTGACGGGAGAACGGCCATGAGCATCGCCCAGGCATTTCCGACGATGGAACGACCCTCATCGCGCTGGCTGCTGCTGGGCTCTCTGGCGCTCAACCTGTTCTTTGTCGGGATCGCCATCGCCATGATGGTACGGTCGCCGGCCCCATCCTACTGGGACCGCAACGTGTTCGTGCGTGTTGAGCGGCTCGCCGCCACGCTGCCGCCAGCGGATGCCGATATCCTGCGCGGCGAAATCCAGGCCAATCGCGCGGCCATCGAAAGCACGCAATCCGCCTACCATTCGGCACAGGACAGCATTCATGACGTATTACGCCAGGAGCCGTTTGACCCTGAGGCATTGCGAGCGGCGATGGCGAAGACCCGGGCGGCCCGGTTGACGTCGGATCAGACGATTCAGGGCATTTTTGCCACAATCGCTGCGAAGATTTCCCCGGCCGGCAGACAGGCCTTGGCCAATTGGCCGCCGGGACGTAAGCCCGCCAGCGACAAACGGTAGTAGTATCGATGCCGACCGAGTCGCTCTGGCCGGGTTTTGAAAGACGCTTTGAATGCAAGGGGTTGGGAAACTCAAGGAGGCGGGAACGAAAGCTTGGGGGCGCCCGTTCTGGATCATGTTGCAGGGTCTGAGCCTGACACTGCCCCTCGGCGGCTGCCTGCTGACCGGCGACAAGCCGGACCCGGCAATCGATATTCCGCCGTACTATAGCTATGGCCCGCGCAAGCCGGTCGCGGCGGAGGCGGCTGTCCCGCCGATTGACTGGTGGCGCAACTTCCGCTCCCGCGAACTGACCGAAGTCATCGAAGCAGCACGCGAAGGCAATCTCGATATCGCCGCAGCCGTCGCCCGCATCGTTCAGGCCGACGCGAATGCCCGCATCACCGGATCCGCGCTCCTGCCGGTTGTCGACTTCAACGGCAATGCGCTGCACACGCAGCAATCCAAGACGACCGGCAGCACGAACGTCATCAGCGTTTCGCAATCCGGCGCCGGCGTCGCCATCATCCGTAACGACCTGACGGCCACGCTCAACGCCAGCTACGAAATCGATTTCTGGGGCAAGAACCGGTCGCTGTTACAGGCGGCGGAGGAGACCGCGGTTGCCACCCGCTATGATCGTGAAGTGGTCGGTCTCACAACGGTCGTGGCCGCTGCCAACGCATATTTCCAGGTCCTTGCGGCACAAGACCGGTTGCGCGTGGCCCATGAAAACATCGCAAGCGCCACACGTGTGCTCAACCTGATCCAGCAGCGTCTGCAGGCCGGAACCGCCTCCGCGCTCGATACGGCGCAACAGGAAAGCCTGGTCTACACCCAGAAGGCGAGCATCCCTCCGCTTGAGCAAACGCTGCGCCTCAATCGCGTCACTCTCGCAGTCCTGATGGGGCGGCCGCCCGAGGGCGTGAAGATCCGCGGTGGAAGTCTGCGCAGTATTGCTTATCCGCGTGTCACACCCGGCTTGCCATCGGAATTGCTCGCACAGCGTCCCGACATCCGCGAAGCCGAAGCCAATCTTGCCGCCGCCAACGCCAATGTCGTGAATGCGCGCGCACAATTCCTGCCGAGCATCCGGCTCACGGGTGAAGGCGGCTACGAAAGCGCAATCCTGAAACTGCTGCTGCGCCCCGAGTCGGTGATCTACACGGCCGCGGCGAGCCTTACGCAGCCGATCTTCCACGGCGGCTCGCTGCTGGGGAATCTCGATCTGCAGAAAGGCAAGCAGGACGAACTGCTGCAGGTTTATCGCAAGGCGGTGCTTTCCGGCTTTGCCGATGTCGAGAATGCACTCGACGATATTCGCAAGACCGCGGAGCGGGAAAAACTTCAGATTCAGGTCGTGGACAGCTCGCAACGCGCTTTCGACATTTCGGAACAGCGACTGCGCGAAGGGACCGTCGATCTGGTCACAGTGCTGCAAACGCAACAGACACTCTACGTCGCCCAGGATGCGTTGGTTCAGGCGCGACTAGCGCACGTCCAGGCCATCGTGAGCCTTTATCAGGCTCTCGGCGGTGGCTGGCACCCGAAACCCGTGGTGACGGCCGATGCACGGTGAAATCCCGAAGCAACTTCTGGCGAAAGCGCGCGGCAGCACGCGCCGCACACTGGCGGTTGCATTCATCCTGATCGCTATTCTTGGCGCGCTTTACTACGTCTTCGGCGGTCCTGGTGCACAGCAGCGCCGCGCCGGACGCTTTGCCGCCGAAGGCCCGGTCCCCGTCCTCGCGACTACCGTCACGCGCGCTGACGTCCCCGTCTATCTCGATGCAGTGGGCACAATTAAAGCGCTCAACACCGTCACCGTGCGTCCGCAGGTCGATGGCAGGCTACTCAGCGTCAATTTCAAGGAAGGCGAAGACATAAAGAAAGGCGACGTGCTGGCGCGCATCGACCCCGTCATCTATCAGGCGCAACTGGATCAAGCGGTCGCCAAGAAAGCGCAGGATGAGGCGCAGCTGGCCAATTCCCGGATCGATCTCGATCGCTACGAGAAACTTGCCACCACCGCAGCCATCAATAAACAGCAAGTCGACACGCAGCGCGCGTTGGTGGCGCAAAATGTCGCTCTGGTTCAGGCCGATCAGGCGGCGATCGACAACGCACGGGCGATGTTGGGCTACACGACGATCATTGCGCCGCTCGACGGCCGCACCGGCATTCGCATGGTTGACGAGGGAAACTACGTCCGCGCCGCCGATGCCACATCGGCGGTCGTGGTAATTACCCAGCTGCGTCCGATATCGGCGCTGTTCAACCTGCCGCAGCAGGAACTGCCTCAGTTGAATTCCGCCTTTGCCAAGGGCCCGCTTAGTGTCGACGCGCTTCGCTCGGACAATGACGAAGTTATCGATCGCGGCCAACTGAAGGTGGTGGACAACCAGGTGGACCAGACCACTGGGACAGTGAAGCTGAAAGCCGAATTCCCCAACGCCAACCTGCAGCTTTGGCCGGGGCAGTTCGTCAACATCCGCCTGCTGGTCGATACGCTCAAACAGGTTGTGGTGATTCCAACCGGCGCCGTACAGCGCGGGCCCACCGGCACCTTCGTCTACGTCGTCAAGGACGACAGCTCGGTGGCTATGCGTCCAATCGCCGTGCAGAAGCAGGATGAAATCCAGACCGTTGTCAAAAGCGGTCTCGAAGCGGACGAGCGGGTTGTAACCACGGGTTTTGTTCGTCTCACCGAGGGCAGCAAGGTTGCGGTCGGTAGTGCCAACGTGACGCCGACGCCGGCGGAACGCGCGCCACCGCCGCGTAATGGTCAGAAACGGCAACGACAACAAGGAAGCAACGCACCGCCGCCGTCCGTACCGCAATGAGCGTATCGTCGCCATTTATTCATCGGCCTATCGCCACGTCGCTGCTTGGCGTCGCGGTGATGTTGGGCGGTTTTCTCGGCTACTGGTGGCTGCCGGTTTCCGCGCTGCCGCAGGTTGATTTTCCTACGATCCAGGTCACAACGCAGCTGCCGGGCGCCAATCCCGACACCATCGCCGCGCTGGTTACCGCGCCATTGGAGCGCCAGTTCGGACAAATTCCCGCACTGCAGACGATGACCTCGTCGAGTTCATTCGGCATCAGCCAGGTCACGCTGCAGTTCGACCTCAATCGCGACATCGACGCCGCCGCTCAGGATGTGCAATCGGCCATCAATGCCGCCGCATCCACGCTTCCGCGCAATCTCCCCTACCCACCGCTCTATTCTAAGGTGAACCCGGCCGACTCGCCGATCATAACGCTTGCGCTGACCTCACAGAGCATCGACCTGCGTGCGCTGAGCGATATGGCCGACACCATCATGGCCCCGCGGCTGTCCGAGGTGACGGGCGTCGGCCATGTTTCGATTCAGGGCGGGATCCGGCCCGCGATCCGCATTCAGGCCGACCTGTCGCGGCTCGCCGCCTACGGGCTTGCGCTGGAGGATGTGCGTACAGCCATCGTCGGCGCCAACGTCGCCGGACCCAAAGGCTCGCTCGACGGTGCGCATCAGTCCTACACCATCTCGGCCAACGATCAGATCACCGCCGCCTCGGTTTACCGGGACATCGTGGTGGCCTTCCGCAATGGCGCACCGGTCAAGATCAGCGATCTCGCCGACGTGATCGACGGACTGGAGAATACCAAGGTCGGCGCGTCGTATCGCGGCAAGCCGGCAATCGTGATCGACGTCCAGCGTCAGCCTGGCGCAAACGTGATCGAGACGGTCCAGCGGGTCCGCGCGGAACTGCCGCGCTTGCGGCGCGCGATGCCAGCCGGCGCCGATCTGACAATCGTCAACGACCGTACCACCACGATCCGCGCCTCCATCCACGACGTTCAATTCACGCTGGTGCTGAGCGTTGCGCTCGTTGTGCTGGTGGTCCTGATATTCCTGCGCACGATCCGCGCAACCATCATCGCTGGCGTCGCGCTCCCGCTCTCGTTGATCGCGACGTTCGGCGTGATGTGGTTCTGCGGGTTCTCGCTCGACAACCTATCTCTCATGGCGCTGACGATCGGCACGGGTTTCGTCGTCGACGACGCCATCGTCATGATCGAGAACATCGTGCGTCACATGGAAGATGGCGAAGACCCGCTGCAGGCGGCCCTGCGCGGCGCAAAGGAGATCGGGTTCACGGTCATTTCGTTGACGATGTCGCTGATTGCGGTCTTCATCCCGCTGCTCTTCATGACCGGCCTCGTCGGCCGGATGTTCCGCGAATTCGCGCTGACCCTGACAATCGCCGTGGTGGCCTCGGCGATCGGTTCGCTGACGTTGACGCCGATGATGTGTGCCCGATTGCTGCGCCATGTCGACGGCGGCGCCAGCATCGTCGGGCGCAGCGCCCTCGCTGCCCGCTTCAATCAATTGATCGAACGGACGGTCGAGGCCTACCAGCGAAGTCTCGAATGGGTGCTCCGTCACCAGCCCGAAACGCTGCTGGTCACGCTTGCGACGCTGGCAGCGACCATCCTGCTTTATGTTGCCGTGCCGAAGGGATTTCTGCCGCTGCAGGACACCGGCCTGATCACCGCGGTAACCGAAGCCGGAACCGATGTCTCGTTTGCCGAAATGCAGCGCCGCCAGCGCCTCGTCGAGGACGCGATCCGCACCGACCCTGACGTCACCGGCGTTGTGTCCGTAATCGGCGTCAGCCCGATCAACGCCACGCCCAACACCGGCCGTCTCACCATCACTCTAAGACCGCGCGACTCGCGCAAGGCGCGGGTCGACGAGATCGTCCAGCGGCTCAAGCACGCCGTCGCGGGGGTTGCCGGCGTGACCGTGTATTTCCAGGCGACGCAGGACATACAAATTTCGACCCGCGTCAGCCGGGCGCAGTATCAGTACACATTGGTCGCCACCGATCGCGCCGAGGTGATCGAATGGTCGGACAAACTGGTGCACAGTCTGCGCGGAAACGCCGCTTTCAGCGAGGTCGCTTCGGAGGCCCAGGAAGGCGGACCCCGCATGCAGATCGAAGTCGATCGCGAGCAGGCCGGCCGGCTCGGCGTCTCGATGCAAAGCGTGACCGACACGCTCAACGATGCGTTCGGCCAGCGCCAGGTTTCCACGATCTACGGGCAGGCCAACCAATACCGGGTCATTCTGGAAGCGCAGCCGCGATATCAGCAGGATCCGAACGCCCTCTCGAAGCTCTACGTGACCGGCGCCAGTACCTCCACCGGCACAGCGGCAACGGTCGGCAACACCGCCACCGGCACGACGAGCACCAACACCACGGCGACACCCAATGCGGTGACGAGCAACAATCAAGTGCCCTTGTCCGCCTTTGCCCGTTTTGTGCCGACGTCGGCGCCGCTCGCCATCGCGCACCAGGAGCAGTTTCCGTCCGTCACGATCAGTTTCGACCTTAACGAAGGCTACGCGTTGTCGGACGCGGTTGCGATCATTCGCACGGCGGAACAGACCATCGGCATGCCGTCCTCGGTCACGGGAAGCTATTCGGGTGACACCGCCGAGTTCGCCAAATCGCTGGCCGGCGAGCCGTGGCTGATCCTTGCGGCGACGATCGCGATCTACATCGTGCTTGGCGTGCTGTACGAAAGCTTCATCCATCCGCTCACGATTCTGTCCACGCTGCCTTCGGCCGGTGTCGGTGCGTTGCTGGCGCTGATGCTGCTCGGCTACGACCTTTCGGTGATCGCATTGATCGGCATCGTGCTGCTGATGGGCATCGTAAAGAAAAACGCGATCTTGATGATCGACTTCGCAATCGATGCTGAGCGACGTCAAGGCCTTCCGCCCGAAGAGGCCATCGTGCAGGCCGCGCTGTTGCGCTTCCGGCCGATCATGATGACCACGCTAGCCGCGTTGTTCGGTGCACTTCCGCTGGCGCTCGAATCCGGCACAGGTTCGGAATTGCGCAACCCCCTGGGCATCACCATCGTCGGCGGATTGCTGCTGTCCCAGCTGCTCACGCTGTACACGACCCCGGTGATCTACCTCTACATGGAGCGCTTGCGCGCCCGCCTTGCCCCTGCGCTGCGACCACCATCGCGCAGGGTGGCCCGGAGCGGCCCGTGAACTTTTCCGCCCCATTCATCCGGCGGCCGATCGGCACGACGCTGATGGCCATCGGGCTTTTTCTCGTGGGTGCGGTGGCTTACGCTTTTCTGCCGGTCGCCAGTCTGCCGAGCGTGGAATTTCCCACCATCAACGTGACGGCAAGCCGCCCGGGCGCCGATCCCAATATCATGGCGGCGACCGTTGCCGCGCCGATCGAACGCCGCCTGGGTGAGATTTCGGGCGTTACCGAACTGACCTCCGTCACCTCGCTCGGCCAGTCGCGCATCACGATCCAATTTGACCTGAGCCGCAGCATCGAGGGCGCGGCGCGCGATGTGCAGGCCGCACTCAATGCGGCACTCAGCGATCTGCCCACCGACCTTCCAACGCTGCCGACGTTCCGCAAGGCAAATTTTGCGGCGGCGCCGATCCTCATATTGGCCCTCACCTCCAAGACGATGCATCCCAGCGCGATCTACGACGCCGCGGACAGCATCATTGCCCAACGCCTCTCGCAGGTTTCGGGCGTAGCCGACGTCACCGTCGCCGGATCGGAGCAGCCCGCGGTGCGCGTCCGTGTCGATCCGACGCGCCTGTCTGCCATGGGCCTTTCCATGGAGGATGTGCGCACGGCGATTTCCAATTCGAATGCCGCCGGCCCATTGGGCACCTTCGATGGCGACAAGCGGGCCGTGACCATCGGCATCAACGATCAACTGTGGAATTCCAACGAATACGATCCACTGGTCGTGAGCACCGTGAACGGCACGGTGATCCGCCTGTCGAACATTGCGAGCATCCGCCCCAGCGTGCGCAACAGCCGTGCCGCCGGCTGGTTCAACCGCGATCCTTCGGTCCTGCTCATTATTACCAAGCAAGCCGATGCGAACGTCATCGACACGGTCGATCGCATTTACTCACTGCTGCCGGAGCTTCGGCAGTGGGTGCCGGCCGGGCTGGAAATCTCGGTTTTGAGTGACCGCACGCAGACCATTCGCGCCAGCGTGCGCGACATGCAGCTCACGCTCGCCGCTACCGTCGTACTCGTGATGCTGGTGGTGTTTCTATTTCTCCGCCGCGCCGCCCCGACCGCCGCCGCCGGCGTCACCGTGCCGCTCGCGCTGTCCGGTACCTGCGCGGCCATGTGGGCAGCGGGGTTCTCCATCGACAATCTATCGCTGATGGCGCTGGCGGTCAGCGTCGGCTTCGTTGTCGACGACGCCATCGTGATGATCGAAAACGCCTTTCGTCACCTGGAGAAAGGTGCCTCGCCCCTGCGGGCCACATTACAGGGCGCGAAACAGATCGGCTTCACCGTCGTTGCCATTTCCGTCTCTCTTGTAGCGGCGTTCATCCCGCTCTTGTTCATGGGCGGACTTGTCGGACGACTGTTTCGCGAGTTTTCGGTCACGCTCGCTTTCGCAATCGCCATTTCCACGGTCGTGTCGCTGTCAGTCACGCCGATGATCTGCGCCTATTTCGTGCGCCAGCCGCCGAGCCGCGATGCCACATGGCTCGACCGATGGGTGGAAGGCTTGCTGTCACGCATGATCCGTTTCTACGATCGTACGCTGACATTCGCGCTCGCTCATCGCGCGCTGATGCTGATCGTGTTCGTCGCAACGATCGTGCTCACGATTGGGCTCTATATAAAAGTCCCGAAGGGTTATTTCCCTCAGGATGATACCGGGTTGATCTTTGGCGGCACCGAAGCCTCGACCGATATCTCCTACGAGTCCATGGTGGACTTGCAGCGCAAGGCGACGGAGGTCGTGCTCGCGGATCCTGCGGTTGCGGGCGTCGGCTCGTCAGTCGGTCCGTCGCCATTTTCGGCCTCGGTCAACCGCGGCCGCCTGTTCATCAGCCTCAAACCGCTCAACCAGCGCGGCAATGTCAGCACTTTGCAGGTGGTGGCGCGACTGCGCGGCAAGCTGAACCAGGTCCCCGGCATCCGCACCTTCATGTTCCCGGCACAGGATCTGCGCGTCGGTGGGCGACAAAGCGACGCCCAGTATCAGTTCACGCTCTGGAGCGCGGATATCGATGAGCTGCAAAAATGGGTACCGCGCGTTGTCGATCGCGTTAAACGCGTTCCCGGCATCGTCGACGTAACAACTGACCGCGAGCAAGGCGGTCTACAGGCGAATATCGTCATCGACCGCGAGGCGGCGGCACGTTTCGGCGTGCGCGTTCAAGACATCGACAACGCACTCAACAATGCGTTTTCGCAACGGCAGATCTCGACGATCTACGGCCCGCGCAATCAATACCGGGTCATTCTCGAAGTGGACGCCGCCTACCAGCGCGACCCGACCGACCTTGCTCACATCTATGTGCCGGGCAACGGCAATGCGCAGGTGCCCCTGTCGGTTGTGACCAAATACGAGCGGGGCATCGCGCCTCTGGTGGTCAACCACCAGGGTCAATTCCCCTCGGTGACCATTACGTACAATCTCGCACCCAATGCATTGATCGACGATGTCACGCGCTCGCTCGAGCAGGCCGTTGCCGAGATGCACATTCCCGATGTGATCCGCGCCGATTTCTCAGGCGACATACAGGCCTACAAGCAGGCGGTAGGAGCGCAGCCCTTGCTTCTGCTGGCGGCGCTGATCGCGGTCTACATCGTGCTTGGCGTACTTTATGAGAGCCTTGCGCACCCCCTGACCATCATCTCGACGCTGCCATCAGCGGGCCTGGGAGCCTTGCTGGCCCTCGAGATCTCAGGGACCGAACTTTCGGTGATCGCGTTTATTGGAATTATTCTGCTGATCGGCATCGTCAAGAAGAACGGAATCATGATGGTGGATTTCGCCCTCGACGGTGAACGACGACTGGGATTGCCCCCTCAACAAGCCATCCACGATGCCTGCCTGGCGCGATTCCGGCCGATCCTCATGACGACGATGGCAGCGATGCTAGGTGCATTGCCGCTTGTCATCGCCATCGGCCCCGGCTCCGAACTGCGGCGGCCCCTCGGCATCACCATCATTGGCGGCCTTCTGGTCTCGCAGGTGCTTACCCTTTACACGACGCCGGTCATCTACCTGTTGCTCGACCGATTGCACCGCAAGCTCGGCGGCGCCAACATTTCATTCATTCGCCGACGTACGCCGCCGCTTCAGCCGGCGGAATAGTCAGACACCCAGATAGCGGTGCTGCACATCAGTCGCCGCGGCGAGTTCCTGCGACGAACCCTTCCACACCACACGTCCGCGCTCGATCAAAAAGTGCCTGTCGGCAACACGTATCAGCGCTCCGACATTCTTGTCGATCACCAGGATCGACAACCCTGATTCCTTCAGTCGCGCGAGGCAGCGCCAAATCTCGGCGCGGATCAGCGGTGCGAGGCCTTCCGTTGCTTCGTCGAGAATAAGCAAACGTGGGTTGGTCATGAGCGCGCGCGCGATCGCCAGCATCTGCTGTTCGCCGCCCGACAGTTGATTGCCCATGCTGGCGTCACGTTCCGCCAACCGTGGGAACAGCTCATAGACATTGTCCAGCGTCCAGCCGTCGTCATCCCGCGTTACGGCTGTGGCCTGCAAGTTTTCGCGCACGGAGAGATTCGGGAAGATCTGCCTTCCTTCCGGCACGAGACCAATGCCGCGTTGCGCCACCTTGTATGATGGCAGGCCGCGTATCTCGTCGCCGAGGAAACGAATGGTCCCGGCGCGCGATTGTGTCAGCCCCATGATCGAGCGCACGGTGGTCGTCTTGCCCATGCCGTTACGGCCCATGAGCGTGACCATTTCACCAGCGGCTATCGCAAATGAAACGCCGAACAGCACCTGACTGAGGCCATAGCAAGTCTCGATCCCTGTGACCTCGAGGACGCTGTCAGCCATGAACAGCCTCCTGCTCGCCGAGATAAGCGTCGCGCACCTGGGCATTGTTGCGGATGTCCTCGGGTTTTCCCGAGGCGATCACACGTCCGTAGACCAAGACTGTAATGCGGTCGGCAAGCGCGAATACTGCTTCCATGTCGTGCTCGACGAGCAGAATGGTCAGCTCCTTCTTCAGGTCGCGCAGCATGGACACCATGCGCGCCGACTCTTCAGGACCAAGTCCTGCCATCGGCTCGTCGAGCAGAAGCATGCGAGGCCGCGACGCCAGCGCCATTGCGAGCTCGAGCTGCCGATGTTCGCCGTGACTGAGAGCGGATGCGGGCAGATCGGCGCGCGCACTCAGGCCGACGCGCGCGAGGGCCGCCCGGGCCGGATCACGCAGTTCCGGCTCGCGGCGCGCATTGCGCCAGAAGTGAAATGAATGACCGGCATGCGCCTGGACCGCCAGCGCAACATTGTCGAGCACGCTCAGGTCGAGAAACAGCGAGGTGATCTGGAACGAGCGGGCCAGCCCGAGGAGACTTCGCGAAGGCATCGACACGCTGGTAATATCGTTGCCGCCGAAATTGATGCGGCCAGAATCGGGTACAAGTTGTCCGCTCAGTTGCGCGATAAAAGTTGTCTTGCCGGCGCCATTCGGGCCAATGACGGCGTGCAATTCCCCTTCGGGAATACCCAACGTCAGGTCATCGGTGGCGACGATGCCGCCGAAGCGCTTTGCCAGGCCTTCGACCCGTAGCAATTCAGCCATGGCGCGCCTTCCCCAGCAGACCATCGATCCCGCCGCGCGCGAAGAGCACGACCAAAAGCAGCAACGGTCCGAGGATGATCTGCCAGTATTCGGTGATGCCCGAGAGCACTTCCTCCAGCACGAGCAGCGCCACTGCGCCGAACAATGGGCCGAAGGTGGAGCCCATTCCACCGAGCACAACCATGATGATGAGATCGCCTGAACGCGTCCAATACATCATTGCCGGGCTGACGAAATCGGTGTGATTGGCAAGCAGCGCCCCGGCAAGACCGCACAGCGTCCCGGCAATGACAAAACAGATGAGTTGATAGCGATAGGTTGGAAAGCCGATCGCGCGCATGCGCATATCGTTCGATCGCGCACCCTGGATTGCCATTCCAAAACGGGAGTTGACGATGCGCCACACCAGATAGATCGCAGCACACAGCAAAGCCAGGCAGATGTAATAGAATTGAACTTTGTTCGAGAGATTGATCGGCGCAATGAACTGGCTGCGCTTCTGGATCGTCAGGCCGTCATCACCGCCATAGCGCGCAAGCCCGGCAACAATGTAATAGGCCATCTGCGCAAAGGCCAAAGTGATCATGATAAAATAGATCCCGCGTGTGCGAAGGCTGAGCGCCCCGATCACGAATGCGAAAAACGCGGACACGAGAAGCGCGACGGGCCATTGCACAAAGCCTGACGTGATCCCTTCGAAGGCAAGAATCCCGACGGCATAGCCACCAATGCCGAGATAGGCCGCGTGGCCGAAGCTCATCATCCCACCGTAGCCGAGGAGCAGATTGAGACTCACCGCCGCGAGCGCGAGGATCACTATGCGCGTGAACAGCGTGAGCAAGAAGCGGCTACCGGTAAGTTCGACGTAGAGCGGCAGAAGCAAGAGCGCGAGCAGCAGCAAAAGACCTACGACAGTGCGCAGATTGAGCGTCGGGATCATTTGCTGTTCGCCGGAAACAGGCCCTCGGGGCGAATGATCAGCACGATCGCCATCAGCAGATAGATCAGCATGGACGACAGCGCCGGCGCTGCCGTTGCTGCCGTTTCCTTGCTGAACGTAAGCCGCAGCAAATCGGTGAAATACGCGCGGCCCAGCGTGTCGATGAACCCAACAAGAATGGCTGCGACGAAAGCGCCACGAATCGAGCCCATACCGCCAATGACGGTGATGACGAAAGCGAGAATGAGGATGTTCTCGCCCATGCCGATCTGAACCGTCAGAATTGGCGCCTGCATCAGCCCCGCGAGCCCCGCCAGCGCGGCACCGAGACCAAACACGAGCGTGAACAGCAGCTTGATGTTCACTCCGAGTGCGCCGACCATCTCACGATTCGATGCCCCGGCGCGGATCAACATGCCAAGGCGCGTGCGCATGACGAGAAAATAGAGAAAGGCCGCGACACCAAGCGACACCACGATGATCGAGAGTTTGTAGGCGGAATAATCGACGCCCGGCAGAATCCGAACCGACGTATTTAGCCACGACGGCAAAGGCAGACTCATGCCGCCGGCCCCCCAGATCAACCGCACCAGTTCGTCGAAGAACAGGATCAGACCGAAGGTCGCGAGTACATGATCGAGATGATCTCGGCCATATAGTCTGCGCATGACGATGACTTCTACCGCCATGCCGACCAGCAGCGTTGCGCCAAGCGCCAGGACGGCGCCGAACACGAAGCTGCCGGTCCATGCCGCGAAGGTCGCGGCAAAATAGGCGCCGAGCATGTAGAGCGAGCCGTGCGCAAGGTTGACCAGGTCCATGATGCCGAGGACCAAAGTCAAACCGGCAGCGAGCAGGAACAGCAGGAGGCCGAACTGCAGACCGTTCAAGCATTGTTCGATAAACAGCGTCATGGTGGGCGCCGATCGCTATGCGGATAAGCAAACGGCGGCGGCGTCATTGCGCCACCGCCGTCATGATCAGCGGGTGATCATCTCATGTGACATTGAGTGACGAAACGATCCTGGTTGTCTTCCACGATCGTTGCGACGGTCTTGAGAACGAAGTTGCCGTCCGCATCCTTCACCGCCTCTTGCAGATAGAAATTCTGGATCGGCATATGGTTGGTGTTGAAGCGGAAATTCCCCCGCACCGATTTGAAATCGGCCTTCTCCAACGCCTTCTGCACGGCAGCTTTGTCAGAAAGGTTCCCCTTGGTCGCGGCGACTGCCGACGCGATCAAGTTCGCCGCGTCATAGGTCTGCGCACCGTAAAAGGACGGCCGCAGGCCCGGATACTTCTTGAGATAGTCGGCGACGAACTTCTTGTTGGCTTCGTTCGGGAGGTCGTTCACCCACTGCTGCGCACCGGGCACGCCGAGCGCAAGGTCCTTCTGCAGTGGCAGCGAAAGCTCATCGATCGTGAATGCCGTGTAGAGCGGAATCTGCCCCTTGAGGCCGGACTGAGCGTATTGACTCAAAAACTGCACGCCCGCCTTGCCCGGATAGAAAACAAAGATGGCATCCGGCTTTTCCGCCTTTGCTTTCGCAAGTTCCGCGGAGAAGTCGAGTTGATCAGGCCATTTGGTCAGTTCCTGCCCGACGATCTTGCCTTTGAACGTGGACGCCACGCCACCGAGCATATCCTTGCCGGCGGCATAGTTCGGCCCAATCAGAAAGGCTGTTTTCACGTCTTTCTGATTCATGTAGTGGCCCATCGCCTGGGGCGTCTGATCGTTCTGCCATGATGTCGAGAAGATAAAGGGCGAGCACTGCTCACCCGCTATTTGATGCGGGCCGGCATTCGACGTGATCAGGAAGGTTTTGGCATCGACCGCCGACTTCATCGAAGCCAGCAGCACGTTCGACCAGATGTACCCGACGATGAAATCGACCTTGTCGGATTCGATCAACTTATCGGTCTTCTGCTTGCCGACCTCCGGCTTGAAGGTGTCATCTTCGTATACGACCTCGACCGGAAGGCCACCCATCTTGCGGCCCATATGATCGAGCGCCAGTTCGAACGAATTGCGCATGTCGTTGCCGATGACGGCAACAGGTCCGCTGAAGGTGCTGACGAAGCCGATTTTGATCGATTTGTTCTGGGCCACCGCCGGACCCGCCGCAAGCAGCGCGACCGCGCTTGCAGCTAACAAGACTTTCCGCATGATATTTCCTCCCAGGGGCCTTTTCCGGCCATTGTATGCAGGCCGCTAATCTACCGGGACCTGCGCCCAAAGGTCCACCGCCGTCAGCGACGCAGTGTTGCGTCGCGCTGAAAAGGCCAGCAAATCCGGCTTGTTGGCCATGCACCCGTGGCCATTGACCGCCGCGCCGGCCGACCGGCAGTGTGGTTCGCAAGACGGCTGTGCAGGTTCTCCGGGGAAATCGACCTTTGTCCAAGGCAATCGAAAAAACTTACGACGGCATCATCATCGGCGCCGGGCATCACGGGCTGATCCTCGGCGGCTATCTGGCACGCGCCGGCCTCGACATCCTGCTGGTCGAACGTCGACTGACCTATGGCGGCGGATTGTGCACGCGCGAAGTCACGTTGCCGGGCTTCTACCATAATCTGCACTCGATCAATCATTTCCACATCAGCGAAACACCCTGGTTCAAGGATCTGAATCTGGACGAGCGGGTCACCTACGTCACGCCTCGCTATGAGTTCGGCCAGGCGCATCACGATGGATCTGCACTCGTGCTGGGCCGCGATCTCGAAGAGTCCGTCGCCAACATTGCCCGCTTTTCGAAAAAAGATGCGGCGACTTTCCGCGAGTGGAACCGCAAGGCTGAAAAGATAACCGCGCAGATTTTCCTGCCGGAGCGCTATGCCGAGCCCTTGTCGCAAGCGGAGCGCGAATCGCTGTTGTCACGCACGGCGCTGGGACGCGAGTTCCTCGAAGTCTCAAATCGCCAGCCGCTCGATGTCGTGCGTGAGTTATTCGAGAACGAACATGTCCGACTTTTGTTTCTGTTCAAGGTCTCGCTGTTCGGCACCTGGCTGGTGGATACGCTGTCAAAAAGTTCACCAATGGGCTCCGTCATTCGCGCCTTCGATCTGGAAAGCGGCTATCAACTCTGTCAGGGCGGCTCATTCAACCTGGCGCGCGGATTGATGGAAGCCTTCATTGCTGCTGGCGGCACTTTCCAGCCACAGGTCAATATCAACCGCATCGTCATCGAGAATGAGCGGGCCACCGGCATAGAGCTGGCTGATGGCCGTACCGTGCGCGCGAAGCAATTCGTCGCCTCGACGCTCGATGTCCATCAGACGTTCGAGAATCTTGTCGGACGCGAACAATTGCCAGCCGCATTCCTCAAGAAGCTCGATGCGTTCCAGTACACGGCCTGGAGTCTGTTCGGTCTGCATCTCGCCCTTGATGAAAGTCCAAGGTTTGCAGCCGAAAAATTCGACCCCAACATCAACCGCACGCTCAAATGGAGCATCGGCGCGGAAACGATGGAGGACCTTTTCTCGGCCCACCAGGATGTCCAGGCCGGCCGCGTTCCCAAGCTTGTGCAATTTGGATCCGGGCCCTTGAGTCTGCTCGATCCAACGCAGGCGCCTCCAGGCAAGCACACGACGTATTGCTGGCACGTGATGCCGCTCAACCCCGATCTTGGCGGCCAATCCTATGAATCGTTCAAGGAAGAATTTTCCGATAAGATCATCGAGTGCTTTGCGCGCTATTGCCCGAACATGACCAGTAAGAACATTCTCGGGCGATACGTCTATACCGGCCGCGAATATGTTCAGGAAATGATCAACATGCGCGGCGGGGACATCTTCATGGGCGCGTTCAACGCCGAACAGGTCATGTACAATCACTTCGGCTATCGCTCGCCGATCCCTAATCTGTACAACGCGGGCTCCGCCGGCCATCCCGGCGGCGCAATTTCCGGCGGCTCGGGCTATATCAGCGCTGACGTGATCGCGCGCGATCTCGGCATCGAACCGTGGTGGACGCCGTGGGATGCCCGCGTATCGCTTGAGTCTCTGCCTCGGCTGGAGCGAGGCGCCGCATGATTCCGGGTTCGCGTCTTCGCAATGTCTGAGCCAGACAACATCGTGTTTCCCGGTCTGAAGGACCGCGTCGTCATCATCACCGGCGCCGGACAAGGCATCGGCCGCGTTCTGGCAAAATCGTTCGCCGCGGCCGGTGCGCGCGCCATCATCGCCGAACTTAATGAAAAGAAGGCCGCCGCGGTTTCCGAGGAAATCCTCAAAGCCGGCGGCCAGGCGCTTGCAGTGACGACCGATGTCGCTGACCCCGCCTCAATCGAACAGATGGTCGAGGTGGTTGAGGACGAATACGGTCGCATCGATGTCCTGATCAACAATGCAGGCATCTTCTCGACGCTGGAGATGCGTCCTTTCGATCAAATTCCGTTGGAAGAATGGGAGCGTGTCCTTCGCGTCAATCTGACCGGGCCATTTCTTTGCGCGCGCGCTGTGCTGCCCGCGATGCGGCGGGCGAAATGGGGACGCATCGTCAATATTGGGTCGGGTGCCGTGCGCCTCGGACGACCGAACTACCTGCACTACATTGCCTGCAAGGCCGCGTTGGCGGGGATGAGCCTGTCGATGGCCCGCGAGCTTGGCGCCGAAGGCATCACCGTGAACGCCATATTGCCGGGCGCGACCTTCACCGAGATCGAGCGCAAGACCGTGACGCCGGCACAGAAGGAGCGCATTATTGCGATGCAATGCGTCCCGCGCGCTGAAGTTCCGGAGGATCTTGTGGGAGCCGTGCTGTTCCTGGCGTCCGAGGCGTCTGCGTTCGTCACCGGCCAAAGTATCAATCTGGATGGCGGTGTGACCGGATCATGAGTGCCACTCCTACTGTTGCCATTGTCGCGCCGGGCAATATGGGCGCCGGCGTCGGACGCCGGCTCACCGAAAACAAAGTGACGGTGCTGACTTCACTCGCCGGTCGCAGCGAAGAAAGCGCAAAGCGCGCGCGTGAGGCTGGCATGCAGCCGGTCGAGGACCGCACGCTGGCTGAAGCCGATTTTTTCCTCTCGATCATCCCGCCCGGTGATGCGCTTGGTCTCGCCAAGCGGCTTGCGCCCGTGCTGACTGCGGCCAACAAAAAACCGCTGTACGTCGACTGCAATGCGGTTAGCCCGCCGACCGTTCAAAAAATCGCAGACGAGATTGCCACGACCGGTTGTCCGTTTGTTGGCGCGGGCATCATTGGGCCGCCGCCGAAACCAGGATCGACCAACACAAAGATTTACGCATCCGGCTCCGCTGCCGCCGACCTCGCCAAACTAAGCGATTACGGGTTGATCGTGCGCGTCCTCAATGGACCAGTCACCGCGGCATCGGCGCTCAAGATGTCGTACGCGGGCATCACCAAAGGTTTTACCGCGCTCGGCACGGCCATGATGCTTGCCGCGACCCGAGGGGGTTCAGCCGACGCACTGAGAACGGAGCTTGCCGAAAGCCGACCTGATTTGTTGCGCTACCTTTCGAACCAGGTTCCATCGATGTATTCCAAGGCGTATCGCTGGGTGGCCGAGCTTGACGAAATCGCCTCCTTTGTCGGCGACGAACGCGCCGAACATGAAATGCTCGCTGCGGCTGCTCGACTTTACGAGCGCATCGCCGACGACTTTGAGAAGGAGAAGAATGAGATCGGCGTACTCGACCGGTTTCTCAACAAGCCATGACTGCCGATCCTCCGATCCTCGTCGATGTACGCCCCGGTTATCGGATCATCACCCTGAACCGGCCCGAGAAGCTCAACGCCTTCAACGAGGCGATGCATCTCGCGTTACGAAAGGCGATCGACGACGCTGAAGCGGATGAAAGCTGCCGTACCCTGATGATAACGGGCGCGGGCCGCGGCTTCTGTACAGGTCAGGATTTGAGCGATCGGCTTGCCAAGCCGGGCGAATCCGTCGTGCTGGGTGGCGCTCAGGAAGCTTACTACAATCCGCTCGTGCGCCGCCTGCGCAGTCTGCCCTTTCCTGTCGTCGCAGCCGTGAATGGAGTGGCCGCTGGCGCCGGTTGCAACATCGCGCTTGCTTGCGACATCGTTATCGCCAGTCTGAAGGCGAAATTCATTCAATCCTTCGCGCGCGTCGGATTGATACCGGATTCCGGCGGCACATGGTTTCTGCCGCGACTTGTCGGAGATGCGCGTGCGCGCGGGCTGGCTTTGCTGGCGCAGGATTTGCCGGCCGACAAAGCGGCTGACTGGGGTCTGATCTGGCGTGCGGTAGAAGATGAAGTTCTGATGTACGAAGCGACCAGAATCTGCGAGCACTTCGCGATCGCGCCGACGCAAGGTCTGGCGCTGATCAAACAGGCTTTGAATGCGTCGCCCATGAATACGCTCGATGCGCAGCTCGATCTCGAGCGCGATCTTCAACGCGCGGCCAGCACGACGCCCGACTACGTGGAAGGCGTGCGTGCGTTCATGGAAAAGCGCAAAGCCAATTTCTCCGGGCGCAAGAAATGAGCGGGCCGAAAACCAGAGAACCGCTACGCGTGGGCATCGCCGGTCTCGGCGCCGTCGGTCTCGAAGTCGCGAAGCGTCTGATTGCCGGAGTGCCGGGCCTCAAACTCACGGCGGTCGCGGTTCGCGACGCCGAAAAAGCCCGCCGGGCACTGCCGCAAGTCGGCGAAAGCATACCTGTCCGCAAATTGACGGAACTCGCAGATGACTGCGATATCGTCGTCGAATCTCTGCCGCCGGCGCTGTTTCGCGATGTCGCCTTATCGACAATCGACAAGGGGCGCATCCTCATGCCGCTCTCGGTCGCGCAACTGCTCGAGAATAGCGACCTGATTGAACGCGCCAGGCAAAAGGGGGCCCGCATTCTTGTGCCTACGGGCGCCCTGGTCGGACTGGACGCCGTCCGCGCGGCAGCTGAAGGCACCATTCACTCGGTCAAGATGGTGACGCGCAAGCCGCCAGCGGGCCTTGAGGGCGCACCGTACCTCCGAGAAAAAGGAATTTCCGTGAGCGGTTTGAAAGAGCCGCTGAAAGTGTTCGACGGCAGCGCACGAGAGGGAGCCCGCGGATTTCCCGCCAATGTCAACGTCGCTGCTGCGTTGAGTCTCGCCGGCATCGGGCCCGACCGCACTCAGCTCGAGATCTGGGCCGATCCGAACGTCACCAGAAACACTCACACGATCTCCGTCGATGCCGATACCGCACGCTTCACGATGACGATTGAAAACATCCCCTCGGAAAATCCGCGTACCGGCAAGAGCGTGGCACCCTCGACCGTTGCCGCGCTGCGCGCGATTGTATCTGAACTGAAAGTGGGGACCTGACGGGGTCAGACGCGCAGGAAGATCTTGTTACGATACAGGTAGCCGGCAAGCGCGATGGCGAGAGCGAGCCCCAGCAAATGGGCAACAAAGACTCCCATGCCCGGGGTCACGATTTGGTCGAACCAGGTTTTTATGTCGCCGCCCACGAAACGCAAAGCAAATGGTTCGAAGCCGGTAATTCCGTTGATGAAATAGATCGCAATGGCATTGGCGCCAATCCACACGAAGGCAGTCGCCCACACCTTCCATCCCCAGACATCAATGGCCTGGTGCATGAGACCGAGCAGGATGGCACTGTAACCGCCGGCGACCAGCACAAATGACGACGTCCAGATCTCCTTGACGATCGGAAATTGAAGGCTCCACAGATAACCAGCGGCAACCATCGCCGCGCCACTCCCTATCAACCAAAGCGACTTCTGCGTTGGGGTGGCGCGATCGTCTTTGAGCAGCAACCCGGCGAATACGCCGAGCAAGCAGGTTGCAATAGCGGGAAGCGTGCTCAGCAGCCCTTCAGGATCGCGAGTCTTGTCCCACAGCCGTCCAGGCAGAAAATTAGCATCGATCCAGTTGGCGAGATTTGCGTCAGGCTCGAACGACCCGGCACCCACCCCAGGTACTGGCACGAATGTCATGAGCGCCCAGTAGCCGCCAAGCAGCCCCACCACCGCAACCACCAAGCCACGCCAATCGAGAGTCAAAAACAGGATTGACGCGAACAGGTAACAGATGGCGATCCGTTGGAGGACGCCGACAAAGCGTATGTCGCTCCAGGGCTGGCTGAATCCGCCGTAAAAAACCAATCCCAACGCGTAAAGCAAAAGGGCCCGGCGCAGCACGTGCGCGTGCGTGCGGACCATTCCCTCGCGCTCGACAAGACGAGGCAAGGCCAACACGATCGATACACCGGTGACGAAAATGAAGAGCGGAAAGATAAGGTCGTAGAAACGGAACCCCACCCACTCCGCATGATTCATCTGCCCGCTGAGGAAGCTGCCCACCGAGTTCAGTGCCGGACCTTTGTTGCGCAGCATCCGGTCAAGCGTCCAGATCGCGCCATCGGCACCGATGATCCAGAAAATGCTGAATCCGCGCAGCGCGTCGACCGACACGACACGACGAGTCTGCAGGGCAAACAGCGCATCTACATAGCGCATCGGGAGCCGGTAACGGTGGCTGGCATCGTGCGAAGGAAACGGACCCGCACGAAAAAGGTTTCGATAAAGACCCGCGCAGCAGCGGTATTATCCGGCAACAACGATTCTATAAAATGAACTTATCGTGACGTCGCGGCCGAACCTGCGGCCGCGACGTCAGCGAGAGCAAGATGCAATAAGGACCTAGTGGGCTGCCGCCACCAGCGGTGTGTCGCATCGGCCAACCGGCTCCTGGACACGAAAATAGTTCCGACCGACGAAGGATCGATCATAGTGATCCCACGACGTCTTATGATCGAGGGCCTGAATACCGGAAAGTGTTACCGCAAAGACGGAGCTTTCCATGTCGCGCTGTTGCGCGTCCAGATTTTGCGGCAACCGTGAACTGGCATAGTCCACGTAATAGACCCTACGCACGCATGAGAAATTGCTGACCGCGTCGAGCGCCGCTTTCGCTGTCATCAGGTGATCTGCATGGTCGTTCGGATTGATCCGTGTATCGGTTTCCGCGACATTGATCTGAACCAATCCAGCCCGCCCGCGCTCGTAGACGATGATCGCGCGCACCGTAGCGACCAGATCTTCCCACCCGTGGTAGGTGGCAGAACCGTCGACCGCGCGCAGGATATCATTCTCACCGCTCGCCAGCCGCTTCAGCGATTGAAAGCCGGTCTCGGGATAGCCCGCACCGGACGCGTTGCCATCCGGAACACGAAGGAAATATCCCACGGTGTTGCGATAGCTGACGCGGTACACCGAGTGCCCGTTGAACATCATCGGCGCGGCAATACGCTCACCCGGTATCGCGTCCGCATCGGCCATGAAACGAATAGCGGCCTCGGCCCCGTTTTCGCGCGCCAGATAAAACGGATGCTTGCGCCCGGCTAAACCGGTACCCAGGCCGGCATCGCCCGCGGTCACGTGCACGAATACAGTCTTGGCTGCTCCGCCGATCACGTCCTGAAAGGCGGACGGATTCATGAACAACTGCCAATCGTCTTCGTGCGCGGCAAAATAGAACGACACTTTGTTGGGCCGTTTGGCCTCGTCAGCCAGCGCCGGGGCGGCCGCCACTATGGCGCCGGCCAGACAGGCGGCCGCAATGACTCGAATTATAGTTGGCATCCTCATCCCCCCAGCACAGGCGCAGTTGTTGTTTTGCCAGATAGGATAGGAAAGTGCCGATCGCAATGAAAGGAGCGGAATACCGCAGCCTTACCGGCAGGCGGACCAGGCCATAGCCGTTTGACAATCCAAGGGTCCGGTTTATCGTTTGTGTACAAATAATTAGCTCCCCGCCCGAGGCTTCCGCCGCATGAAACCCGCGCCCTTCGTTCACCATGTGCCGAAGACGCTTGATGAGGCGCTGAAGACGCTGGCCGAGGTGGCACCGAAAGATGGCCGGGTTCTGGCGGGCGGGCAAAGCCTCGTGCCCATTATGGCGTTTCGCCTCGCGAAGCCGGCCCATCTCGTGGATATCAACAACGTTGCCGGGCTCGACAAGCTTGCGAGCGACGGGAACACCCTTTCGATTGGCGCCTGCGTGCGCCATGCGGCGTTCCACAAACCCGTGATCGCCAGTCCGCTCGGACAGTTGCTCACGGTCGTTGCCCGTCATATCGCGCACTATCCGATCCGCATGCGTGGGACGTTCTGCGGAAGTCTCGCGCACGCCGACCCTTCGTCGGAATGGTGTCTGGTTGCCGCAACGCTCGGTGCCACTCTTGTTGCGCAAAGCGTGCGTGGCTCACGCGCCATCACGGTGAGTGACTTTTTCGCCGGCATCATGTCCACGACCCTGGCGGAAGACGAATTGCTCGCAGAGGTGAAACTGCCCCTGCTTTCTAATGATACAAAATTTGGCTTCAACGAATTCAGTCGTCGCGCCGGCGATTTCGCCATGGCAGCATCGCTCGCGACATACCGCCTGCAAAACGGCAAGATCCGCGATGCGCACGTCGGTGTCGGGGGTGCTGAGTCCTTTCCGCGGCGCATTCCGGAGGCGGAAGCTGCCCTGAACGGCAGCGGCGCAACCGATGCTGCGTTTCGCGCTGCCGCGGATGCAGCTGCGGAGGCGATCGATCCGCTCGAGGATCATCAGACCAATGCCGAATATCGGCGCGACCTTGTGCGCGCGGTCATACGGCGTGCTTTGGAGCAGAGCATCTCGTGAGTGGACACGGCACCCGCGGCTCCGGAATGACCTGGGTCGGACGCGCCATCCGTCGCCTCGAAGACCCCGCGCTCATTACCGGCCAGGGCCGGTTCACAGCGGACCTTCCCGCCGCACATTGGGTGCGCTTCGTGCGCAGCCCTGTTGCCGCCGGGAAACTGGCAGGCATCCGCGTTCCAGCTGGAGCGATGGTGATAACCGCGGCCGACCTCGACGGCGTGAAGAAGATTCTGCCGATGCTGCACAAGTTTTCGTACAAGCCCGTCGGTCAAGCACCGCTGGCCGACGGCGTCGTTCGCTTTACCGGCGAACTGGTTGCCGCAGTCGTGGCCCCGACGGCGGCGGAGGCGGAAGATATTGCGGAGCGTGTCGAGCTATCGATCAATGAGACGGCGGCAGTCAGTGACGCTCGTACCGCGCTCAAATCGGACGCTCCGCAGATCCACCCCGAGGCACCTGGCAACGTCATTCTCGAAGGAAAGGTGAAAACGCCGGATTTCGACGCCACGTGGACCGCGGCGGACAAGATCGTCACGATGGAAGCACGGTCGCGTCGCCAGAACGCAACACCGATGGAGGCGCGCGGCGCCCACGCCGCTTACGATCTCGCAACCAAGCGCGTTACGCTGACCTGCACGACGCAGATGCCTCACCTGACACGGACGGCAATTTCCGACGTCCTCGGTTTCCCTGAATCCGATCTGCGCGTGATTGCGCCCGACGTCGGGGGCGGCTTTGGACAGAAGATGTCGCTTGCGAGCGAATATGTTGTGCTCGTGTGGCTGGCGCGAAAGCTGAAAAGCTCGCTGAGCTGGATCGAGGATCGTCGCGAGAACCTCATCGCCGGCTTTCATTCGCGCGATCAGTACATCACGCTCGAAGGTGCCTTTGACAAAAATGCCCGGTTGCTCGCACTGAAGGCCGACATTGTCGCAAACGTCGGCGCCTATTCCTGCTTTCCCACCACGTGCGGCGTCGAACCCTTGATGGCGATGGCCGAAATGCCCGGGCCTTACGATGTGCAGCAATACCAGTGCCTCGCTCGTGGCGTCTTGACGAATACCTGCACGATGGCGCCATACCGCGGCGTCTCGCGCCCGGTGATCACGTTCACAATCGAGCGGCTGATGGACAAGGCCGCGCGCGCGTTCGGCATCGATCCGATCGACATCAGGCGTCGAAACCTGATCGACAGGTTTCCCTACAAGTCGGCGATGGGCCTGGAATACGACGAGGCCACGTACAAAGAGACGCTGGAAATGGCCGTCAAAGCGATCGACGTGCCCTCCTTCCGCAAGCGTCAGAGCGAAGCGCGCGCCAAGGGCCGTTACCTCGGGATCGGCCTTGCGACTTTTTCAGAACGCACCGGCTATGGCAGCCCGGCATTCGCTGCGCGCGGGATGGAAATCACGCCCGGGTGGGAAACCGTCATTGTTTCCGTCGATCCATCCGGCTTTGTCGAAGCTCGCATCGGGTCATCGCCGCACGGCCAGGGCCTGCACACCACGCTTGCGCAGATCATTGCCGACGAGCTTGGCATCGTGCCTTCGATGATCAAGGTGGTGCACGGCGACACTGATCGTGCGCCCTACGGTTGGGGCACCTTCGCCAGCCGGTCCTTGGTGATTTCGGGAGGGGCCACGCTGATCGCCGCACGAAAGGTCCGCGCCAAGCTGCTCAAGATAGCAAGCCATCTGCTCGAGGCTGCATCCGACGACATCGTACTCGCTGACGGGGTGGCCAAAGTCGCCGGAACAGACCGCACAATCCCGATCGCGAAGCTCGCGCGCGAGGCTTACACGCAGACGCATCGCTTCAAGGGCGAGATTGAGCCCGGCATCACCGAGACAGGTCACTACGATCCCCCGGGTACTTTTTCCAACGCCTGCCACATCGCAATCGTCGACGTCGACGTGGAGACCGGCCACGTAAAGGTCGAGAAGTTTTTGGTAGCGGAGGATGCAGGCCGGATCATCAATCCCATGATCGCGGACGGTCAGGTGCAGGGCGGCATCGCGCAGGGGATCGGCAACGCATTGCTCGAGGAAATAATCTACGACGAAAACGGTGGCATTCTAACCGCCACGCTGGCCGACTATCTGCCGCCGACCGCCCGCGAAATCCCGGCCATCGAACTCCACCACATCGAAACCCCGAGCGTGAATTCGCTCACTCAGGCGAAGGGGTTGGGCGAAGGCGGCACAATCGGTGCACCGGCAGCGGTGATCAACGCGGTCAACGATGCGCTTTCGCCGTTCGGAGTGGAAATCAACGAGATGCCGGCGACTCCCCAGCGCATCCGCGCCGTTTTGCGCAAAGCTGAGAAGGCCGCATGAGCGAGAAAACCGCGATCACGGTGAATATCAACGGCCGCGACCACGCGATCGCTGTCGAACCGCGGCGTACCCTGGCCGATGCCATCCGTGAAGATTGCGGACAGACCGGAACGCACATTGGTTGCGAGCACGGTGTGTGCGGTGCCTGCACGGTCATTGTCGACGGGGAACCAATGCGCTCCTGTCTGATGTTCGCCGTGCAGGCCGATGGCAAGAAAATCCGCACCGTCGAGGGTCTGGCTGACGGCGACAAGCTGCATCCGATGCAGCAGGCCTTCATGGATCATCACGCGCTGCAATGCGGTTTCTGCACTCCGGGTTTCTTGATGCTGGCGGTCGGAGTTCTAGAGCGCGATCCGGATATCAGCAACGAAGATCTTGTCGACGTGCTTTCGTCCAACCTCTGCCGCTGCACCGGCTACCAGAACATCATCAAGGCGGTGCGCGCGGCAGCGATTGAGATGCAAAAAAGATGAGCGGCTCCGCTCATGTCCGATAAACGGAAATTCATCGGCCGTTCGGTGCCGCGTCTGGAAGACCGGCCGCTGCTGCTGGGGCTTGGCCGCTTTGCCGCCGACATTTCGTTCCCGGGTCAGTTATGCATGCGCGTCGTACGCTCAGACGTCGCGCACGGGAAAATAACCGCGATCGATACCGAGGCCGCACGAGCGCTGCCTGGCGTCCACGCCGTATGGACGCATGCGGACGTGGCCGATATCCCGCAAATTCCGTTCCGACTGACCGGCCTCAAACCGCTGGAGCCCTATCAGCAGTCGGTCCTGGCGAAGAGTGTCGTGCGTTACATCGGTGAACCCGTTGCAGCTGTTTTTGCCGAGGATCCGTACCTCGCCGAAGATGCCGCTGACCTCGTGGCGCTCTCCATCGAGGCACGTCCGGCGACCACCTCGGCAAGCGCGCCGCCGGGCCAGTACGAGCAAGGACTGACGACAGAGCCCGGGGTCATTCAGAAATCATACGGCGATGTCGACGCCGTATTCCGCACTGCGCCTGCGATCGTCTCGCTGGAACTGTCCATCGGACGGCACTCCGGCGTGCCGATCGAGACGCGCGGAGCGATCGCGCGCTACGACGAGGCACGCGATGTGCTGGAATTGCACGGCGCTGCAAAGGTCCCGCATTGGAATCGCGACACAATCGCAAGGATGTTGAAACGGACACCAGAGTCCGTCCAGCTCTACGAGGGTCACGTTGGCGGCGGGTTCGGCGTCCGTGGTGAACTTTATCCCGAGGATCTTCTGGTCTGCGCCGCCGCGCTGAAGTTTCGCCGTCCGATTAAATGGATCGAGGATCGGCGCGAACACCTGACCGCGGCCAATCATTCGCGCGACCAGAGCCACCATGTCCGTGCTGCGATCGATGCACAGGGCCGAATTCTCGCGATCGAAGACGAATTCTTCCACGATAACGGCGCCTATATGCGCACGCACGCGGCAACCGTCCCCGATCTTGCCGCCGCGATGCTGCCTGGTCCTTATCGGGTGCCGGCGTATCGTGCGCTCGGGCACATTCGCCTCACCAACAAGACACCCTGCGGCACCTATCGCGCGCCCGGCCGCTACGAATCCACCTTCGTGCGCGAACGTCTTCTGGATGCAATCGCGGCGAAGGTCGGGATCGACCGTGTTGAAGTTCGCAAGCGGAACCTCATCGGCAAAGGTGCGATGCCTTATGCGCTCGGCCTCGACACGCTCGGCACAAAAATCGTCTACGATTCCGGTGACTATGCGCTTCTGCTCGACAAGGCGCTGAAAGCCGCGCACTGGGACGAGCTTCAGGAGCAGCTTCGCAAGCGGCGCAAGAACGGCGAGAAGGTCGGGGCCGGCGTCGCAATGTTCGTCGAGAAAAGCGGACTTGGTCCGTTCGATACGGTTAGGATCGAAGTGACACTCGACGGCACCCTTGAAGTGATCACCGGCGTTGCTTCGATTGGCCAGGGCGTGGAGACGGTCATCGCGCAGATCTGCGCCGACACGGTCGGCATCGACTACACCAACATCCGGGTTATTCATGGCCAGACCGACAGAATCGCCCGCGGCATGGGCGCGTTCGCCTCACGCGTCACGGTGATGTGCGGGGAAGCCTCGCGACTTGCTGCAACAGAGCTACGCGCTCGTGCGTTGAGCGCCGCCGCGGAACTGATGCAGACACCGGCGGAAACGCTGGACGTCGTCAATGGAGAAATCGTTCGCGTCGACGCGCCGGGCCCATCGATGCGGTTAGCCGATCTCGCGCGTACTTTGCCTGACGGCCTGAGTGCCGAAGCAACTTTCGAGTCGACTCACATGGTCTATCCTTACGGCGTGCACGTCGCTGCCGTACGTGTCGATCCAGAAACCGGCAGCGTTGCTGTCGAGCGCTATGTGATCGCCTACGACGTCGGAAAAGCCGTCAACCCGAAGCTGGTTGAGGGCCAGATTGCCGGCGGTCTGGCGCAAGGCATCGGCGGCGCCCTGCTGGAGGAGTTCCGATATGACGCGGCGGGCGAGCCTCTTTCCGTGACTTTCGCCGACTATCTGATGCCAACGGCACGCGAGGTGCCGGAGATCTCGATCGTGGTCTCCGAGGATGCGCCTAGCCCGCTCAACCCTCTGGGGTTGAAAGGCGCAGGTGAAGGCGGCGCCAATCCCGTCGGTGCAGTCATAGCCTCGGCGATCGACGACGCCCTTCAGCGCCCCGGCACCGTGACACAACTTCCGGTCACGCCGCAGCGGCTGAAGGCCATCATGTAAGATTGTCTACCCGTCCCCTCAGCCCTTGGTTACACTTCCAGACGACCCTTCGAGGGTCGCGAGAAACAAAAAGATATCGGGGTAGGAACAATGACAATCATTAGCAGACGGGGACTGGCCATTGTGGCCGGCGCCCTGGCCTTGTCGTTCAATGCCAACGCCCAGGAGCGCCACTACCGCTTCGCGCACGATCAGCAGCTCAACTCTGGCTACAGCGTCGCCTATGACATTTTTTCGGCCAAGCTCAAGGAATTGAGCGGCGGAAAAATGCTGGTTGACCAATATCCCGGAGCGCAGCTCGGACAGGAGCCGCAGCTTCTTCAGCTCGTCAAATCCGGCGATCTCGATTTTGCGATCGTTTCCTCAGCAAATACCGCGACGATCTCGCCGCAAGCGGGAGTCATGTCCCTGCATTTTCTGTTTCGCGGTGAGGACCATATGGTCAAGGCGCTGGCCGACCCGCAAGTGTTCGAAGCAATACGCGACATGATCGACCAGACGGTGCAAGGGATCCATGTCATCGGCCTTGGCACGCAGGGCCTTCGCAACATGTACAGCAAGAGAGAGATCCGCAAGATTGAAGATATCAAAGGTCTGAAAATCCGCGTGCAGGCGACCGCGACCGAGGACGCAACCTTCGCGGCTTACGGTGCCCAGACCGTTCACATGCCGTTCGGCAGCGTTTACACCTCACTTCAGACCGGCGTCGTCGATGTCGGCGAGAACTCGGTCAACGTGTATCTCATCAATAAGCACTACGAACCTGCGCCCGTGCTCTCACTGACACAGCATGAGGCCAACAACGCCATTCTATGGATCAGCGACAAGCTGTGGCAGAGCCTGAATGACGACCAGAAGAAATGGGTGCTCCAGGCCGGTCGCGACGTCTCAACGCAAGAGCCGAAGAAGGCCTTCGATCTCGAGCGATCGGCTGCCGACAAGCTCAAGGCGATCGGCATCAAGATCGTACCCGATGTCGACAAGTCCGGTTTCAGCAAAATCTCGGATCCGATGCTCGACAAGCTCGCCAAGGAGCTCGGACCCCACGCCGACAAAATCAAAACACTGATCAAATCAATCCAGTAGCGGTCCGCGAACCGGAGCGAAACATGGAGAGGCCCGACCGGCCTCTCCAGATTGACGGATGCGTCTAATGAGCATCGCCGACAGACTGGTCCTGCAGCGCCAGCGCCACCTTAAATGGAGGGCGCTTGATCCACTTGAATTGATCCTGATGATCATCTGCGGCCTGACGCTGTTTGGTTTTTCGATGTCGGTTTGCGCCGACATCACCACTCGCATCATTGGCCGCCCCTGGCTCTGGCTGCAGGAGGTTACGTCCACTCTTTTCATATACGGAATTTTCATCGGCGCGGCGGTCGCGACACGCCGTAACGATCACCTCTATCTCACGGCCGTAGCGGAATCGATGCACGGCCGGTCACGTCTGATCGCGGAGCTCGTCATCCGCCTGATCGTGCTCGCGGTCGCTTTCTGCCTCATCTATTACGGTTACCTCAATTACTTGCGTGGCTTCGGCAGCTTCCGCTTACCGTCGAACACGCCCATCGCCTCACTTTATGCCGCGATTCCTATCTGTGGCGCGCTCATCGCGTTGTTCACAGTCGAGCAGATCGTCAATGGCTGCCGCAACGGGTTCGACCATCCGGAGCCGCAGGAGCCCGAGCATTCGGCCGCCTTCGGCGCATCGAGGCCGGAGGCAACCCCGTGAGCGCGCCGATCATCCTTGCGTTGATGACGACCTGCTTTCTGTGCTTCGGCTATCTCGGCGTCCCCGTGCCGTTCGCCCTGCTGGGAGGGGTCTTCGTCGGTGCGATGCTCGCGGATGTCTCGCTCGCCGCGATCATTCAGAAGGTCTTCGACGGGGTCGATAACGAAGCCCTGCTTGCCATCCCGTTCTTTCTCCTGGTCGGCGAACTGATGAGTTCGGCGAATGTGGTCGTCCGCATAGCGAATCTGTCGATGGCGCTCGTGGGCCACATGCGTGGCGGCCTGTCCCAGGTCGTCACGGTCTTCAGCATGTTCTTTTCCGAAATGTCGGGTTCGACCACCGCCGACGTCGCGGTGATGAGCCGCGCGCTTGCCGGTCCGATGAAGAAGGAAGGGTACGGAGGCCCCTTCATCGCCGCCATCATCGCCGCGGCATCGACGATTGCGGCACTGGTGCCGCCGAGCATCACTGCCGTCGTTTACGGCGCGACCGGCAACGTATCAATTGCAGGTCTGTTCATGGCCGGCTTCATGCCCGGTCTGATGATCGGCTTTGGATTGATGATCTATTGCTATTTCTTCGGGCCGGTTGGATTTAGACGACCGCGCGCTTCGTTCGGAATGATTGCACGCGCGACCCAAGAGGCCGCGCTCCCGCTGATGATTCCGGTCATTCTGCTCGGTGGCATCCTGACCGGATGGTTCACGCCAACCGAAGCCGGTGTCGTCGCGGCAGCCTGGATCATCATCGTCGTCATCCCCGCCCTCAATCCCAGGCACATCTGGAACCTGCCGTACGATTTCTGTCTGGCGGGCCTGATTTTCTCGCTGCCCCTGATCACCATCGGCGCCGCCAATGCATTCGGCTACCTGCTTGCCTATCTGCGCGGAGCGATCGTGATATCCGACTGGATCATCGGCATCGCGGGCACCGATCCGCATCTCATCATGCTGATGATGGTGCTTCTGTTCACGATCGTCGGTGACTTCATTGAGCCGGTGCCGACTATCATCATCTTCATGCCGCTCGTGAATGCGCTGACAGCGGCCGGTCATATCAATCCGGTGCACATGGGCGTCGTGCTGATTGCGACACTCGCGTTCGGCTTGATTACGCCACCTTACGGACTTGTGCTGCTGATGGCTTCGAAGTTCGTCGGTGTGCGCTTTTCGCAGGCGTTACGTGCGGCGTTGCCGATCTACGTCGTCTTTTTCGCAACGATCGCATTCTGCATATACTTTCCCGAGGTGGTGCTCTGGCTGCCGAAACAAGTTTTGCCGGCCTCGGTCGGATGCTTCCAGAGCCCGAGTGGAACAGGGCTGATCTGCCCACAGGGGTGACCGTGCCAATCGATAGCGACGTAAAACCAAGACTGAAGGCGCCTGCGGGTCTTTGCGACACCCACATGCACGCCTACGACGGAAGCTATCCAACAGCCTCGACGGCGAAATTCGTGCCGCCGGATGCGCCCATTTCCGCATATCAGAAGATGTGCCGCAGGGTCGGCATAGAGCGCACGGTGGTCGTGCAACCCTCGACCTACGGCAAAGACAACCGATGCACGTTGAAGGCGGTGGCGGACATCGGTCCAAATGCACGGTGCATTGTCGTCGTCGATGAAACTGTCACCGACGCGGAACTCGACCGGCTGACGAAGCTCGGCGCCCGCGGCATTCGTTTTTTCATGCTGCCGGGAGCTCCCCTGCCCTGGGAAATTCTCGAAACCATGTCGGCGCGGGTAGCGCCATTCGGCTGGCATGTGCAACTGCAACTCGACGGCCGCAACCTTCCGGAACACGAGATCGCACTTAAGCGGTTGACCAGCACGCTCGTCGTTGATCACGTCGGAAAATTTCTCGAGCCGATTCCGCTCGATCACCCCGGATTCCGAACTTTGCTGAATTTGCTCGAAGGCGGCCGTACCTGGGTGAAGCTGTCGGCCCCCTACGAAGTCTCCAAGGTTGGTCCGCCGTACTACGACGATGTCGGCAAGCTCGCCAAGGTGTTGGCTAAAACAGCGCCCGAACGAATGCTATGGGCATCCAATTGGCCCCATCCGACCCCGAACGTGGTCATTCCGGACGACGCCTTGATGCTCGATATGCTGCTGGACTGGATTCCGGACGAACGCGCGCGCAACAAGGCGCTCGTCGATAATCCGGCCGCGCTCTACGGATTCTGATCAGGGCGGAAAATTCGGTCGATACCCTTTTTCAGCCGCTTCGATGCGGCCGGCAAACGGCAGGCCTACATGGCCCGGAAACACCAACGCGCCGCTCGAGGCGCAATAGTCCAGCACTTTACGCCGGCTGACCTTCGCCTGCGCCGCGTCGGAATTCTTCGGGAAGTTCCAGTCCGGATAGTAGACTTGCAGGAGGTGATGCCACACGTCCCCGATGAAGGCCGCGCGGTGACCCTTGCTTTCCAGTTTGAAGAACACATGCCCAGGCGAATGGCCCGGCGCTGAGTCGATCTCGATAAACTCGTTGAGCCGATGGGGCCCGCCGCTGACCAGATCGGCTTTCTCGTGTTCGAGAATAGGGACGACGCATTCGCGAAATGTACCGAGTTCGGCTGGACCTTCTTTCGGGTCGGCATCAATCCGTGAGAAGTAGTCGACATCCGGCTTGGAGAACACGTAGCGGGCATTCGGAAATGTCGGCACCCATTTTCCGTCCTTCTGCAGAGTGTTCCAGCCGACATGATCGTGATGCAGATGCGTGCACATGACGAGGTCGATTTCCTCCGCTCGCACGCCGGCAGCGGCGAGCCGCTCGAGATAAGGCAAATTGAGCATGTGCCAGAAGGGCCGCCCCGGCTTGACCTTGTTGTTGCCGCAGCACGAGTCGATCAGGATTCTCTTGCCACCGACCTGCAACAGCCAGCTGTGAACGGCGAGCCTGATGCGCCCGGATTCGGCCTCGTAATGATGAGGCGCAAGCCACGACCCGTGTTCCGCCAGGTGCGCGTCACTGAATTCCGGAAAGATTTCGCGAAGCGGATAAGTCGGAAGATTTGTCTCCTCGACACGGACAATGGTGGCGTCACCTACGCTGAACAACATCTTGCCCTCGCAATCAGCCCAGCTTGCGCAGCAGCTTGGTAATTTGTCGCTGTTCGTCCGCCGTCAGAGGCCCGAGCGTCGCCGCGGTAATCTCGGACGCGACGGTCATGGCTGCCTCCGTCACGGTTCTGCCGCGCTCTGTCAGCGTGACAGCCCTACGGCGGCGATCCTTGGGGTCGTTGAGGGCGGTAACAAAGCCGCGCAAATGCAGCCGGTCGACGACCCCCTTGATGGTTGCGGCGTCGAGGTAGATCAGCCGGCCAAGATAATTCTGCGAGCAGGGGCCGACCTCGTACAGTTTGGCCAAGGCGGCAAACTGGGTCTGTGTCAGCCCTTCGATCATACGCGAGGTGAAGATCGACGTGTGACGCTGCGTCGCGACGCGCATGAGGAAGCCAGCCTGGTCGTCGAGAACGTAGCGTCCGTCCGACGCATCGGTCTGCGTCACGACTTTCAGTTTTTCTCTGTGCAACGATCTCATGTGGTCACCATGCTACACCGTCAGATAAGTCCTTTGAACCTCGGGGTTGCGGTCGAGTTCTTCGACAGACCCCTTCCAGTGAATCTGACCCTTCTCGAGCACGTAGACGCGATCAGATACCAACCGGGCGAAGTGAATATTCTGTTCGGACAACAAAATCGACAAGCCCTGCTTCTTGAGCGCGAGAATGGTGTTCGCCATTTGCTCGACGATCAAGGGTGCCACGCCTTCGGATGGCTCGTCGAGTAGCACCAGCAGCGGATTTCCCATCAGCGTGCGCGCGACCGTGAGCATTTGCTGCTCGCCGCCGCTCATGCGCCCGCCGGGCCGATCGGGCATCTCGGCGAGATTGGGGAAAAGTGTGAACAACTGCTCCGGCGTCCATGACGGCGCCGGCGTACCATCGGCAAAAAGGCGCTGCGGTTGACGGCCGATGTCGAGATTTTCCATGACCGTCAGATCGACAAAAATGCGACGGTCTTCGGGCGTGAAGCCAAGACCCCGGCGCGCAATCTCGAAAGGCTTCCGGGCTGAAATATCCTCGCCGTTAAAGCGCACCAAACCTTTACGCTGGGCGAGGAGCCCCATCACCGCCTTCATCGTAGTCGATTTACCGGCACCATTGCGTCCCATCAGCGCGACCACTTCGCCGCGGCCAACGTCGAAGCTCAGGTCATACAGAATGCGCGCCGCGCCATACCAGGCGCTGAGGGATTCCACGGTCAGCATCGCTTCGGTCACGATGTGGCTCCCGCAAAAGTCTTGCCGGTGCCGAAATAGACTTCACGCACTTGCGCGTTGTCGCGGATCCCCGCTGGATCGCCGTCCGCGATCAGCCGTCCCCTCGCCAGAACGATGACCCGATCGGCGAAGGCGAATACCACGTCCATCGAGTGCTCGGTGAAGAGAACCGAAATCCGCCGCTCGATCACCAGCCGTTTGACGAGCGCAATGAGTTCGTTGCGCTCGCGCGGTGCCATGCCCGCGGTCGGCTCATCCATCAGCAGGAGCCGCGGCTGGTTGGCGAGTGCAATGGCGAGCTCAATGCGCTTGATGTCCCCATAGGCAAGCTCGCGGCTTGGACGGTCGGCGGCTTCATGCATACCGACCTGCGACAGAAGTTCGAGCGCACGATTGCGGTGCAGTTCGGCCGCGGCACGCCAGAGCTCGTAAGTCTCACCTGCATGCGAAATCAGCGCCATCTGTACGTTTTCGATGACCGTCATCGAGTTGAAGGTGGCGGCAACCTGGAACGTTCGTCCGACACCGAGCCGCCAGATCACCCGTGGCGCGAGCCCGGCAATATCCTTGCCTTCAAAAAGAATTTGGCCTGAATCCGGTTTCAGTTGGCCGTTGATCATGTTGAAGCAGGTCGATTTACCGGCCCCGTTCGGACCGATCATGGCGAGGAACTCACCTTCGCCGATCTCGAATGAGACGTCATTGACGGCGCGCACGCCGCCGAATGCTTTGGACAACGAGCGGATGGCGAGAACACTCATGGTTTCGCTCCCGCCCGGCGCCACATGGCGGAGAACGCACCAACGATCCCCTGCGGGAAAGCGAGCACCAGAATCAGGATGATGATGCCAAGCAAGGCGCGCCAATATTCGGTCTGGCGCATGACCGTATCCTGCAGCGTGGCGAATACCGACGCGCCCACGATCGGCCCGGTGAGCGTTTGGATGCCGCCGAGCAGCACCATGACCAGCCCGTCGATCGAACGCCCAACATGGATCGTTTCCGGAGAAATCGAGCCCTTGGCAAAAGCGAAAAGCCCGCCGGCTATGCCGCAAATACCTCCGGCAATGGCGAAGCCAAGCCAGTGCACGCGTTTCACGTCGATGCCGATCGCTTCCGCGCGCAGCGGAGAATCCCGGCCCGCTCGCATGCTGTAGCCGAACGGCGAAAACAGGAAGCGCCGCAGCAGCAATATCGCGATCGTCGTCAGCGTCAGTGTCAGCAGAAAATAGACCCAGGATTTATCGAAGGGTTTCGGCGGCCAGATGCCGATTACGCCATTCGATCCACCCGTGAGCGCCTCCCACTGAAAGACCAGCGCCCAGACAATCTGCGCGAAGGCAAGCGTCAACATTGCAAGATAGACGCCGGACAGGCGCACGGCGAACCAGCCAAAGAGCAGCGCGCCGGCGAGCGCGACGATGGGCGCTGCGACCAGCGCGAAGCCCATCGGTACCGCGAGCCATTTCACGAGCAGTGCCGCGCCATAGGCGCCGAGGCCGAAATATGCTGCGTGCCCAAAGGAATGCATGCCGCCGGGCCCCATGATGAAATGCAGCGAGGTCGCAAAAATCACCGCGATCAAAACGTCGATGCCGAGAATGAGAAGGTATGGGGAATTTTGCGCGAGCAGCGGCAGGCACAGCAGCAGCACAAGTATGGCCACACCGAACGCTTTCAGGGCCAGCGTCGCCGGCCGGATCGGATCTTCAGGCTCCGCCACAGAACGCACCTGGCCTTGCGGCCGGCCAAGCAACCCGTAGGGCCGGACGATGAGCACGAGAGCCATCACCAGAAATTCCGCGACCAGCGTAAGTTTCGAGAAGTTGACGGTCGCAAAACCGAAATCAACGACACCGATGCCGATGCATATTGCTTTGACCTCGGCGATGATCACGGCAGCAAGATAGGCACCCGTTATCGAGCCCATCCCGCCAACCACCACGACCACGAAGGCGTCGCCGATCGCGACCAGATCCGTGGCAAGGTTCGCGGGCTCGCGCGCGACCTGCAACGCGCCACCAAAGCCCGCAAGCGCCGCACCGAGGGCAAAAACCGACGTAAACAGAACCGCCTGGTTGACCCCAAGCGCACCCACCATTTCGCGATCCTGTGTCGCGGCGCGCACTAGCCGGCCAAAACGTGAGCGTGCAAGCGTGAAATGCAGAACGAGCAGGACCAGCGGGCCGATAAAGATCAAGAAC
>Ga0207699_10000139_pt1 | contig 48832 bp, 40 predicted proteins | sample LARL51metaG_FD_184344 | JGI IMG/M metagenome (GOLD analysis project Ga0207699, IMG submission 184344) | Corn, switchgrass and miscanthus rhizosphere microbial communities from Kellogg Biological Station, Michigan, USA - LAR L5-1 metaG... | ecosystem: Host-associated > Plants > Roots >...
CTCGGTACGTCGGGGGTGGCGGTACTCACGATGGCCCTCGCAGGGCGAGCGAGCGTGGCCTTCCCCCGGCGCTCACCGAGGACAGGCCCACTGCAGGCCTGCACCGCAGAGGGTGCACCAGTGAGCGAGCAGACACGAGTGGACGTGCCCGCGTGGATGCAGGAGGCTCGCGACGCCCGGGCGGGACAGCCGAGGCCGGAGACGAACCAGCTGGTGCCGCCGCGGGACGAGCTGCTGGATCGGCTGAAGCGGGAGATGGCGGCAGAGCCCTCGCTGCCTGCCAGCGTCGGGCGGCGCTTCGCCGGCGGCCTGGTCGACGTCGCCCTGGTCGGCCTCGTCAACCGCGGCCTCGCCGCCTTCCTCCAGGGAGGCGCGTCGCCCTACGGACCCAGTCCGGACAGCCTCGCACTCGGCGCGTTGCTGTTCACCTCGGTCATTGCGGCGGGGTACTTCATCGGCTGCTGGATGCTCTTCGGCGCCACGCTCGGCATGAAGCTCGCCCGCATCGAGGTGGTCGACGCGCGGAGCCTCGGTCCCATCAGCGGGCGGCAGGCGTGGCGGCGCTTCCTCGTCCTCTACCTCATCGGCAGCCTGGCGTTCCTGGTGATGCTGTTCGGCCGCGACCCCAAGCGGCAGACCTGGTACGACCGCGCGGGGGACACCGTGGTGCTCGACGCATAGGTGGTGTGGGGGCGGCGGGCGCTGACCGTAATCGCAGCGCCCGTCGCCGATCCAACCCTCCATCACCAGCACCACGGGAGGACGAACGCATGACGGAGACGCAGATCCCGGCGGCATCGACGGCGCAGGACCGCCCGTCCGACGCCGAGCTTGCGGCACGCGCCCGCGCCGGTGACCGCGATGCCTTCGCCGCCCTGTACGAGCGCCATGCCAGTCGCGTCTACAACTTCCTCATCGACCTGGTGCAGGACGAGACCGACGCCGAAGACCTCATGCAGACGACGTTCCTGCGCGCACTCCGCGGCATCGGCAAGCTGCGCGACACCGAGCTCGTCAGCACCTGGCTGTTCAGCATCGCCTACAACTGCGCGCGGCATCACAAGGGCGGCCGGTACACCGAGTCCCTGGATGCGCTCGTCGAGGAACGCGGGATGGAGCCCGCCGTCGACGGACATGGCCCCGAGGACACCGCCGTGTCGCGGGACATGGCCGCGCGGGTGTGGACGGCCGCCAAGAGCCTGGACGCGCGGCAGTTCACCATCCTCGACCTCAACCTGCGCCACGGCATGGGCTCGGCGGAGATCGCGGGTGTCATCGGCACCACGCCGGCGCACACGTCGGTGCTCCTTCACCGCGCCCGCGAGGCCTTCGGCGTCGCGTTCCGCGTGGACACGGTCGCGCGACTGCAGACGGTCTGCCCGCGGCTGCGCGAGCTGGTTCCCGTCGGCCAGAGCGGCCCGCTCACACCATCCCAGCGCCGCAGCGTTGAGCATCACATGCGGTCCTGCGACGAGTGCCGATCGCTCGCCGACCGGATGACCGCACCGGCCGAGCTCCTGTCCGGGCTGGTGTTCCTGCCGCTCCCCGCGGCGCTGGCCCATCCCAACTGGCTGCACGGCGCGACCAAGGCGGCACGGCCGTCGCTCTGGAGCCGGGGCGTCCAGCGCATCGGCCGAGGTGGTCGAGTTCCCCTCGCAGCGCTCGGCGTCGCCGGTGTCGTGGCCACGGCGGGTGTCGCCGGCGGCATCGCGGCGAGCCGACACGCCCTAAGCACGCCCGCAACCGGGGCGGCCTCTGCTCCGCGATCCACACCGCACCCGAGCGCCACCGCGCCGCCGACCGTACCGACCACGACGGCGACACCAGCCACGCAGGACGAGAGCAGCAAGACCGCAGACGCCGTGTGGGCCGACATGGCAAGCACGGTGCGGGCTGCGCAGAGCTACCACATCGCCTTCACCACAACGTCGCTGAGCGACGAGGTGACCCAGTTCGACGTGCACTTCGCGCGCAGCGGCGACTACGCCGGGACGGTGACCCTGGTCTCGGCGGGGAGCAATCCGTTGGCAATCCGCAAGGTGAACGGCACCCTGTACGCGCAGGGCGGCGCTGCCGTCACGCATGAGCCAGACATCTTCGGCCTCACGCCGGACCAGGCGGCGCAGCTCGGTACCGGCTGGCTGCAGCTCACCGGCGACCAGGCGCGCAGCGACACCGCCACCATCATCGACCGCACCCTGTCGATGTGGGGCGATCCCCACCAGCTCGCCGACACGCTGCTGCAACCGGACGGCGCTGTGCACCTCGATGGCACGGACAGCGCCAACGGTGAGCAGCTGGTCGTTCTTCGAGACGACACCGGAACGATGTCGGTCACACGCTTCGGCGCCGAACCGCGCCGCGCCAGCAACGGCATCGACTCGGTGATCTTCTCGGACTTCAACGTCCCCGTGACCGTCCCCGCGCCATCGGGCGCGCTCGTTCTCTCGTAGGTCACGGCCCAAGCCGGCGGGCGGCCGCTGCCGCCCGCCGCACCAGGGTCCGCCTCGGCGGATCGGCACGTCGCCGTCCCACGGCCAAGGGCGTGCAGTCGCATCCACCCGCAGGAGGACTGTGCATGCTGCTTCTGGCCGACATCAACCTGACCCCGGACCCACAGGCGTTACCCGGTGGGTCCACCCTGCAGACCATCGCCAACGGCGTCATGGCGCTCGCCCTGATCGTGACCGGCATCGGGTTCCTGGTGAGCGCGGCGATCTGGGGCCTGAGCGGTCCCAGCGGCAACTTCCAGTACGCCTCGATCGGCCGCCGCGGCGTCGGCGCCTCGATCATCGCCGCACTCCTCATCGGCGCCGCCGCCGCGATCATCAACTTCTTCTTCAAGGCGGGGCAGGCGCTTCACTGATGCGACGCTCCACCTACGCCCCCGACATGGACGTCAGCGTCTCGTGGCGCGGCATCCGCATCGCCCTGACCACTGCAGCCGCTGTTGCCGTGGCCGGGTCGGGCTTCGCCTTCGGCCGCGCCACCTCGAGCTGCACCGTCACGGTGACGCACGCCGCTCCCGGGGCCGTCCCGAACGCCACGCCGTCGCCGAGCAGCCCGCCGAACAGCGCGCAGGAGGCATCGGCGACGGACATGACGACACACACGGCCGCCGGTGCCGCCCAAGCGGCGACCGCCATGGCCGCGATCCTCAGCGGCCCCACGGTCACCCAGGCGGACGTCTACCGCACGGCCATCGCAACCATCGCCGCACCGTCCCATCGCGACGCGCTGCTGGCTCGCGCGGACCAGCTGGTCGCCGCCGTCGACGCGCAGCTCGGCGTGGTCAGCGCTGCGGCGCAGAACGCCCAGGTCGCGGTGCGGACGGTGCCGGTGAGCTGGCACGTCGAGAGCTACACCGACGCGGCGGCGACGGTGCGCATCTGGGCGGTCGGTCTCGTCGCCGAGGACGGCAGCCTCCCCGCGACAGCGGTGTGGGCCAGCGGCGAGTTCGACGTCGAGTGGACCGACGCCGGATGGCGCCTGGACGACGTCCGCACGATCGCCGGACCGGTGCCGCAGACGCAACAGCAGGCCACCGTCTCGGCGGCTCTGCCGCCGGAGATCGGCAGCTTCCAGGAGTACCGGCATGTCCCGGCTCCGTAGCGGGTGGGCTGCCCTGACTTCCAGGGCGCCGCAGGCGTTGGTGCGCACGCCAGTGCGCACGGTGCGCGTGTGCGCCCTGACGCCGGGCGTCGGGTGGCGTCGCCGAACAGCCGTCGTCGTGCTCCTCGGGGCGTCCCTGGACGGCGCGGCCTTGGTGATGCCGCATGCATCCGCGCGCGCCGCGGTGCGCGCTGTCGATGAGTCGCCTGCGGCATCTGTCGAATCCCCGGCCGCGCCGACACCGCCATCAGCGACGGCGACCCCAACGTCCGACCCGTCGCCGACTCCAGCACCGTCACCATCGCCGACGGACTCGGCGGACGACGCGGGACCGTGTGGCGTGTCGCCCATCCTCCACGCCTTCTGCAGCATGGGGCACGCCATCCAGAACGCACCCGGCGCCATCGTCGGTGGGGTGGCGTCGAGCGTTGGCGACTCGATCATCGGCGCGATGACGCGCTGGGTCGCGGACGGCGCGGCGTGGGTGCTCAACCAGGTCACGACGTTGATGGACAACGGCACCACGCCGGACCTGACGGCGCGGTGGTTCCAGCGCAACTACGCGGCGATGGTCACCCTCGCCGGCGTGCTCCTCGCCATCTTCCTGTTCTTCGCCACCGTGCAGGGCATCGTCGCCAACAAGCCGTCGATGATCCTGCGTGCCTACCTGCTCCACGCGCCCATCGCGGCGGTGGGGACGGTGCTGGCCATCGCGCTCGTCTCGCGCGGACTGCAGGCGACCGATGCGATGAGCACTGCGGTGTCGGCGCATCTGCACCACGACGTGGCCCACATCGCGGAGCGGGTCGGCAAGGCGGTCGTCCTGGCCAGCCGTGTCACCGGCGACGGGTCGCTCTTCGTCGCGTTCCTCGGCGCCCTGGTCGCAGTCGTGGTGGCGGTGATCCTCTGGCTCGAGCTCCTGATCCGGCAGGCTGCCATCGACCTGTGCGTCCTGTTCCTGCCCCTCGTCCTCGCGGCCTTCGTCTGGCCGGCGACATCGCGGTGGCTGCGGCGCTTCATGAACACGCTCGCCGCCATCGTGCTCTCCAAGTTCGTCATCGTCGCGGTGCTGGCGCTGTCCGCGTCGGCGCTCGCCGACAACGCGAACGACGGCGGCATCAAGGCCATCCTCGTCGGCGTCGTCCTGCTCATCCTCGCCGCGGTGTGCCCGTACCTCGTCTTCCGCCTCCTCCCCGGCGTGGAGATGGCGGTCACCGGGCGCTGGCTGCACGGCGGGATGCGGGTCGCCTCCCGTGGTGCGCCGACACCAACCGGACGCGGACCCTGGCGCGGCGGCCGGCCGATGCCGGGGCGGAGATCAGGCGTGACGGTCGCGGCGTGGTCGACGCCGGCAACGGCAGCGGCTGCGACGGCGGCGCGCGCCGCCCGCACAGCAACGACGGCCGTCAAGAACACGGCGACGGCCGCGTCGGGAGCGTCGCCAGTCCGCCGAGCGACACCGCCGGGCATCTCCGACCGACCGAAGCCGCCGCCACGTCGCGACGCCGGACCGCAGACACCAGGAGGGAACGTCGATGGCTGAGCAACGCTACCGCTTCGGACCGCTGGAGCGTCGCGGGCTTCTCCTCGGTCTGCGCTTCGGACAGCTCGCCGTCATGATCGGCGGCTGCATCGTCGCGGTCTGCACGCTGGCCGTCTCGACATCGCCTCCCGCGATCGTCACTGCGCTCATCGCGCTGGGCGGCGGTGTCACCGTCGCTGTCCTGCCGATCGCCGGGCGGACAGCGGACGAGTGGATGCCCACCTGCACCAGCTGGTTGTGGCGTACGGTGTCGGGTGAGCAAGGACACCTCTCCCGCGCGCACCACCGTGGCAACACCGCCGACGGGGCGACGCTGCGGACGCCGCCCGCAGATGCCCCGCCGCCCCTGCGCGGAGTCACCATCCTCAGCGCGCCCCTTCCGCACGGTGCCGACATGGGAGTCGTCAAGGACGCGCTGAGCGGCACCTACACGGCGGTCATCGCGGTGCGCGGCTCCGGCTTCGCATTGCTCGACGAGCACGACAAGGCCCGCCGGTTGGCCTGGTGGGGTGGACTCCTCGACGGTCTGTCCCGCGACGGTGGCCACGTCCAGCGCGTGCAGTGGGTGGAGCGCGCCATCCCTGAGACAAGCGACGCCCTGGTGGCCTACCTCGACGAGCACTGCACGCCGGGCGACGAATCCCCGGTGGTGCAGTCGTACCGCGAGCTCGTGAGCGGTGCGGCGGCAAGCACGCAGCGACACGAGACCTACCTGGCGGTGCAGATCCGCGCGGCGTCGTCCCGCCGCGCCATCCGTCGCGCCGGCGGCGGTGACCGCGGGGCGTGCAGGGTCCTGGAGCGCGATCTGACCGCGCTGTGGTCGCAGCTCGGCGGCGAGGTCACCGTCGACGGCATCCTCGGCCCGCGCCACCTGGCAACCGTCCTGCGCAGCGCTGCCGAGCCCGCCTGTGTCGACACGCCGCCGGACTTCTGCTGGCCCACGGCGACCGTGGTGTCCTGGCGCTCCTACCGCACCGACGGAGGCGTCCACGCCACCTACTGGGTCCGGGAGTGGCCGCGAATGGACGTCGGCGCCGACGTGCTGGCGCCGCTGCTCCTCCAGACGACCGCACGCCGCACCGTGGCCATGACAATGCAGGTCGAACCGCCACTGCGGGCACAGCGGGAGGCCGAGGCCGCCCTGACCGCCGACCTGGCCGACGACGACGTGCGCCGGCGCGGTGGCTTCATCACCGGCTTCCGGCGCCAGCGGGAGCAGGAGAACGTCGTCCGCCGCGGCGAGGAGATCGCCGACGGCCACGCCTCCGTGCGCTTCTCCGCCTACGTCACCGTCACGGCGGCGACGGTCGAGGAGCTGGAGGAGGCCTGCGCCGATGTCGAGCAGCGCGCCCAGCAGTCCCAACTCCAGCTGCACCGCTTGGTCGGCGAGCAGGACGTGGCCTGGACCTACACCCTGCCGCTGGGACGAGGCCTGCGATGAGGACGCGCTCGCGCCAGCCCGCCCATAGAGCGACGACGGCGACCCTCCGCGCGGCATACCCCTTCATGGCCGAGGACGGCCTCGGCTCCCGCGGCGTCTACATCGGCACCGACCTCTGCGGCGGCGGCGGCTCCTTCGTCTACGACCCCTGGGAGCTCACCGGCCGCGCCCTGACCGGGCCGGGGATGATCGTGCTCGGTGAGCTGGGGGAAGGGAAGTCGGCCATCGTCAAGGCCTACGTCCACCGCCAGATCGCGATGGGCCGCCGGGCGGTGATGCTCAGCGTTAAGCCGGGCGAGAACGACCGCCTCTGCCAGGCGGTCGGCGTGGCAGCGATTCGGCTCGAATCAGGCGGCGCCGTCCGCCTCAACCCCCTCGACCCAGTGGTGGCCGGTCCGGACGCGACGCCCGAACGCATCGCCCTGGACCAGCTCAGCGTGCTGCAGGCGATCGCCGCCGCGAGCCTGGGCCGAGACCTCGCGCCGGTCGAGCGGGCAGCCTGCGAGCTGGCCCTGGCTGAGGTGGCGACCCGCACGCCCGAGCCGGTCATCCCCGCAGTGGTGGCGGCCATGCTCCGTCCGACCGCAGACGCTGCCGACCGCATCGCCATGCGCCGCGACCAGCTCGCCGAGCAGAGCCGGACCGCAGCCCTGGAGCTCCGCCGCCTCTGTGACGGCGACCTCCGCGGCATGTTCGATGGCCCGACGACCGGAGGCATCGACCTGGAGGCGCCGCTCGTCTCGTTGGACCTGTCCGCCGTCTACTCCTCGTCGGCCCTGGGGGTCCTCATGGCCTGCGCCGCCGCCTGGCTGCACCGGGCGGTCACACGGCCGGGCTCTGGCCACCGCATCCTAGTCGTCGACGAGGCCTGGGCAATCCTCCGCAACTTGGGCGTCGCCCGCTGGCTCGCCGCCTCGTGGAAGCTGGCGCGGGCGCACGGTGTCCAGTGCATCGCGGTTACCCATCGGCTCTCCGATCTCACCGCCGCCGGGGACGCTGGCACCGAGCAGGTCCAACTTGCCCGCGGCCTGCTGGCAGACTCGGAAACCCGTGTGATCCACTCGCTGCCGCCGGACGAGCTGGCGGCGACCCGCGCCCTCCTCGGCCTCACGGAGGCCGAGGTTGACGTTATCTCGGCCCTACCCAGAGGAGTCGCCCTGTGGCGTGTAGGTCAGCGGCGGGCAGTGGTCGAGCATCGCTACGGTGGGCGCGACACGTGGATGGTGCAGACCGACGGCTCCCTAGCCTCCGTGCCTCACGAGCCGATCGCAGAGACCCCGAGCCGGCGTATGCCCGACTGAGGCTGCGGTCGTACGGCGACGAGGTCCAGAGGACAGCGAAGCAGCCCGCAGCAACCAATCCGCCAACGAGGACGCACCGATCGCAACTCAACCGCGGAAGCTGATCCAAAGCGGTCGATGCGCCCTCCTTGAGAAGGTCCGTTGACAGACAGGGCGGGAGCTGGTCATCGAGGGTGCAGGAGACGAGCACCTTCGCGGTCTCCGTCGCGATCTTGCAGGGAGGCTTGGTCGGGGGTAGCGTCATGACCACGCGAGGACACTAGCACCACATGGAGGCCCGAATAGCACGCGATGCTTGTCCTCGTCCAGAAGGTACCGAGGGAATATAGGGGTGGAGGCATCGGCTGGTGAACGCTGCAACCGGAGAGGAAAGGGGGCGCGTCGAGGAGCGTGACGGGGAAGGCCCCGGACAAGGGGCCGAAGGGCAATGGCTCAGCGTCCGTCCCAGGCGTCTATCAGCGCCTGTTGACAGCAGCGCGCGCCTGCCCTCCTACGCGAAGCTCGGATTGCAACCGTTGATTGACGAGGCACTTCGTTGGCAGCTTGAGCGTTCCGGCGCGATGTTCTTCGAATTGGGTGTCGCGTCCCCAGCCCACACGGGCAGAGATCGGTTCCACGAGCTCGGCGGCTTGTTCGGTAGCACCGCGGAGGTCGTGATCCTGGCCGCCGCGGCCGAGGTGGAGATCGCTCTGCTCCGGAGCGCGATCGAGAGTGGTCACCTCCGAAGGGAGTACGGGATGTGCCAGCGATTCTATGCCGACGCCATCTGCAACTCGATCGTCTCGGCGGCGAACCGGATGCTCAACATGGGGTTCCGCATCGCCATGATCCACCCTGACTATCCTTGGGGTGTCGCGGTGAAGCCTCGCTCCGCAAGGACGCCCTTTCCACCGTTCTCGGAAAATCGCAGAGATTGGGTTGATCTCGGTGCGACGGCAGCCTTCCGCGACGTGGTGAGCGCATCGAAGCACCGAGCCCTTATCCGCCTGCACGGCGCCATCGACCGCATGGTGCGTGACCCGGCATGGGTTGCAGTCGATGACCAGCGTGGAGAGGATCACCATCGCTGGCGGTTCGAGTCGCCATACGTCGCAGGACTCAATCGGAGGAGCGCGTGGGTAGAGGGGGACGGATTCGTCTCAATATCCGGCCCTGAGCACGACTATACCGACGCAAACAATATCGTCAACGAGGTGTGCACCACGGCGCATTGTGGCCTGTTGCGCCTGAAGCGTGCGATGCATGAGTTCCACGACGCCTTCCAAGCGAGTGTCCCGATCGTCTCGCAGGGAAGCGTGGGATATGCCGCGGCCGAGCGTACATCTGCTACGTGAAGTGCAACCAGACGCGGTAGCGCATGGCGGTGGCCCGCCGCATCCGCGGCCACTTCTTCAACCCCGGCGGAGGCGAACGCGGCGGCGGTTCGCTCGCATCCCCGACGCCGAATACCTCCCTCACGTTCGCGGCATGCAGGCGAACGAACTCGCGGCACCTACGCTGTACGGCGCCTCAGCTCGCACTTACTTCCTGGAGGAGACGAACCAGTTCAGTCAGAGCGTCTGTGCTGACAAATGTGGCCCAGCCGCCGAACGGGTTTGGATCTCTAGCGTAATCGGCAAACTCGTGTCCGGCGCATTCCAATTTGCCGTACAACTCCGCCTCGCTACATTGGAGGGCGGCCAGCATCGCGACGATTAGCTTGCCAAACAGCTGCTCTTGCTCTTCGCGGCCCATCGGCGTTCGACGATTGAGGGACCGAACGATGACGTCTGCGACCCACTCGTATGCCAGGTCGAATGGCGCTAATGCTTCTGGTGCCTCAGGTCGCAACCGCGCTCGGAGAACAATGACGCTCGTCGCCCCTGCCGTGATTATCGCCGCCGCCGCCGCTCCGGGCGCTCCGAGCGCGGCCGAGTGAGTACCCAGATCGACAAGCACACCCGAGCCGGTTGCAGCAATCGCAGCGGCGCCTACGACAGTTCCCAGGAATCCCACTCTGGGCGGTGACCGGATCTCCTCGGCGGTCCGATAACGCTCATCAGCCATTCGAATGACGCCAAGCAGGGTTCCCTTCGCCTCGGCATCGCGACGCATGTCTTCGAGTTCATCCGCGAGCGCATCGCGGAAGGCAGGCGCGATGTCCGCAGCGACGACCGGCCCTCCCGAGCATTTGACGGGCACCAGCGCCTCGCGGACCGCTGCTGACGTGACGATCGCGTCACTGATCCAAGCCTCGAACCGCGTTGCATATTGAGTCGTGCTGATTACCGCCCCGGGCGTCAGGGCGCTGCCGGCGCCGAACCTGGAAATGGCCTTCTCCACGACACTAGGCGGAGCGGGAGGTTCCATGTCGCGCAGTGCTCGAGCGATCACGCGAGCGGCGCGATTGACCTCATCCGTGACGGGTATCGCCGAGCAGATCGCGCGCTCTAGGGATCGAATGAGCACCCGCCCCATCGCGATGTGCTGCCTGGTCGGTTTGTAGACTGCCCGCCCGCACTTGTAGAAGAGGCCGCCGGCCTCCATCAGGGCTTTTTCGTGAGGCCGGGCGAAGCCTATGGCCCGCTCTAACATCTCAGCACGGAGGGTACTACGCCATCGGCGGATCGGCCAGATGGCGGCTCGCCAGCGAACGAGACTTGCCGCTCAGCCGCTGGCCACGGCGCCGAAGATCCGGGCTCCCACTTCCTCCGTGGTGGGCACCTACTTAGATAGCGCTGTCAGGCTCGACAGGACGACGCATCGCGCCTCTGTAGTACCGAAATGCGGCTACCGCGGTCCAGAGGCCGTTCAGCGCCTCGTTAGCAAACCGTCTCCGCGTCCTCGTCTCCTGCAATGTCACTGCCGGGAAATAGAGCCACGCAATCGCCGCCAGCATGAGCGAGACGCGGATGAGGCCCAGAGACAGGATCATTTCGTGGCCGAAGAGGGATGGCCGCCACAGCACACTCGGCGCCGGATCGCGCATGAAATCGCTGGTCACAGGAAGGCTCACCACGATCATGCCTGCCACCACGAAGCCGACAGCGACGACCAGACCGACGGCCATGACGCGCGCCAGGAGACCGACGGTCAGGACAAATGTGATGTTGCGTCTCGCCCAGAACCCTGGACGCGAGCAGTCCGGTGTGACTCGACGCTGAACCAGCGCGCGCGCAGGGCTGCGAGTGGCGCGGCGCATCACGTCCTCAACTCGTTGCGGTTCGAGGAGAGTATGGAGGTCTGACCTGACAAGGACTCGGAGGATGACAAGTGCTGCGATCAGAAACGCAGCCATTGCACCAGCGATTCGTACGTTACTCAGTCGAGAGAACAGCCGCCACGCGTCCCCCGTAGCAAAGAGGAAGATCAGCGCTGCCATCAACACTGGCATGGCCCCGACAGCGACTGCAACACTCCGGAGGAACCCCTTGCCGGCTGTCCGAAGCAACTGTGCGGTTAGCGTCCGCGACAGGTTCATGAACAGAACGAAGAGTGCCAATACTCTCAGGTACCCGCTCAACACGGCAATAACGGTGGCGGACAATCGTCTCCCCCCAAATGACAGGGTGACGGTCCTCGCGGGGGGCCTTCCCACAAGGCCGAGTTCGACGGCGACGCCATCCCGAGAGTCGTCTTCGACCGGCTCGACCACGAACGTCATCCGTCCCAAGCGCAGCGAGCGGACCACGGGCTGATAAGCCAGGGCACGGTCAGAGCTGACGCCGCCGAGCCGGAACGCCACCCGCACGCCGTAGCCTGAGATCGATAACGTGGCGATCTCCATGTCATGCATCTGCCGGATGTAGTCATCGACCACGAGTACTGGGAGCCCGGCGGCTTGGACGAACTGGGCGACAGTGGCTAGCTCGGCATTCGTGGGTTGCACTGTTGCCATGCGATCAAATCCACGAGCCTGGTAACACGGCAAAGCGCGTCACGGGCAGCCTCCGTACTCGCGATGAGCAAGTGGATCGCGCCCCGATACGTCGCGTTCTCCTCTCTCGCCGTAACGCCGGCAAATTAAGCCCGATCACCCAGAGTCCCATCAGCCTCACCCCCGCCGTCGTGCGGCACGCACTATACACGGTCGTAAGTTGCGGCGCCGTTCCAATGGGCTCTCGCAGCGACTTTCGCAAGCCGGAGCCCAATGGTGTGGTTGCGATGCTTCGGTAGGAGTGCACGCCCTACGTGTGCGCGTCCTCTAACGACAAGAACCGCCACCATGGATGTGTTGGCTGACGTCACCGCCACCAGACCCGCGGAGCACGACCTGCTGAATCGTGCGTGGGAGCGGCCTCGCTAAGTTGGCGATTCTGAGCTCGGCTTCGGAGCGAGGAGTGTCTACTCGAATTCGCCTCTGAGCGCGTTGCGCAACGGAGGCGTCTCGACGAAGTTGGCGACCCAATACGTCAGTCGGTTGCGCTGATCCTCACGGGTGCCATTGACGTGGAGGATGCGCTCGCCCAAGTCAGCCAGGACATCAATCGCATGTTTCAAGACCATTGCGCGGAAGCCAGGGCGCACTTCGCTGCCTACGACGGTGAAACCGTCTGGTCCTGCTCGGTAGAGCCGGCTCGGGAAGTACGAATGCGCTGCGCCGGAGCTCCAAATCCACTGGTCGTGCAGCATGGCATACGAGCGGTCGGTTAGGCCGAGGTGCCGCAGAGTTTCCCGAACAGCAGAGAATGACCGTCCCAGACACGTGCATCCGGTGTCTTGGTGACGCACCCTCACTTGTTCGAGCCGAGCGCGCGCGTCGCTCACCAGCGCGACCCTGTCTTCATCGTCAATCGCCAAGAATCGTTCGGCGATCTCCGTGTCCCGCTGCCTAGCAATGCCGAACTCCAAACACAGCGCACGCGTGCCCGGAGTCCGGTGCGTCCCGTCGGGGATACCCTCGTGAATGAAGATAACGTGTCCGAGCGCATCGAGCAACGGACGTAGAAGAATCTCCGCCTCGCCAGCGCACTGTGGATGCATAAGGACGGCGAGCACCCCTTGGAACTGGAGGACGGCAGCACTGCGCAGCCAGCCGAGGGTCACCGCGGGGAAGTCATCCGACCGGACTGGACCTGGATACGTGGGATCAAGGTCGAGAAGCAACTTCGGGAGTTCGTTGGCGCTCACGAGGAGGTTTGCGAAGGCCTTCTCGAAGAGACGATCAGTCATCAAGGTCTACCGGATAGATGTGGTGCGAGTCCAGTCTCGGCGTCGCTGTCGAGCAATCTCCCGATTCTCCCACACGACGCCCGGCGACCCGCAGACCGTAAGACCGGGCGCTTCCGATGATCTAACGCCCTGTTCTGCACGGTGTCCATCGACACCTGGCCGAGACGGAACAGGAGGAATGCGCATGAAGATGACAGACGGGACGACGAGGAGTGGCAGTCGGCGCGCGCGGCGTCGCTGGCTGTCGGAGCGGGCAGCACATCGCAAGGCCTGCGTGCTGGTGCCCCGCGGGCGGCGCGAGGTGCGCGCATGAACAGCGTCGACCTGGTGGGCAAGATCGCATCGGAGATCAAGCTCCAGGAGTTCGCCGCCCGTGCCGGCGGCGAGCGGCGTGCCAAGGCGTCGTTCCTGATGGCCGTGCGGCGCGCCGGCGGACGCCGGACCGAGGGTCGGCCAAAGGCCGACATCATCCGGGTCGAGACGTGGGGAACGCAGGCGCGCAACCTGGTCAAGTTCAACGACAAGGGCTCCCGCGTCGCCGTGAAGGGCCGCATCCGCGGCGAGTTCTACAACCCGGACGGAGGCGATCGTGGTGGCCAGCTCCGCACGGTCGTCGTGGCCGAGGAGATCGTCTACCTCACGCCGCCGGCGCCGGACGACACGGCCGCCGCCAAGGGAGCGGCGAAGTCTCGGTGACCCAGGCAACGGGTGCCCCGCCCAGCCGCAGCCTCGCGGACGCCCTGCTCGACGGCGTGGTCCGCGCCGCCACCACCCCGGCCGCCATTGCGGGGATCGCGGCCATCCTCGTCGTCAGGGGGCTCCGGCTCCCTGGCGGCGTCTCCCTCGCCGTGGGCAGTGTGGTGGCGGTAGCCGCTGGAGGACTGACGCTCTGGACGACGGTCCTGTCCACGCCCGCGCAGCTCCGCCGCGCGATGGTCGACGTGGGCCTCAACCAGCGCACCAGCATCGAGCACGTCCGGGGACCCGTCCTGAAGGGGCGCCCACGCCGCTGCGGCGACGCGCTGCTCACCCGCTGGCTCCTGCCTCCGGGCCTCGCCCTGCGGGCTGTGCAGGAACGGCAGGATGTCATCGAGCAGCGCCTGTCCTGCGAGCTCTCGTGCTGGATGGACGGCGGCCTGCTCCACGTCGAGTTGCTGCGCCGCCGCATCCCCAGCCGCGTGGAGTTCACCGAGTTCTACGCCGGTCCGCGGCCCACCTCGCCGCTGGCCATCGGGTTTGGCGTCGGACGCCGCGGGCCGCTGTGGGCGGACTTGTCCAGCGTGCCCCATCTCCTGGTCGGCGGCATGACCGGCGGCGGCAAATCGGTGTTCCTCACCCAGGCCCTGACCGGGCTTCTGCTCAGCGCCACACCGGGCGAACTGCAGCTTGTCTGCATCGACCTCAAGGGCGGCGTGGAGCTGACGCCCTTCGGCCGCCTGCCCCATTCCTTGACGCCCGTCGCCGACACGGTCGAGGCGGCAAACGCGGTGCTGACGAGAGTCCGGGCCGAGCTGGATCGCCGGCTGGCTGCCCTGCGGGCGACGGGGCATCGCGACCTCGCGGCCAGGGCGGCCGCCGGGCTGCCCCGCTGGCCGCGCGTCCTGGTCGCCGTCGACGAGCTGGCCGAGCTCACGCTGCGGGACCTCGGGCAAGACAAAGCCGCCCGCGAGCACCAACAAGGGGCGAGCGCGCGGCTGTGCGAGATCGCCCGTCTGGGACGCGCGGCGGGAATCCACCTGCTCTGCTGCACGCAGCGACCCGACGCCGAGGCCGTGCCGGGGCAGCTCAAGGCCAACCTGGCCGGGACGGTCGCGTTCCGCGTGCGCTCGCGGGTCAATAGCCAGATCCTGCTCGACTCCGACCGGGCCGCCATGCTGCCGCCTCGACCCGGCCGTGCGGTGTGGGCACACGAGCGCATGGAGGAGTTCCAGGCGGTCCACATCAGCGCCGCCGAGAGTGAGCGGCTGCTCCGGGATCGGTGGGGCACGGTCCCTGTAACACCGTGCCCCCAAAGTGCAGCGGCGTGGGCGCCCCTTAACTATGGAGACGACTCCATGCATGCCGAGCAGTTGCGATGACGCGAGTGGTGCGTGTTCTCGCGGCAGGTCTGGATAGCGTGTACGTCTCGGCGCGCGGCGTGCTGCGCCCCGGTCTTGTGTCCGTGCTCCAGAGCATCCAGCGCACCGCCGCCGAGGACCGGGAGCCCGCGGTCATGGAGTTTCGCGAGGACGCCGGCGCCTTCCTCCTGCAGCCGCACGGCTGGCGCGGCTACCCGCTGCGCCTTGACTCGCCCAACTACACGGTCTGCATTGGTGCCGCGAAGCCATTCCCGCCGGTGTACGTCATGGTGCGGTCGTCCTTCCTGCACCATGTCGGCGCGGAGGATGCCCTCGCCCTCACGCACGAGATGGTCGAGCGCGACCTGTTCGCCGCTCCCGTCCCGCTGCAAGCGTCGCGCGCCGACGTGTACGCCGACGTGCAGGGCTGGCAGCCGCACCCTCGCGACCTGCACCGTTTTCTCTGCCGCGCGTCGTGGCGCCGCCTCTTCGAGGAGCCCGAGGCAACGGCCGAGGTGCCGCGCCGTCTGCACTGCATCGGGCGACGGTTCTCCGGCTTCGTGTTCGGCAAGGGCGACATCGTCGCCCGCATCTACGACAAGACACTGGAGCTCGCCCACAGCGGCGAGACGTGGCCCGAGGTCATCTGGAACGGCCGCGACGCCGAGCAGCCTGTCTGGCGTGTCGAGTTCCAGTACCGGCGGCGTGCTTTGCACGAATTCGGGATCGGCCACGTCCACGAGCTGCTGGCCGGACGTCAGGACTTGTGGGAGTATGGGACGCACTGGCTATCCCTGCGCCGTCCCATCCACCGCCTTCAGCCGTGCCGCTGGCCGGAGCTCCTCGCCTGGCGTGCGATCCGTGCTGCGCAGATGGGTTCGCCGCGGAGTGGCCTGGTGCGCCAGCGCATAAATGAGGCCAGTGTCGAGCGCCTGATCCGGGGCTTTGTGGGCTACGGCACCTCACTCGCCGCTGCGGATGCCATCGCCGACGTGGACGCGGTGATCGCCTCGGTTCCGGTCGCGCAGCGCTATGTGGTCCGCCGTGGCATGTCGCTGGGCGACGTGATCGCGCGCAAGCGCGCACTCCGCCTCAACGCGCGCCAGTTCTTGAGGGTTGAACGTCGCCAACAAGGGGAGATGCAAGGGGTCCCCGACGCGGCGGCGCAGCTGCCGCGTCGGGGTGGCGCTGATCAGGGGCGGACCGAACGGTGACGAAGCGCCGCACGCCTGGCCGCACCCCATCGCGCACTCCGAGACAGCGGGCGTCGTGGTCGCCGCTGTGGGAGGGGCTGGCCTCGGTCGTTGCTGACGCCAACCGGCGCGCGCTGAGCGCCAGCACTGCGCGGCATGGTCGTCACGAGTGACAGATCAGGACTGTCGGCCCCTCTTGTGATGATACACGAAAGTGTGGTAACATTACTGCCGTGAATGACATGATCTATGGCGTCTTCGTCATGTCGCTCAGTGCGGAGTTCTGCTCATGAGAGCGCAGCGCAAGCCGAGGCTCGGCCTCATCTACCTGCGACAGTCACGGCATAAGTCGTACGAGCGCACCGCAAGCCCCGAGGTGCAGGAGGACGAGTGCCGCCGTCTCCCGGAGATTCAGTCGTGCGATGAGGTGGTCGTCTTCAAAGACCTGGACCTCAGCGGCGGCTCGTCCAAGCGACGCAACGGCTGGAAGAGCCTGCGCTCACGTCTCGACCAGGTGCGACCCGACGAGACCGAGGTCGTATTGGCCCTGTATGACCAATCGCGGTCCTTCCGCAACACGACGGAAGCGCTGGAGTTGTACGCGCTGCTGGAGCAGCGGCCCTGGATCGACGTGGCGTTCGTGCATGGCAAGTTCGATCGCAGCCCTGTCGGCGAGTTCAGTTACACGACGCTCGCCGCGGCGCACGCGATGGAACGCAAGATGACCGCGACCAAGATCCGTGAAGCCAAGCGCTATGCCTCGGCGCACGGTGAGGCGGTGGGCCCCCTGATCGCGGGGCTCAAGTGGAGCGGCGAGGGGGTGGACCGGACGGTCGTCGAGGACGACGAGTTCGCCCCTCTCGTCCGTCGCGTGTTCACCGAGTACGCGACCGGCCGATACAGCGCCAGGACGCTCGCCGAGCGCCTCAACGCCGAGGGCGCCATCCTGCCCGCCAACACCGGCCCGAAGGAGCAGCGCGGCAAGGGGTGGCACGGCGACACCATCATGCAGATGCTCGGCAACGTCGCCTACATCGGCAAGACGTACTCCGAGAGCCGCCGCTACCGGCAGGGTGACCTGATCGACGCGCAGTGGCCTGCCCTCATCGACATGGAGACGTGGGAGGCGGTCCAGCGGGTTCGGGAGCGCCAGCGCCGAGGGACCGGCGGCGGATCGGGGCCGCGCCCCCCGCGGTCGTACACGTTCCAAGGGCTGCTCCGCTGCACCTGTGGCCGCCGGATGACCGTCCACCGCTGGGGCCAGCGCGTCTACTACCGCTGCCGGGGCGCGGACTCCCCGGATCGCTGCCAGGTGCGCATGGTCCGGGAGAGCGACCTGGTGGCCTGGGCCGAGGCGGTCATGGATTGGCTGGAGGAGCACACCCCGGAGCGCTTCGCCGAGCGAGCAGGTGACCTGGGAGGCCGCGACCGCGACGAGGCGGCAGCTGCGCTCCAGAACGTCGATGAGTCTCTTCGCCGGGCGGACTTCATGTTCTACACGGCCAAGCGGTGGACCGAGGAACAGTACCTGGCCGAGCTGGACCGCCTCCAGGCGATCCGCGCCGAGCTGTCCCATGCCGTGAAGCCGACCCGCCCGCCGCTCACCTTCACGGGCGTGCTGGACGCCTGGGCGAGTGGCGACCCGCAGACCCGCCTGGGCCTGCTCAGGGAGGTGTTCGAGGCGCTCGACGTGGACGGCGGCCTGATCGTCGCCTACGTGCCTCGCTCAGACCGGGCCGCCGAGGTGGTGTCCCTGTTCGGGGATACGTGGCAGCCGCGGAGCGAGAGGGATTCGAACCCTCGAAGCGAGTTAACCCCGCTTACCGCATTTCCAGTGCGGCGCCCTCGGCCAACTAGGCGATCGCTCCGCCGGGGATTGTACCGGGGGGCCGCGCTGCGGACGGAGCGGTGACGGGGGTGCGGAGGGTGGTCGGCGGGGGCGAGGGGCGCCGGTATACTCCCGCCCGGAGAGGTGTCCGAGTGGTTTAAGGTGCCGCTCTCGAAAAGCGGTGTGGTGTTGAGCCACCGCGGGTTCGAATCCCGCCCTCTCCGCCACGCGGCGCAGCGACGGTCAATGCGACGAGCTGGGCGCGGGCCTGCTGGCGAGGTGCTGGCGACCGTCTGACGACTCGCCAACCATCCGGTGGTGGTGGCCTGGGCGGCGCCAGGCCCGTGAAATCCTCTCCCCACCACCGGGGTGACCCCCGCCCCGGCGGACACCGGGAGAGAGCTCGTGCAGGAGAGGCGCTTGCCGGCGCGGCAGGGCACACGAGGCGGCGGTCGGGCAGGCGCGTTGGTGTCGGCGCTCGCACTCGGCGCGGCGGTGGCGGGCGGCATTGCGAGCGGGCGATCGGCGGAGGCGGCGGCCCCCGATCCGAACATCGGCGCGGTGTCATTCGCCACCCGCTACGTCCCCTCGGCGTCGCCGTCGAGCGCGGCGCAGGCGATCGCCGTCTACCAGGCGGCGCCCGCCAGCACACCGGGGTACTGCATCGCCGCCATCGTGGCCCTCCCCGGTGCGTCGAACCATGCCGTGTGCGCGGGCTCGCGCACGGCCATCGGGTTCCACGTCGCCGTGCCCTTCAGCGTCGCGGCCGCGGGCGCCTGGTCGTTCCGCGCCGGCGCCGACCTCGGCGACGGCGGCACCCTGCTCGTCGACGGCCACGAGGTCGCCTCGCACTGGTACGACATGTGGTGGGCGGGTTCCTGGTCCAACTCCGCGCAGATCCTGCAGGGCTCCGCCGCGCTCGCCGCGGGGACGCACCTCCTCGAGGTCTACGGCTTCGAGAACTGCTGCGACGGCGGCTGGGGCGCACAGCTCCAGGCGCCGGGCGGAAGCTGGCAGGACGTCGACACCTCGGCACCGTCAGTGGCCGTGACGGGCGTGGCGGCGACGAGCTACGACTTCGGCGCCGTACCCGCCGCGGGATGCGCCATCACCGACGCCTTCGACGGCACGCTCTCCTTCCCCGCGGCCCTCAGCCCCCTGAGCGGGCCGCGCGCGTCGTCCGGCCTGGGCACGCAGACCGCCACCTGCGCCTACACCGACAGCCACGGGCTCAGCGCCACAGCGTCGACAACGTACGACGTCGTCGACACCACACCGCCCGTCATCACCCTGGGCGCCACCGAGATCACAGCGGAGGCGACGGCACCGGACGGCGCCACCGTCGACTACGCCGAGCCCACCGCGCAGGACGCCGTCGACGGCGCCGTCGACGCATCGTGCGCGCCCGCCACGGGCTCGACGTTCCCGCTGGGATCGACACCCGTCACCTGCACCGCGTCGGACCTGTCCGGCAACACCGGCAGCGCGTCCTTCATCGTGATGGTGCGTGACACCACGCCGCCAGTGATAACGCTGCCGCCGAACATCAGCGTGACCGCGACCTCCGCGCGCGGCGCCACGGTGAGCTACAGCGTGTCCGCCGTCGATCTCGTCGACGGTGCGGTTCCGGTCGCCTGCGACCACAACTCGGGCAGCACCTTCGCGCCCGGCACCAGCACGGTGACCTGCACGGCGAGCGACAGCCACGGCAACACGGCGGCCGGCTGGTTCACGGTCACCGTCAGCTTCGCCTGGTCCGGCTTCCTGCCGCCCATCGGCACCGGACGCGTGTACCACCTGGACAGCACCCTGCCGGTGAAGTTCACGCTGCCGGGCCTGAGCGGCGCCGGGTCGTACGTCCCCGCCCGCCTCTACCTGACCGACGAGTCGGCCGCGCCTGGAGCGACAGAGCAGCCCGCCACCTCGACCTCGGCCGGCACCACCGGCAACCTGTTCCGCTATGACGCCGCCAGCGGCCGGTACAGCTTCGAGCTGGCCACCAAGCCGCTCACCGCCGGCACCTGGCTGCTGCGCGTCGACCTCGGCGACGGCGTGCCGCACACCGTCAGCATCGTCCTCGTCTAGAGGTCGCCGGCGCCGCGCCGCAGGCGCTGGAAGAACTCCCGCAGCAGCGCACCGCACTCCTCCCCCAGCACGCCGTCGGTCACCGCCGGCAGGTGGTTGTTGCGAGGATTGCGCAGCACGTCGTAGACGCTGCCGTCCGCGCCCTTCTTGGGGTCGCGCGCGCCGTACACGCAGCGGTCGACGCGCGCCTGCACCATCGCCCCCGCGCACATCGGGCAGGGCTCCAGGGTCACCACTACCGACACCCCGGTCAGCCGCCAGCCGCCCACCACCCGCGCGGCCCGGCGCAGCACCAGCATCTCCGCATGGGCCGCGGCATCGCCCGCACGCTCCATGCGGTTCGAGGCCGCCGCGATCACCTCACCGTCCAGGACGGCGACCGCCCCCACCGGCACCTCGCCCCGCGCCGCCGCCGACCGCGCCAGGACCAGGGCGCGGCGCATCAGCGACTCGTCGGTGGCGGGTGCGGCGGGCATGGCAGCCCGTGATGGTGGCACGCGCGGCATCAGGTGCCGCGGCGGCTGCCCGGTCGGGGGCTCAGTGCGGCGGCGGAGTGTGCGTGGGGTGCCCGCCCGAGCCCGTGTGCGACCCGGACGAATCGCTGCTGCTCTGCACGGACGGGGTCGCCGGCGGGCTCTGCCCGCCCGCCGGTGTGCCGCCCTTGCCCGCTTCCCCGCCCGGTCCCTGTCCCTGCCCCTCGGTCCCCTGCTGGCCCAGGGCCCCCAGGCCCAGACCGTTGCTCCAGGCGTCGTCGAGGCTGCGAGCGGCCTCGGCGGCGCCGGGATCGGTGCCGTTCTCGAGCGCCGCGAAGACCGCCTGCAGGCGGTCCATGGCCTCGGCGCTGGCGTGGGCGAGCGCCTGCTCGTTGTCGACACTGGGATTGGCCGACAGCGTGGCGCTGGCCTCGCGCACCAGGCCCGTGGCGTCGCGGGCGGCGTCGAGGGCGAGGTCGGCGCGGCCGTTGCGGGCCATGGTGGCGGCCTCGCCGGCACGGCGACCGGCGATCTGCAGCTCCAGCTTGGCCTTGTCGACGGGGTCGAAGGTCAGGCTGAGCGCGGTGGCTTCGGCGGCACGCTTGACGCCGTAGAGGATCGAGTCGGGCTGGGCCCCGGCGGCCAGGGCGACCACGCCGCCCAGCGCCAGGTTGGCGCCCGCGAAGCCGAAGGCCCCGATGGCGATGCGGCGGCGCCAGCGCAGCCGGCGGCCGCCCGGAGCGACCGCAGCCGCCTCGCGGGACCGGGCGGCGGCGGCCATGACGGCGGCGCGGCCGGCGCTGAAGCGCCGCGGATCGCGGCCTTCGCCCTGCAGCTCGGCGAGCACCGAGAGCAGGTCGGCGTCGAGCGCGTCGTCGTGGCGGGGATCGAGCGGCCGGGTCATCCCACCGCTCCCGCGCGCACCAGGGCGCGCTGCAGGGCGCCAAGGGCGCGGTGCTGCAGGGCGTGGATGGCGCCCGGCTTGCGGCCCATGGCCTCGGCCACCTCGTCGACCTCCCAGCCCTCGATGAAGCGGAGCGTGACCACCTGGCGCTGCTCGTCGGTGAGCGTGGCCATGGCCTTGTGCACCGCCGCGCGGTCCAGGCTGCCCGCCGCCGCGGCGAACGGGTCCGAGCCCTCGCCGCGCGCCTCCAGCGACTCGCTGAGCGCCACGGCGTCCCGCGCACTGCGGCGGTAGCGGTCGACGACCAGGTTGCGCGCGATCCGGTAGAGCCAGGCCGCGAAGGGCAGGCCCCGGTCGTCGTAGGCGGGAAGGGCTTCGATCATCTTGAGGAAGACCTGGTCGGTGAGGTCTTCGGCATCCTCTGGGCTGCGGACCCGGAAGCTGACGTACCGGAAGATCGGATCGGCGAAGGCGTCGTACACGGCGGCGACTGCCGCCGGCTCGAGGCGCTTCGCCGCGGCCAGGGTCTCCGGGTCCAGCCGTGGGGCCACGATGGCTGACTATCCCTCACAACGCATCCAGACCGGAGCGCTTACGGGGCGGCGGAGCGCTTGACGCGATCAGGCCGTGGCGGCGACCGGAAGGACCTTCTTGAGCTCCGGCAGCTCGCGCACCCGCATGGTGTCGTCGACGAAACGCACCCGCTCGAAGGTGATGCAGTTGACCGGGCAGTGATCCTCGCAGATGCGGCAGTTGGTGCACCGGTCGTAGTTGATGAAGATCTCGCCCTCGTAGCCGCCCGCGGTGGGGTCGCCGCCGAACGTCTGGCAGACCACGGTGTCGCCGCCCGAGGCGCGCTCGCGGTCCTCGCCGAAGACGACCACGTCGATGGCCTTCTCGGGGCAGACGTCGTCGCAGGCGCCGCAGAGCACGCAGACGCTGGCGTCGTAGTGGTGCACCGAGTCGCACTGGAAGCAGCGGATGGCCTGGACGATGGCCTCGCGGTCGGTCCAGGGCAGCTCGCACTCGCTCATGTCGTAGCGCTTGGTGGCTTCCAGGATGGCCGGGTCGGTGCGGGCGAAGTACTCGGACTGGCGATGGTCGTCGGTGCGCTCGACGACGGTCTGGCGCAGCCGCGTGTCCTCGGTGGCCTCCTCGTCCTCGCCGAGGAACTCGCGAATGCTGCGGGCCACGCGGTGCCCCCAGCCGACCGCGTCGACGATGAACGACGGGCCCTGCACGCAGTCGCCGCCGGCGAAGAGCTTGGGCACGCCGGTGTGGCCGCCGCGGTCGGCGGCGACCAGGCCGCGCGGGGTCAGCGGCATGGGGTCGCCGGGGTTCTCCATGATCTGGCCGGAGGCGAAGATCACGTAGTCGCAGGGGATGGTCACCCGCTTGGCGCCCTCGATCTCCTTGACCGAGGAGAAGATCACCTTGCCGCTGAGCGGGTCGAACTCGAGGTCGTGGAGCGGCGCGAAGCTCACCGCCGTGACGTTGCCGTCGGCGTCGGTGTGGATCTCCTTGACGATGATGCCGGTGGCCATCTTGAGGCCGATCTCGCGCGCCTCGTGCAGCTCGTTGCCGAAGGCGGGCAGCTTGTCCTCGGGCTCGATGGCGCACATCCAGACGTCCTTGGCGCCCAGCTTGATCGAGCTCTGCACCGCGTCGGTGGCGATGGCGCCGCCGCCCACGCAGACCACCCGCTTGCCCGGCTCGAAGTGCTCGGGGATGCGGTCGTAGCTGATGATGCGCAGGAAGCGCATGGCGTCGATGACCTGCGGCGCGTCGCTGCCCGGGACGGGCAGGATGCGCCCCTTCATCATGCCGATGCTGACAAAAACGGCGTCGTACTCGTCGAGCAGCGACTCCACCGAGGTGTCGCCGGGCTCGTTGCCGATGTTGGCGTTGGTGTGCACCTCGATGCCGGTGTTGAGGATCATCTCCAGCTCCCACTGGAGCTGCTTGTGGTCGAAGCGGAAGGGCGGGATCGAGGTGCTCAGCAATCCGCCCACCTTGGCCTCGCGCTCGAACAGGGCCACGTCGTAGCCCTGCACGCGCAGGTCGAGGGCGCAGGTCAGGCCGGCGGGGCCGGCGCCGACCACGGCCACCTTGCGGCCCTTGGGCGGGGCGATCTTGTAGTCGATCCACAAACCCTGCTTGAAGGCGAAGTCGGTGGAGAAGCGCTTGATGGAGCGGATGGTCACCGGCTCCTCGCCGGCGTCCCAGCCGCGCTTGCAGTCGGTCTCGCAGGGGTGGTTGCAGAGCCGTCCCAGCATGGAGGGGAAGGGGTTGGTCTCGTGGATGACCATCCAGGAGTCGACGTAGCGTCCCTGCGACACGTAGTCGACGTAGGTGGCGATGTCCTGCTTGATCGGGCAGTTGCGCTGGCAGGGCGAGACGGGCACGTTGAAGCCCAGGTCGCGGTGCCCGCTGAGGATCTTCATGGGCGCCTTGTCGACCACGTTGCGGCCGATCTCGGCCAGAACCTGGGCCTGCGCGACCACGCCCACGGGGCGGGATGTCCGGGAGAAGACTCCCTCCACCTCGGTGACGATCACCGCGGCGCCGCCGCTGCGCATCATCTCGCGCGCGGCCGCCTCCACCGACTGGCCGGCGTCGAGCGAGGGCACGGGGCGCATCACGTCGCGCACCCTGGTGGCCTGCAGGTCGCGCGCCGAGGCGGCCACCAGCACCTCCAGGCCGACGGTGCCGAGCACCTCGCCGTGGCGCACCACGTTGAGCGGCAGCGGGTGCTGGCCGCGCAGCACGGTGAGGACGTCGGCGAGGGAATCCTCGGGGTCGCACTCGGCGCCGAGCGCCGCCATCACGCGGTCGAGATCAGGCATGGACGGTGGCTCCTTCGAGCTGTCGCGCCAGGAAGGCGGCGACCTCGCGTGCGGTGAGCATGCCCACCGGCAGCGTGTCCTCGTGCATCACCAGGGCTGACTGGCGCTCGCGCTGGCGCATCGAGGCCAGCACGTCGAGCACCCGGTCGCGCTCGTCGACGAGCAGTGGCGGGGTGCGCAGGACGTCGCGGGCGGTCACCTCGGTGGCGAAGGGGCGGACCAGGTCCGACCCGGCCACCACCACGTCGCCGTCGACCAGGCGCTCGACGATGTCGCGCGCCTCGACGTAGCCGACCGGGCGGCGGTCGATGAGCACCGGCACCTCGGTGAGGTCGTTGTCGGCCATCAGCTTGGCGATCGCGTCGATGGTGGTGCTGGGCAGGCAGAAGACCACCTCGTCGCGCATCACCTGGGCGACCGCCGGGTTGCTCTGGTCGGGTGCGAGACGGTCCGGATCGAGTGTCGAGATGTCGGTCATCGCACGAAGGACCTCATTCCGATGATCGGCTGCCGGCGGCCTGCTGCTGCTCGGCGAAGCGGCGCAGCACGTCCTGCCAGGTCTCCGTCTGCGGCTCGGGGGCGGCGGCCACGCCGGCCGCGGCGGCGCTGCGGCGGATGCGCGCCTTGGTGCGCTCGATCTCCCGCTCGCGGCGCTTGTCGGCGCTGCTGCGGGCGGTGCTGAGCACGCCGTCCAGCTCGGCCGTCACCGTGGCGATGGCCTCGGCGTCGGTGGCGCTGCGCAGGGTGCGCTGCAGGCGGGCGCTGACCTCGGGGCTGAGCGCGTCGGCGGCGTCGCGGATGCGGTCCTGGACGCGGCGGCGGGCGGTGTCGAGCTGGCGGTTGGCCCGGGCCGCGTCGGCGCCCTCGCGGCGCTGCTTGTCGTAGAGGGTGCGACCCTCGTCGACCAGGTCGGGGTACTGCCAGGCCAGGCTGAACTTGCCGGAGCTGATGCCCTCGGTGAGCTCGGCGATGCGCTGGGCGAACTGGTCGTGGACCTCGCCCTCGAGCAGGGCCAGGATGTTGCTCAGGGGCGGGCGGGCGCGGGCGAAGTCGCGGCGCACCCAGCCGGGCAGGTGATGGTGCTCGGGGCTGGGGATGTTCTCCGGCCTGTCGGCGCGGGGGAAGTTGCCCAGGCGCTGCGCGGTGGTGCGGCGGTCGCGACCGCCGGCGGCGCCGCTGCCGGTGCGACGCGGCGCTGCGGGCCGGCCGCCGCCGCGCGGGGCGCGCGGGGTGGACGACTTGGGCAGCGGCGGCTCCTCGACGGCGTGGCGCTCGGCCGCGTCGTCGACGCCTGGCTCGGAGCCATCCTCGCCGGGCTCGTCGATCGTCTCGGCGACGGCGCCGGGAGCGTCCTCGGTGACCTCAGCGACGGCCGCCTCGCTCACCTCGCCCGCCTGTGCCACATCGTCGCCGGCCTCCCCGAGGGGAGCGGCGTCGGGCTGATGGTCGTCGTCGCCGGCGATGGGCACAGTGGCTGGTTCAGTGGGCTGGGTGATGGTCACTCGAGAGGCTGTGGGCAGGGAGGCGGGGACCTGCCGGTCCCGCCCGCCGCCGGGATTCGGCTCGTGCGTGGCCCAATCCTACCGGACCGGCGGTCTGCCTCGGTGCCACAGGTCCGTCGAGGCTGTGCGGGGCGAGCCTACACTTGGGCCTGCGCCGAACACGACGACAGGGACCAGCAGCAACAGCATGACCGAGGCGATCCCAGCGGAGGTGCCGGAGGCAGACCGGTCGGTCCAGCTGGACGAGACGGAGATCCGGAGCCTCCAGCAGGCGGGACGCGCCTGGCAGGACGTGCCTCCGGCCAGCCCGGTGGGCGGCGGCATCGACCCCGACCTCGACACCCGCGAGGAGCGGGGCAGCCGCCCCGGCGAGCGCTACGTGCGCATCGTCCGCCCCAAGCGGCAGGGCTTCGAGCGCGTTGCCCCCGGCTGGCTGCAGGCCACCTCGCGGGCCAGCGAGCCGACCACCGGCGTGGCCCGCCGGGTCGCCCGGGTCCGCCGCCTGCTCCTCGGCAACGCGCTGGAGACGCGGGCCTTCGCCCACCAGCGGCTGAGCAAGGCCATGGCCCTGGCCATCCTCTCTTCCGACTCGCTGTCCTCGGTGGCCTACGGCCCGGAGGCGATCCTGGCCATCCTGGCGGTGGCCGGCGGCGTCGCCTACGGCTCCCTGCTGCCCATCCTCGGCGCCATCCTCTTCCTGCTGGTGGCGCTCATCCTCAGCTACCGCCAGGTCATCCAGGAGTACGCCAACTCGGGCGGGTCCTACGTGGTGGCCCGCGAGAACCTGGGCCCCATCTACGGGCTCATCGCCGGCGCCGCGCTGATCACCGACTACGTGCTCACCGTGTCGGTGTCGGTGACCTCGGGCGTGCAGCAGATCGCCAGCGCCGCGCCGGGACTGCAGCCCTGGCTGGTGGAAGCGAGCGTCGGCTTCATCGTGCTCATCATGGTGATGAACCTGCGCGGCGTGCGCGAGTCGGCGAGCGCCTTCGCCTGGCCGACCTACCTCTACGTCGTCTCCATCCTGGCCATGTGCGGCACGGTGCTGGTCAAGCTGGCCCTCGGCTCGCTGCACGGCGGCACGCCCGACTTCAGCCACAGCGGGGTCAAGCTGGAGACCAACGCCTTCGGCATCCTGCTCGTCCTCAAGGCGTTCTCCAACGGCTGCTCCTCCCTGACCGGCATCGAGGCGCTGAGCAACAGCGTCAACGCCTTCAAGCCGCCGGAGGCGAAGAACGCGCGCACCACGCTGGCGGTGATGGGCGTGCTGCTGGGGATGATGCTGCTCGGCCTGGGCGTCTGCGCCAAGCTGCTGGGCTTCAGCGTCAACCAGCACGAGAGCCTGCTCTCGCAGGTCGCCCATTCGGCGTTCGGCAGCACCCTCCCCTACTTCGTGGTGATCGGCTCGACCTTCGCGGTGCTGATCCTGGCCGCCAACACCTCGTTCACCGGCTTCCCGCGACTCTTCTACTTCATGGCCAGCGACAACTACGCGCCGCACCAGTTCAAGCGGCTCGGCGACCGCCTGGCCTACAGCAACGGGATCGTGGTGCTGGCCATCCTCTCCATCGTCCTGGTAATGGCCTTCAACGGCAACACGCTGCGACTCATCCCGCTCTACACCGTCGGCGTGTTCATCGCCTTCACCCTGGCCCAGGCCGGCATGGTGCGGCGATGGCGGCGGCTGCGCAAACCCGGCTGGCGCCGCGGCCTGGCCGTCAACGGCGTGGGCATGGTCATGACCGCCACCGTCTTCATCATCACCGGCGCCGACAAGTTCCTCGACGGCGCCTGGATCGTGGTGCTGCTCATCCCGCTGCTGGTGCTGCTGCTGCGCGGCGTGCACACGCACTACACCGACGTGTCCCAGCGTGCCGCCGTGGAGACGCCGACCACGCCGACCAAGGTCAAGCCGGTCTGCATCGTGCCCGTCGCCGACCTCAACCCCATCGCGCTGCAGAGCCTGGCCCTGGCCCGGCGCATCAGCGACAACGTGGTCGCCGTGCACATCACCGACGACGAGCAGGAGATCGCCAGGCTGCGGGCCAAGTGGGAGGCGTGGGGCAACCACGTGCCCCTGGAGATCATCGAGTCGCCGTTCCGCTCGCTGGTGCGGCCGCTGCTCGCCTACATCGACGCCATCGACAAGCAGGCGCGCGACGACACCCTCATCGTGGTGCTGCCGGAGATGGTGGCCACCCACTGGTGGCACCAGCTGCTGCACAACCAGTCGGCGCTGCGGCTCAAGGCGGCGCTGCTCTTCCGTCCCGGTACGGTGGTGGTCAACGTGCCGTACCACCTGCAGCGCGTGCCGCGGGTGCGCCGCCGCCTGCGCGTGCGCGACAACGGAGTCGACGACATCTGAGCCGCGCAGAGGATGCGGCTCCGCGGGAGGCGACGCCGGGCGCGCGGCCGCAGACGGCGAGGCGGTTGCACCACCGCATCCCCCAGCGCGTCCGCAGGCGCATCTTCGGCGTCATCCGCGGCCTGCTCGGCGTGGCCGTGCTCGTCTACATCGTCAGCCTGGTCCACGTCGACTCCTTCCGGCCGCTGCTCGACCTCAGGAACGCGCTCTGGACGCTGGTGGCGCTCGGCTGCCTGGGTGCCAACGTGTACGTGGCGGCCTGGCGCTGGCAGCTCCTGCTCCGCATCCTCGGCGTGCGCGAGCGCATCGGCCCGCTGCTGCGCGCCGTCTACGTCGGCGCCTTCTACAACCTGGTGCTGCCCGGACAGCTCGGCGGCCAGGCCATCAAGGTGATGCTGCTGGCCCGGCGCTCACCGGCGCTGGCCGCGGTGGTGGCCAGCGTGGCCATGGACCAGCTGGTGGTGGTTGCGGCGCTCTTCGGGCTGGCCCTGGTCAGCGCCGCCTTCGCCCCTCCCCTCGCCTACCGCGCCGGCTGGCTGGTCGGCTTCGGCCTGACCCTGGCCGGGGCCGTCGCGCTCATGGTGTTCTCGATGATGCCGCGGCTGCAGCGCCGGCTGCTGCGGCGCTTCCGCCGCTCGCGCTTCATGCCCGACGGGCTGCGCCACCAGACCTCGCGGACCTGGCTGCAGCTCTCCTCCTACGGGCGCCACCCCATGTGGATGGTCTACGCGGTGGCCCAGGCGGTGATCTTCCTGCTCACCCTGAGCGGCATGGCCTTCGGGCTGGCCGCCGCGCTGGGCATCGAGCTCGACTTCGTGACCATCGTCTTCGTGCTCTGCCTGGCGCTCATCGCCGGGGTGGCGCCCTTCACGCTGGCCGGGCTGGGCACGCGGGAGGCGACCTTCACGGGCGTCTTCCACCTCTTCGGGGTGCCCACGGCGACGGGCGCGGCCTTTGCCGTGCTCTGGCTGCTGCTCAACTCGCTGGCCGACGCGTGCGGCGGGCTGATGCAGCTCTGGCACCCCCGGCAGACCGGCACCCTGGAGCGCCCGCGGCCGCCCCACCGCTTCCCCGACGAGCGCTTCGTGTAGACGCGGTCTCGACCAATCTCAGCCTGACCCACGTACACTTCCGCGCAACCATCAGCCCCGCGAAGCCTGGCTTCGCGCCCTCACGTGTGCGTCCCTTCATGCTCGACACCCTCCCATCCGGCGCCCACCCGAGCGTCCCAGACACCATCCGCCGCCTCGGGGGCGGCGGTCCCCGCCGGATCGCCGAGTCGGCCGGGGTGGTCATCACCCACGGGGAGGGAGCCCGCCTCCACGACTCGCAGGGACGCAGCTACCTCGACTTCGCCACCGCCATGGGCGTCGCCGGCTTCGGCCACGCCCACCCGCGCTGGGTGTCGGCGCTGCACGACCAGGTCGGCCGGCTGGCCGCCACCGTGCTGCACACGCCGATGCAGGCCGACTACCTGGCCGGACTGGCCGAGATCGTGCCGCCCGGGCTGGAGCGCGTGGCGCTCTACAGCGGCGGCGCCGAGGCGGTCGAGGTGGCCCTGCGGCTGGCCCAGTCGGCCACCGGGCGGCGCAACGTGGTCAGCTTCACCACCGGCTTCCACGGCAAGACGGCGGGCACCCGCTTCACCGGCCGCCGTTACCACGAGGAGCAGGACGCGCTCGGCATCCGCTGGGTGCACGACGTCGCCTACCCGCTCTGCACCGAGCACGACGCGGTCAGCTACCCGGAGTGCTCGGGCGACGGCGCCGCCGCGCTGGCCGCGCTCGACGGCTACGCCGCCACCCTGAGCGACGGGGTGGCCGCGGTCATCGTCGAGCCGGTGCTCGGCACCGCCGGCAACCGGCCGCCGCAGCGCCACTTCCTGGGCAGGCTGCGCGACCTCTGCACCCGCCGCGGCTGGCTGCTCATCCTCGACGAGAACATCACCGGCTTCGGCCGCCTCGGCACCAACTTCGCCGCCGACTGGTTCTCGGTCAAGCCCGACATCCTGGTGATGGGCAAGGCCATGGGCGGCGGCTTCCCGCTCAGCGGCGTGGCCGCGCCCTCGTCGCTCTGGGACAACAGCCTGTACGCCGAGATGTCGGCGACATCGTCGTCGTACGGCGCCAACCCGGTGGCCTGCGCCGCCGGCCTGGCCGTGTTGGACATCCTCCGCGAGGAGGGCTTCCTCGACAACGTGCGCACCGTGGCCGCCCGCCTGGCCACCGGCCTGCGCGAGATCGAGCGCTCCTCGCCCTACGTGGTGCGCACGCGCGGCGTGGGGCTGATGCTCGGCTTCGACTTCGTCGACCCGGCCACCGGCGAGATGGCCGGCGCCGAGCTGTGCAAGCGGCTCTTCCTCGACACCCTGGGCCGCGGGCTGCTCATCGTCGGCGACGTGCCGGGGGTGCGGCTCAACCCGCCGATGACGCTGAGCCCGGCCGAGGCGGACCAGGCACTGGAGGCCCTGGCGGGCGCTGTATGCCGGTAACCATCGGGCTGTGCGGTCTGGGCTCGGCCGCCGAGCGCGCCCACCTGCCCGCGCTCACCCGCGCCGAGGAGACGGGCGCCTGCGCCATCGCCGGCGTCTGCGACCCCGACCCCTCACGGCGCGACCTCTTCTGCGAGCGCGCCCGCGAGGCGCAGGGCTTCACCGACGTGGCCGCCATGCTCGACACGGTGCAGCCCGACCTGCTGGTCATCGCCAGCCCGCCGAGCGCTCATCTGCCGGCCATCACCGCGGCCGTCGAGCGGGACATCGACGTGCTCTGCGAGAAGCCGCTGGGCATCAACCGCGGTGACCTCGACCTGCTCCGCTGCCTGGTGGAGCGGCACCCCGAGCGGCTCATCGCCCCGGTGCACCAGTACCGCTTCGCCCCCGCCTGGCGGGTCTTCACCCGCACCCTGGCGGTGGCGGCGCGGCGCGAGGCGGCCTTCCGCATCGACGTCAGCGTCGACCGGCCCGGCACAGACCCGCTCAGCGCGGGCGGCTGGCGGGCCGACCCCGAGCACGAGGGCGGCATCCTCGGCGACCACGCCGTCCACTACCTGGCGCTCACCTGGCTGGCCCACCCCGAGGGCGCAGTCGCCTCCTGCATGCGCGCCGGCGAACCGGGCAGCGAGACCGCCTCGGTGGGACTGCAGCTCGGCCCCGGGCGGGCCACCGTGACCGCCTCCTACGCGGGCACGGCGCGGCGCAACCGCATCGCCCTCGACATCCCCGCCGCCGGCTTCCACCTCGAGTGGCAGGACGACGCGCTCACGGTCACCCGCCGGGGCGGGCCGGGCTCGGTGCGGCGGGTGGGGGCGCTGAGCCAGCGGCAGTTCGTCAACGAGCTCTACGGGCCGCTCTACGAGGAGCTCTTCGCTCGCCTCGACGACCCCGCCTGGCGGGCCATCCGCACGGCCGAGACCCTCGGCGTGGCCCAGTTGCTCGCCGGCGCCCTGGGCTGCGCCACCACGAATTGATGACGGAGCCGACAGGTTTGTCGGGGTTGGCACTACCATGCCTCATGCGGGGGCGTGCGCACCCCGCGCGGAGCCACACCTGGATAGATGACAGACTTCAGTGACCTGGCGCGGGCAGTGCTGCTGGCCTTCGCCGACCTCGGCATCTACCTCCCCAGCAACCGCGAGCGGATCATCCGCAAGATCCGCGGGCTCGACCCGCTCGACCCCGCCGACCTCGAGGAGTTCCTCGACCTCTGCATCGAGGCCGAGCTGATCGCCCCCGAGGACGCCGGCCGGCTCCGCCTGGCCCCCATGGAGGCCAAGAAGCTGGCCGCCTCGCTCGACGGCCACACCCCGGTGCCGGACGACCAGGCCAACGCCTGGGCCCAGCTCCTCGGCGGCGCCGCCCCCGCCTGAGTCGGCTGACGGCGTCGCCGTCGACGGCGACGCGAACGTGTTTGCTCACGGCCTCGTGGGCTGGCGGGCCTTGGTGGTGGACTGCTTCGCCGTTCGGGCGGCGGTGCGCGCGCGAGTTGTGGCCTTCTTCGGCAGTTTCTGCTCGACCACCACCGGCGCGGTGGCCGCCAGCTCGTCCCCGCGTGCAGCGGCGACGAGCTCCACCAGCCCCTCCTCCACTCCCGCCGCCAGCACATCCACGTCGGGCATGGCATGCCGGTCGGCGAGATAGCCGACGTTGAGCTGCCCGTCGTAGCTGAAGATGGCGATGGCCACGTGCTGCCCGTCGTAGAGGAAGGCGACGGGGAAGGCCTCGACCAGCCTGGCGCCCTGGCAGTACAACGGGAACTGCGGCCCCGGCACGTTGGTGACCACCAGGTTGAAGCCGATCTGCCGCAACGAGGCGCGCGACACCATGGCGTGCAGCGTGGCCGGCGCGAAGCCGGCCAGGTTGAGCAGGAAGTCGGCGCCCACCGCCTGCTTGCGCGCCTTCAGCCTGTCGACGGTGCCGCGCACCTTCTCCATGCGCCGCGCCGGGTCGGGCTCATCGATGGGCAGCTTGACCAGCAGCATGGCCAGGCGGTTGCCCAGCGCGGTGCGCTCCGACTGGTCGCGGATGCTCACGGGACAGAGCGCGGTGATCGACTGCTCGCCGAGGTCCACGCCGCGCGACATGAGGAAGCGGCGCACGCCGCCGGTGACCGCGGCCAGGACCACGTCGTTGATGGTGCCGCCCAGTTCGCTCTTGACGGCGCGGAAGTCGGCGAGCGGGAAGCGGCTGAAGGTGTAGACGCGCGACGGCCCGGTCCTGCCGTTGAGCGCACCGCGCGGCGCGCGCATCGCCGGCACCATGGCGACCAGGCCCTCGGCGGTGTCGCGGATGGCGGCGGCGAGGCGGCGCGGACGCTCGGCCACCGCGCGCGCCGCGCTGACCATGCGCACGGGTCGGGACACGCGGGTGCGCAGTGAGCTGACCAGCAGGTCGAGCGACGACGGGCCGGGGCCGCCGGTCACGCGCTTGGGCAGCGCACTGCTGTCGAAGGGTTTGGGTGTGGCATCGACGTCGAGCAGGATGGTGGCCAGCTCCAGGTTGCTGATGCCGTCGACCATGGCGTGGTGGGTCTTGGTCATCAGCGCCCAGCGCCCGCCCTCCAGGCCCTCGACGATGTACAGCTCCCAGAGCGGGCGGCGGCGGTCGAGCTGCCGGCTGAAGATGCGCCCGACCAGGTCGGCGAGCTGCGCGTCGCCGCCGGGCGCGGGCAGGGCGGCGTGCAGCACGTGGTTGGAGATGTCGAAGTCGCCGGCGTCGACCCACACCGGCGTGTCCAGGCTGAGCGGCACGAAGGCCAGCTTCTGCCGGTAGCGCGGCATCAGGTCGAGGCGCGGCTCGATGGCGCCGCAGATGGCCTGGAAGAGCTTCTCGCCGCTGCCCAGCGGGCTGGGCTCGAAGACGGCCACGCCGCCGATGTGCATGTGCGTGTTGGGCGTCTCGAGGTGCAGGAACGATGCGTCGAGCGGGGTGAGCTTCTGGGCACCCTTCACTGTGCCCGCGACTCTACTTGGCCGCCGGCCGCTTTGCGGGGCGCCGGACCGCCTTGAAGGCGGACGGGCAGATGTCGTTGAGGACGCAGCGCTCGCACTTCGGCGAGCGCGCCAGGCAGACCCGGCGGCCGTGCAGGATGAGCCGCAGGCTGAGCTCCGTCCACTCGTGCCGCGGCACCATGGCGCAGACGTCGGCCTCGATGCGCACGGGATCGGTGGAGCGGGTCAACCCCAGCCGTTGCGTCAGCCGGGTGACGTGGGTGTCGACGGGGAAGCCCGGGACGCCGAAGCCGACGCCGAGCACCACGTTGGCCGTCTTGCGGCCGACGCCGCGCAGGGTGACCAGGTCCTCCATGCGCGGCGGCACCTCGCCGCCATAGCGCTGGGCCACGTCCTGGGCCATCTCCACGATGGCGCGCGACTTGGCGCGGAAGAAGCCCGTCGACTTGATGATCCCCTCGACGTCGGGCAGCGGCGCCGCGGCCAGCGCGGCCGCGTCGGGGTACCTGGCGAACAGACCCGGGGTGACCATGTTGACGCGCTCGTCGGTGGTCTGGGCGCTGAGGATGGTGGCCACCAGCAGCTCGAACGGGTTGCGGTGGCTGAGCGCGCACTCCGCGGGGTACTCCGGCTTCAGCCGCTCGACCACCTGCAGCGCACGCGCCCTGGCTCCTCGGGGCGCGCGCGCAGTGGTGGCAGGCATCGGGCGCCGATTGTAGTCAGGGCGCAGACGCGCTGCCGCCGTCAGTGCGGTGCGCAGGAGCCCAGGTCGACGCTGCCGGGGTCGGCGCCGCACTGCACGCCGCCGGCGCTGACGATCACAGGCGCGGGCGTCCCGGAGGGACCGGGGGCGGGCGTCGGCGTGGCATGCGTAGCCGCCCCGATGGGTGGTGCCGAGCGCTGCGCCCCCGCCGCGGCCACCGGTCGCTGGGTGCCGCCGGGTGTCTGCGTGCCCGCCGGCCCGGAGGCCGTGGGCGGCGGGCTCGGCGTCACCACCTGCACCGCCTGCGGCGGCGGCATGGACACCGCTCCCCGGGCCGGGTCGGAGCCCTGGAAGTGCGCCGCCGTGCCGCCCACCACCAGCACGGCCGCCACCGCCACCATCGCCTGGCCGCGCAGCCCCGAGAGGACCCCGCCCGGCGGGCGCTCGGCGCGGCGGGCCACCAGGCTGCCGGCCAGGCTCACCACCGTGGCGGCCACCGCCGCCGCGCGGCGCCGCGCCCGGGAGAGGAGCTGCGCCGCACCCATGTAGGACATGTCCATGTCCCGCGCCACGCTGCCCACGCTGCGGTCGAGCAGCGTCGAGCGGGTCAGCGCCCTCCGCTCCCGGGGCGTCAGGGCGGCGAAGGCCCGGGCCAGCGCCATGCGGGTCAGGGCCTGCCGCTCAGGGTCGGCGGCCGCGCACCCCTCGCGCGGCTCGCCGACCTCCCGTCTCCGGCTGCGCAGCCGGTTCATGCAGTGGTTGTGAGCCACCCGGTGCAGCCAGGCGCCGGGGTTGTCCAGCTCGACCATGTGGTGCAGGAGGCGGCTGAACACCTCCTGCGTGGCTTCGGCGGCGTCCTCCGGGTTGCCGAGCAGCGCGAGGCACTGGCGGTAGACCGCGCTGTGCTCGGCCCGGTAGATCGCCTCGAAGCGGTCGCTCATGGGCAGGCGGCACCCACCGTCGTCTGCGAGCCGCCGGTGGCGTGGTCGACGTCGGAGCCGAGGACGCCGTAGTTCGCGGCGGTCAGGACTCCCAGCTGCGGGGTGACGCCTGCGTCGACCCACTCCAAGCTGCGGGCCAGCGTGGGAGTCACCGGGGTGCTGTCCGGCGGCGAGCCGATCCCGGCCAGCGGCACGTCGATCTCCACGTAGCCGTCGGCGCCGGTGACCATCACGCCCGAGGCGGGGTGAAACCCTTGGTTGTTGACGAAGAAGCCGTACTGCGTCCCGGTGAGGTCGTACTGCGCCAAGGCGTCGATGGTGTTCGAGCCGATCTGCAGGAACGACTCCCAGCTCTCCCCGCCGAAGCCATCGGGGAGCTTCGGCCCCATGCCGGCCGCGTGGATGCGCACCACCAGGTCCGGGCCCGACCGCCAGACGGTGCCGCTGACGAGGTCGAGCTGGCTCTGGTAGAAGCCGACGAATGCCGGCGCGCCCTGGTAGGGCAGTTCCTCGTAGGCGTCGCCGGACGGATCGGTCCACACCGGTTCGCAGCCACCCGCGGCCCTGGCCGTGCCCGACGCCGCGGCCTGCGTCGAGAAGGCCAGCGCCGCGACCGTCGCGCCGAGCGCCAGCAATCGCCGTCTGTTGTCACCCCACATTCCTCTTCCTCCCCCGCCCTTCTGGCTGTCGCATGTCTCTACGACACGGCAGCCTCCCCTTTGTTGACAGAACGGACCGCCTCGACGTGGCAGCGAACCCGGGCCCTACAATTCCCGCCGATGCGTTCCAAGATCACTGTCGTGGGTGCCGGCAACGTCGGCGCCACCCTGGCCCAGCGTCTCGCCGAGCGCAACTACGCCGACGTCGTGCTGGTCGACATCGTCGAGGGGCTGCCCCAGGGCAAGGGTCTCGACATGCTCGAGGCCGGTCCCATCGTCGGCTACGACTCGCTGGTCACCGGCGCCAACAGCTACGACGAGACGGCGGGCTCCGACGTCGTCGTGGTCACCAGCGGCGTGGCCCGCAAGCCGGGCATGTCGCGCGACGACCTGGTCATGACCAACGCCAAGGTGATCAGCTCGGTGGTCCGCGAGGTCTCGAAGCAATCGCCCGACTGCGTGCTGGTCATGGTCACCAACCCGCTCGACGCCATGGCCCAGGTGGCCGCGGCGGTGAGCGGCTTCCCGCGCCAGCGCGTCATCGGCATGGCCGGCGTGCTCGACACCGCGCGCTTCCGCACCTTCATCGCCCGCGAGCTCGACGCCTCGGTCCTCGACGTGCAGGCCTACGTGCTCGGCGGCCACGGCGACACCATGGTGCCGCTCACCCGCCTCACCACCGTGGCCGGCGTCCCCGTCTCCGAGCTGATCCCCGCCGCCCGGCTGGAGCAGATCGTGCAGCGCGCCCGCGACGGCGGCGCCGAGATCGTCAACCTGCTCAAGACCGGCAGCGCCTACTACGCGCCCAGCGCGGCCGCCGCGCAGATGGTCGACGCCATCCTGCTCGACACCCGCCAGGTGCTGCCCTGCAGCGTCCGCCTCGACGGCGAGTTCGGCCTGACCAACATCTTCACCGGCGTGCCCTGCCGCCTCGGCGCGGGCGGGCTGGTCGAGGTCGTCGAGGTGCAGCTCACCGCCGACGAGACCGCCGCCCTGCACCGCAGCGCGCACGCCGTCGAGGACGTGCTGCAGGTCATCGACTCGCGCCGCGCGGAGATCGACGCCTCACTGCCCCCCGTCGGCGCGGGTGTGCTCATCGGCTGAGCCCTCGCCGCCACCGATGCGGAAGCTGTCCGCGTTGGGATCCTCGGTGTCGCCCTTAGGCGTCGACACGGAGGTGGGCTCGGGCTCGGGCGGCTTGACGCGCACGCCGAAGAAGGGTCCGATCACCAGCAGCAGCTCGAAGGTCGCGCGGCGCACCTCGCCGTGCCGCCACGCATCGGTGCGCGTATAGCGATAGAAGACGCCGAGGCCGACCAGCAAGGCCACCAGCACCGCGCTGAGGACGGCGATCGGGAGCGCGTTCACCGCAGCGAAGCCCGCGCCTGCGGCTACTTCGATCCGCGCAGCTTGCGCCCGACCCAGGCGATGGGATCCCAGTGCCGGTCGACGACGCGCTCCTTCATGGGGATGATCGCGTTGTCGGTGATGTGGATGTGCTCGGGGCACACCTCGGTGCAGCACTTGGTGATGTTGCAGTAGCCGAGGCCGCCCTCCTCGCGCACGGCGTCGCGGCGGTCGGCCGCGTCCTTGGGATGCATCTCCAGGCCGGCGACGCGCACGAAGAAGCGCGGGCCGTAGAAGCGCTCGTGCAGGTCGTGGGTGCGCAGCACGTGGCAGACGTCCTGGCAGAGGAAGCACTCGATGCACTTGCGGAACTCGTAGAGCCGCTCGATGTCGGGCTCCTGGATGCGCCAGGGCTCGCGGCTCTGGGCGTCGGCCTCGCTGGGCGTGAAGGGCGCGATCTTCTGGTTGACGGCGAAGTTGCCCGAGACGTCGGTGACCAGGTCCTTGATGAGCGGGAACGTCTTCATGGGACGCACCGTGATGGGACCCTCGGGCAGCTCGTCGACGCGCGTCTTGCACAGCAGCACGGGCCGGCCGTTGACCTCGGCGCTGCAGGAGCCGCACTTGGCCGCCTTGCAGTTCCAGCGCACCGCCAGGTCGCCGTCGACGTGCTTCTGGATGTAGTGCATGGCGTCGAGCACCACCATGCCGGGGACCATGGGCACCTGGTACTGCTCGTCGCCCCGCATCTCCTCGGGGGTGCCGCGGAAGACGCGGAAGTCGACCGTCTCGCCGTCGCCGGTCTGCGCCGTGGCCGCGGGCGCGTGGGCGGTGACGTCGGTCGGGGTGGGATCGCTGACCGTGGCCATCAGGCGTCCTCGAGATGCTTGCTCAGCTCCACCGGGAGCGGCTCGACCGGGATCGACTTCACCTTCATGGTGCCATCCGGTCCCTTGTAGGTGACGTAGTTGACCCGCCCCTGCTCGGGATCCTTCTCCAGGTAGTCGAGCCGCCACTGCGAGCCGCGGCTCTCCTTGCGCTCCAGCGCGGAGCGCACGATGGATTCGGACACGGTCAGCATGAACACGTCGTCACGGCAGGTGTGCCAGCCGGGGTTGTAGGTGCGCGAGCCCTTGGCCTTGACGTTGCGCACCCGCTGCTTGAGCTCCGCGATGGCGTTGAGCGAGCGGGTCAGCGAGGCCTCGTCGCGGGCGATGCCGGCGTCGTCCTGCATGGCGTCCTGCAGAGCCTCGTGGATCAGGTAGGGGTTCTCGCCCTTCACCCCGTCGGTCGAGTCGAGCGGCTGCAGCAGCGTCCGCTGCTCCTCCTCGATCTCGCGCTCGCTCAGGCTCGGCGCCGTGCCGCGTCCCTTGGCGTACTCCGCCGCGGCCATGCCGGCGCGGCGGCCGAAGACGAGGATGTCGCCGAGCGAGTTGCCGCCCAGGCGGTTGGCGCCGTGCAGCCCGCCCGCGGACTCGCCGGCGGCGTAGAGGCCGGGCACGGTGGTGGCGGCGGTCTCCGGCTCCACGCGCACGCCGCCCATGGTGTAGTGGATGGTCGGGTAGACCTCCATGGGCTCCTTGGTGATGTCGACCGAGGCCAGGGCATGGAACTGCTCGTACATCGAGGGCAGCTTCTTCTTGATGTAGTCGGCGCCGCGATGCCGGATGTCGAGGTAGGCGCCGCCGTGCACCGATCCGCGTCCCGCCTTGACCTCCTTGTAGATGGAGCGCGCCACCACGTCGCGGGACGACAGCTCCTTCTTCTTGGGGTCGTACTCGAGCATGAAGCGGGTGCCCTCGCTGTTGTGCAGCAGCCCGCCCTCGCCGCGCACCGCCTCGGTGACCAGGATGCCGCGCGCGCCGGGCGGCCAGATCATGCCGGTGGGGTGGAACTGCACGAACTCCATGTCGAGCAGCTCGGCGCCGGCGTCGTAGGCCATGGCCGCGCCGTCGCCGGTGCCTTCCCAGGAGTTGGAGGTGGTCTTGTACATGCGGCCCCAGCCGCCGCTGGCCAGGATCACCGCCCTGGCGCGGAACACGACGAACTTCCCGTCGCTGCGCCGGTAGCCGACCGCGCCGCTGACCCGGTCGCCGTCCTTGAGCAGGCGCGTCAGCGTGTACTCCATGTGCACGGTGACCCCGGGCGTGTGCACCGCCTTGTCCTGGCAGGTGCGGATCAGCTCCAGGCCGGTGCGGTCGCCGACGTGGCAGAGGCGCCTGTAGGTGTGCGCCCCGAAGGCGCGCTGCATGATGCGGCCGTCGGGGGTGCGGTCGAAGAGGCCGCCCCAGCGCTCCAGCTCGTAGACGCGGTCGATGACCTCCCGGGCGTAGATCTCGACCATGCGCCAGTTGTTGATCATCTGGCCGCCGCGCATGGTGTCGGCGAAGTGCACGGTCCAGCCGTCCTTCTCGTCGACGTTGCCCAGGCCGGCCGCGATGCCGCCCTCGGCCATGACCGTGTGCGCCTTGCCGAGCAGGGACTTGGTCACCACGATGGTGCTGCAGCCGGCCTCCGCCGAGGCGACCGCCGCGCGCAGCCCGGCGCCGCCGGCGCCGACCACCAGCACGTCGCAGTCGTGGGACAGGTAGGTTTCTGCCATCTCCGTCTACAACGTGATGTGCGGGTCGAGGAACCAGCCCGCGCTCAGCATGTGGATGTAGACGTCGACGGCGACCACGCTGAACATGCTGGCCCACGCCCAGGTGGGATGGCGCAGGTTGAGCATCGAGACCCCCCGCCAGGTCTTGTACCGCGCTGCGCCGCCGCGCACGCAGGAGTAGCAGTCGATCTTGCCGCCGACGAGGTGGCGGAAGGCGTGGCAGCCGAAGGTGTAGGCGCTCAGCAGCACCACGTTGAGCAGCATGATCCCGGTGCCCAGGCCGAGCTGCAGCTTGGTGGTTCCCGGCACGAAGAAGGCCTTGACGGTGTCGTACCAGAGGAAGCCGACCACCAGGATGGCCAGGTAGAGCGTGTAGCGATGCAGGTTGTTGAGGACGAAGAGCCTGGTCTCGCCGCTGTACTTGCGCCGGTGCTCGCCCGGCTCGCTGCGCGCGCAGGAGGGCGGGTCGAGGAAGAAGGAGCGGAAGTAGGCCTTGCGGTAGTAGTAGCAGGTGGCCCGGAAGCTGAGCGGCATCCAGAGCACAAAGAAGGCCGGCGAGATGCGCCGCCCGGTGAGCACCTGCGGCGAGTAGAAGGGAGAGAGGTAGGGCCCCCACTCGTTGTGGCCGATCACCGCGGTCCAGATCGCGTACACGGAGAACGCGGTGAGGACGGTGACCACTGTGGTGGGCAGCAGCCACCAGGGGGCCGACTTGCGCAACCTCTCCCCCAGCGGGACGGTGAGGTGCTGGCCCGTGGCCGCACCGGCGGCGATCGGAGAGGTTCCTGTCGACATTCCGAGCGCCATCGTAGCGAGTCGCTCCGCGGACTCGACGGACGGCCTCAGGGGGCCAGCAGCCGCTCCAGCAGGTCGCCCAGGGCTGCCTCGCCCGCCCGCGCCGCCGCCTCGGTGTCCTCGGCCCGGGCGATGACGAAGGCCAGCTCGTTGAGGGCGGCCAGCAGCATGTGGGCGAGCACGTCGACGCCGGCGGGGTCGTGGCGGCCGGGCGGCAGGGACTCGGCCAGGCCGGCCTTGATGAGGCCGAACCAGTGGCACTCGTCGATCTCCCGCCAGCGCTGCCAGCCGACAACGCTGGGCGCGTCGACCAGCACGATGCGGCGCACCACCGGGTCGCGCAGCGACTGCAGCCAGGCCACGCAGCCCGCCTGCAGGGAGCGCGAGGGGTCGCCGCTCTGCTCGGCGGCGGCCATGACCACCGCGGCCAGGTCCTCCTCCACCGTCTCCAGCACCGCCTCGAAGAGGGCTCGCTTGTCCTCGAAGTGGTGGTAGAGGGCGCCCCGGCTGACCCCGGCCTCCTCGAGCACCGTCTCCACCGAGGTGGCCTCGTAGCCGCGCTCGGCGAAGAGCCGGGTGGCGGCGGCGACGAGCTGGCGGCGGGTGGCCTGGCCTCGCTCGACCTTGCGGTTGACGGTGGGTGGGGGCATCTGGGGTCTGGACGATACGGTGTGCGGCCGGTCGATTTGACATACCGACAGTCGGTTCACTATAACCTGGCCTTCGTATCAACGCAGCGGCGCCGGCGCCAGGAGGGTTCGGAGATGCTCACCAGGGAGCAGGTCATCCAGGGGACGCTCGACGAGTGGGAGCTCTTCGCCTCCCTCGTCGCCGGGCTGTCCGACGAGCAGTGGTCGGCGCCGTCGCGCTGCCAGGGCTGGCAGGTGCGCGACGTCGCCGCCCACGTCTACGGGACCGCGCACGACACGCTCAAGGGCGTGGTCGGCTCGCGCACGCCCGAGCAGGAGGCCGAGGCGCATCGCCACCTCTCCCCGCGCGAGCTGGCCGCCGAGCTGCGGTCGGCCGTCTCCGGGCTCGGCCCGCTGGTGGCCACCCTCGACGACGCCGCCTGGGCCGCGCCCAGCCCGGCGCCCGACTTCACCATCGGCGAGGGCGTGCTGGCCCTCTGGTACGACACCTGGATCCACGCCGACGACATCCGGGTGCCGCTGGGGCTGCCCACGGTGCGCGGTGCCGGGCTGGTGGCCGCGGTGGCGCACGTGCACGAGCAGCTCGGCAAGATCGGCAAGTGGGGACCGGCGCGCCTGGCGCTCACCGGGCTGCCCGAGCTCTCCGTGGGACAGGCCAATGGGCGGGTGATCTCGGCGGACCCGCTGCGGTTCGTCATGGTGGCCACCGGCCGGGCCGACAGCGCCGAGCTGGGGCTGGAGCCCACGGTCAACATCTACGCGTAGTTCGCCAGCGTTCCGCGCGGCCATCAGCCGCGCGGAACGCTGACTTATGTCATCTGACGCGCTGCGCCAGGGCCACGCTGAGCACGAATCGGCCGCTCGCGTCACTCCGACCCGCCTGGATCGGGCCGTCTGACACCTTCACGCCCGCGCAGGGTTCCTGTATCCTTCGGCGTTCAAAGGACCCGTAGGCCAGCCGACACGGTCCCGACTCCGCCGTCCGCCACAGCAGGGCCCAACCAGGCCGGTGGCGGGAGGTGCCTCTCCACCTGCTGCACAGGCATACCCACCCGACGGAGCGCGCATTGACGAGACCGGCCCAGCCCCAGGGACTGTACGACCCGCGGTACGAGCACGACGCCTGTGGCGTGGCCTTCGTGGCCAGCATCGGCGGCGAGCGCTCGCACGCGATCGTCGCCCAGGGCATCGAGGCGCTGGTCAACCTCGGCCACCGCGGCGCCTGCGGCTGCGACCCGGAGACCGGCGACGGCGCCGGCATCCTGCTGCAGCTCCCCGACGCCTTCATGCGCCGGGTCAGCGGCATCAGCCTGCCGCCCGCGGGGCAGTTCGGCGTGGGCATGGTCTTCCTGCCCACCGACCCCGCCGAGCGCGAGGCCTGCGAGCGCATCGTCGCCGAGGCCTGCGAGGACGAGGGGGTGCGCCTGCTCGGCTGGCGCGACGTGCCCCACGACCCCGCGGCGATCGGCTGGCTGGCCCGCGAGGGCATGCCCGCCATCCGGCAGTGCTTCATCGGCTCCATCGGGCTGCTCGGCGACACCCTGGAGCGGCGGCTCTACGTGCTGCGCCGGGTCATCGAGCGGCGCATCGAGGAGGCGGGGGTCGACACCCAGGGTCTCTTCTACGTCTGCTCGCTGAGCGCGCGCACGATCATCTACAAGGGCATGCTCATCGCCCACCAGATCGCGCCGTTCTACCCGGACCTGACCGAAACGGACGTGGTCTCCTCACTGGCGCTGGTGCACGCGCGCTTCTCGACCAACGTGCTGCCCCGCTGGGACATCGCCCAGCCCTTCCGCTACAGCGCCCACAACGGCGAGATCAACACCCTGCGCGGCAACGTCAACTGGATGCGGGCGCGGCAGTCGAAGTTCAAGTCGCCGATGTACGGCGACGACATCGCCAAGCTGCGTCCCGTCATCAACGAGCGCGGCTCCGACTCGGCGCAGTTCGACAACGCGCTGGAGATGCTCGCACTGACCGGTCGCAGCGCCGAACACGCGATCATGATGATGATCCCCGAGGCCTGGCACGAGAACAAATTGATGGACGCGGAGCGCCGCGCCTTCTACGAATTCCACTCCTCGCTGCTCGAGCCCTGGGACGGCCCCGCTGCCATCGCCTTCACCGACGGGCGGGTGATCGGCGCCACGCTCGACCGCAACGGCCTGCGCCCGGCGCGCTGGCTGGTCACCACCGACGGGCTGGTGGTGATGGCCTCGGAGACCGGCGTGCTCGACATCGAGCCGGAGCGCATCGCCCGCAAGTGGCGGCTCGAGCCCGGCAAGCTGCTGCTCGTCGACACCGTCAACGGGCAGATCCTCGACGACGGCGAGACCAAGTCGCGCCTGGCCACCCAGCACCCCTATCGCGAGTGGATCCGCCAGGGCACCATCTACCTGCACGAGCTGGACGACTCCGAGCACCTGCCCGAGGTCGACAAGGGCTCGCTGCTCATCCGCCAGCAGATGTTCGGCTACACCCAGGAGGACCTCAAGTTCCTGCTGGCGCCGATGATCGCCACCGGTGAGGAGCCGGTCGGCTCGATGGGCAACGACACGCCGCCGGCGGTGCTGTCGGAGAAGCCGCAGCCGCTCTTCAACTACTTCAAGCAGCTCTTCGCCCAGGTCACCAACCCGCCCATCGATCCCATCCGCGAGTCGATGGTGATGTCGCTGGTGACCACCCTCGGCGCCGGCGGCAACCTGCTGGAGCAGGGACCGGCGCAGGCGCGGCGGCTGGAGATGCCGCATCCCATCCTCACCAACCACGACCTGGCCAAGCTGCGCCACGTCACCCAGCGCGCCTTCCCCGCGGCGACCATCCACACCACCTTCCATCGCTCGGAAGGCGCCGAGGGTCTGCAGCGCGCGCTGGACCGGATCTGCCGCATCGCCTCGGAGAAGATCGCCGAGGGCTACACCATCCTGGTGCTCTCGGACCGGAGCGCCGACGCGGAGCACGTGCCCATCCCCTCGCTGCTGGCCACCGCGGCGGTGCACCATCACCTGGTGCGGGAGGCGACCCGCACGGCGGTGGGCCTGGTGGTGGAGTCGGGCGAGCCGCGCGAGGTCATGCACTTCGCGCTGCTGATCGGCTACGGCGCCGAGGCGGTCAACCCCTACCTGGCCTTCGAGTCCTTCCACGAGCTGGAGCGCCGCGGGCTGCTGCCCGAGGGCGTGCACGCCGACAAGGCGCAGGCCATGTTCACCAAGGCGGTGAACAAGGGGCTGCTCAAGACCATCTCCAAGATGGGCATCAGCACCATCCAGTCCTACTGCGGCGCGCAGATCTTCGAGGCCATCGGCATCGCCCGCCCGGTGATCGACCGCTACTTCACCGGCACGGCCTCGCGCATCGGCGGCGTCGGGCTCGACGTCATCGCGCAGGAGGCGATCGCCCGCCACGCCGACGCCTACCCGGAGAACCGCGTCGGCGCGCCGGTTCTGGACGAGGGTGGCAACTACCAGTGGCGCCGCAACGGCGAGCACCACCACTGGAACCCCGAGACCATCGCCAAGCTGCAGCATGCGGTCAAGGCCAACGACGTGGCCTGGTACCGCGACTACGCGCGCCTGGCCAACGAGAGCTCACGGCAGCTCAAGACGCTGCGCGGGCTGTTCGACCTCAAGCCGGCCGGGCCGCCGCTGCCCCTCGACGAAGTGGAGCCGGCCGAGTCGATCATGCGGCGCTTCGCCACCGGCGCCATGTCGCTGGGCTCGATCTCCACCGAGGCGCACGAGACCCTGGCCATCGCCATGAACCGCATCGGTGGCAAGTCGAACACCGGCGAGGGCGGCGAGGACGAGCGGCGCTACGAGCGCGACGCCAACGGCGACTGGCGGCGCTCGGCGATCAAGCAGGTGGCCAGCGCGCGCTTCGGCGTCACCATCAACTACCTGACCAACGCCGACGAGCTGCAGATCAAGATCGCCCAGGGCGCCAAGCCCGGTGAGGGCGGCCAGCTCCCAGGCCACAAAGTCGACGAGTACATCGCGCGGCTGCGGCATTCCACGCCCGGGGTGGGCCTGATCTCGCCGCCGCCGCACCACGACATCTACTCCATCGAGGACCTGGCCCAGCTCATCCACGACCTCAAGAACGCCAACCCGCGGGCGCGCATCTCCGTGAAGCTCGTCGCCGAGGTTGGCGTGGGGACGGTCGCGGCGGGCGTGTCCAAGGCGCATGCCGACCACATCGTCATCGCCGGCTACGACGGCGGCACCGGCGCCTCGCCGCTGTCGTCGATCAAGCACGCGGGCATCCCCTGGGAGATCGGCCTGGCCGAGACGCAGCAGGTGCTGGTGCTCAACGACCTGCGCTCGCGCGTGGTGCTGCAGGCCGACGGGCAGATGAAGACCGGGCGCGACGTGGTCATCGGTGCGCTGCTCGGCGCCGAGGAGTTCGGCTTCGCCACCTCGGCGCTGGTGGCCAGCGGCTGCATCATGATGCGTGTCTGCCACCTCAACACCTGCCCGGTGGGCATCGCCACCCAGGATCCGCAGCTGCGCGCCAAGTACGCGGGCAAGGCCGAATACGTGGTCAACTTCATGCGCTTCCTGGCCGAGGACGTGCGCGAGATCATGGCCTCGCTGGGCTTCCGCTCCTTCGACGCCATGATCGGGCAGACGCAGTGCCTCGACGTGCGAACCGCGGTCGAGCACTGGAAGGCGCGCGGGCTCGACTTCAGCGCCATCCTGCACCGGCCCGAGGTGGCCCCGACGGTCGACGTGCGCAAGGTCATCGACCAGGACCACGGGCTCGACAAGGCGCTCGACCACGAGCTCATCGCCCTGGCCGAACCCGCCCTGGAGCACGGACAGCCGGTGCAGATCGACCTGCCCATCCGCAACGGCAACCGCACCGTCGGCGGCATGCTCAGCGGCCGCATCGCCGCGCGCTTCGGTTCCGCGGGGCTGCCGCACGACACCATCCGCATCGGGCTGTCCGGCTCGGCGGGGCAGTCGTTCGGTGCCTGGCTTGCACGCGGCGTCACCCTGACTCTGCGCGGCGACGCCAACGACTACGTGGGCAAGGGACTCTCGGGCGGACGCATCGTGGTGATGCCGCCGGAGGGCTCGCGCTTCGTCGCCGAGGACAACATCATCGTCGGCAACGTGGTGCTCTACGGGGCGACCAGCGGCGAGGCCTTCTTCCGCGGCGTCGCCGGCGAGCGCTTCTGCGTGCGCAACTCGGGCGCGCACGCGGTGGTCGAGGGTGTGGGCGATCACGGCTGCGAGTACATGACCGGCGGCGTCGCCGTGGTGCTGGGGCCGACCGGACGCAACTTCGCGGCAGGGATGAGCGGCGGTGTCGCCTACGTATTGGACGAGAACGGCCACTTCTCGGAGCGCTGCAACCACGGCATGGTCGAGCTGGAGGACGTCGTCGAGGACGAGGACGTCGAGACGCTGCGCTCGCTGGTGCAGCGGCACGCCGACTACACCGGGTCGACGGTCGCCGAGCAGCTGCTGGCGGATTGGGACCGCGCCCTGCGCAGCTTCGTCAAGGTGATGCCCGTCGACTACAAGCGCGTGCTGCTGGCCCGCCGCAACGTGTCGCTGGAGCTGGTCGGATGACAACCCCCGCGCCGGAGGCGCGCCTGTCCCGCGCCGCGCAGCGGCGGCATCCCGGAGGGCGGGTCGGTGGGTAAGTTGGGCGGCTTCGTCGAATTCCATCGCAAGCTCCCCCCGCGGCGCCCGGTCGACGAGCGCGTCAACGACTACCGCGAGGTCTACCTGCCCTTCCCCGCCGAGGCGGTGCGCGAGCAGGGCGCCCGCTGCATGGACTGCGGCATCCCCTTCTGCCACAACGGCTGCCCGCTGGGCAACCTCATCCCCGAGTGGAACGACCTGGCCTACAAGGACGACTGGGAGGCCGCCATCGGCCGCCTCCACCACACCAACAACTTCCCCGAGTTCACCGGCCGCATCTGTCCCGCGCCCTGCGAGCCCGCCTGCGTGCTCTCCATCAACGACGACCCGGTCACCATCAAGCAGATCGAGGTGTCGATCATCGACCGCGCCTGGGAGGAGGGCTGGGTGCAGGCGCAGCCGCCCTCGCACCGCACCGGCAAGCGCGTCGCGGTGATCGGCTCCGGGCCAGCGGGACTCGCCGCCGCGCAGCAGCTCAACCGCGCCGGCCACTGGGTCACCGTCTACGAAAAGGACGACCGCATCGGCGGCCTGCTCCGCTACGGCATCCCCGACTTCAAGCTGGAGAAGTGGGTGGTCGACCGCCGCCTCGAGCAGATGAGCGCCGAGGGCGTGATCTTCGAGACCAACTACGACATCGGCGTCGACGTCACCGCCGAGGAGCTGCTGAAGCGCTTCGACGCGGTGGTGCTCTGCATCGGCGCACAGCACCCGCGCGACGTCGGCGTGCCGGGGCGCGAGCTCGACGGCGTGCACTTCGCCATGGAGTACCTGCCGCAGCAGAACAAACGCGTCGCCGGTGACCTCATCCCCGCCGGCAGGACCATCACCGCCGTCGGCAAGCGGGTGATCATCCTCGGCGGCGGCGACACCGGCGCCGACTGCCTGGGCAACGTGCACCGCGAGAAGTGCGCCTCGGTGCACCAGTTCGAGGTCATGCCCGCGCCGCCCGACGAGCGTGCGTCCGACAACCCCTGGCCGACCTGGCCGGTGATCATGCGCACCTCGACCGCCCACGAGGAGGGCGGCGTGCGCGACTACTCGATCCAGACCACCGGCTTCAGCGGCGGCGACGGCAGGGTCGAGAAGCTGCACGCGGTGCGCGTCGAGTCCAAGCTGGTCGACGGGCGGCCGCAGTTCGTGCCGGTGCCGGGCAGCGAGTTCGAGATCGACTGCGACCTGGTGCTCATCGCCGCCGGCTTCGTCCACCCGATCCACGAAGGACTGGTGCACGACCTCGGCGTCGAGCTCGACGCGCGCGGCAACGTCAGGACCGACGAGGCGCTGATGTCGAGCGTGCCGGGCGTCTTCGCCGCCGGTGACTCGCACCGCGGCGCCTCGCTGGTGGTCTGGGCCATCGCCGAAGGGCGGCAGGCCGCGCGCGGCGTCGACGAGTACCTGATGGGCGCGACCCGGCTGCCCCAGACGCTGCGCTCGATCGCCTAGGGAGGCGCGCCCGCGTGATCCGATCCGAACCGCGCGACGTAGTTGTCAGGAGGGCGGCCCTGCCGTAGTGTTCCGCGCCGGGGTCGCCTTTCTCCGCATCCGACGCAGCCGGCTGGGCTGAAACGCTCAGCCGCTCAGTCCCGGCAGGCCGCTGCCCGCAGCCAGGTCGAGCGCGTGGTTGACGAGCAGGGGCACGCGCGGGCCCATCAGGTCGAAGCCCTCCCCCACCGTCTGGCCCATCAGGAAGCGGGCGTGGATGCCCTCGGCGACGATGGCCAGCTTGTAG
>Ga0207699_10000141_pt1 | contig 48034 bp, 53 predicted proteins | sample LARL51metaG_FD_184344 | JGI IMG/M metagenome (GOLD analysis project Ga0207699, IMG submission 184344) | Corn, switchgrass and miscanthus rhizosphere microbial communities from Kellogg Biological Station, Michigan, USA - LAR L5-1 metaG... | ecosystem: Host-associated > Plants > Roots >...
GGGGGGAGGTGTCGGGGGAGGGGGGTGTGACCGTCGCCCGTGACCCCGGCGTGACCGTCACGCACGAGCGAGTGACCGTCACCCGTGAGCTCTGGGTGACCGTCACCCTGCCCCGCGTGACCGTCACGCGCGACATCGTGACCGCCGGCGTGACGGTCACGCGTGACCGTCACACCCAGGTCACGCTCCCGCGCCCGCTGCCGCCGCTTGCGCGCCGCCGCCTGGTCACGCTTCAGCTGCTCCCGGAGCTCGTCGTGAGCCAGCTGGTAGAGCTCGTAGTCGTGAACCCGGTAGTGCTCGCCCTCGTCGACCCACGAGGGGTTCTTCGGGTCGTTCGCGGCCAGCCGCTTCGCCAGTTCCATCGCGTGACGCCCCGTCATCCCCGGCATGAGGCTCGGCACGGCCAGCTTCGGGATGAGCCCGTTCGTCTCGTAGCGGTTGCAGTAGCAAAGGCCCGCCACGAAGAGCCCGAACGCCTCCGGGCCGGCGCGGACGAACTTCGGGTGGTACGGGATCGAGTCATCGAGGCGTACCCACATTGGGCTCATCCATCCGAGAGCAACGCGCGGATGGCCGCGCTCCGACGACGGTGAGTCCATGAGGCGTCGGCCGTCTCACGCATCCCCTCCGCCTCCCCGGCGCCTGGGACCGGGCCCCTGCCGTGGACCGCCTCCGGCCGCCTGCCGCGGTCCCGCTCATGCCGTGGGCGCCCGCGGGAAGCAGCGAAGGAAGGCAAGGTAGTTGGCGGCGTCGGCGGTCAGGCGGCTCAGCTCCTTGGCCTCCGCCTCGGACAGAGGCCCCGCCTCCTGCGCCGCCGCCAGCGGAAACAGCTCGGCGACCTGCAGCAGCAGGCCCCGCCACAGCTCGGCGGGCCGCGCCGAGCGCCAGCTCTCCCGGCGCTTCGCGTTCTGCATCAGCCTCTTCAGCTGATCGACCAGCAGGCGGTTCGTGTCCGTGACCGCGCGGTAGGAGGTCGTCGCCCTGGCCGGCGCCGAGGCTCTTGCCGGCCCAGGCAGGACCGCCGCACCGTTGCGGCGGTCCTTGCCAGGCTCCGGCGCCGCCGGCGGCGGCGCCACGGCGCCGGTCTCCCCTGCCCCTTCCATCGCGGGCTCGAGCTCGAACGCCAGGCCCACCAGCTCGGCCAGGGTGTTCGAGCCGGCCACCGCCAGGCTCACCAGCCGCTGCCGGAGCTCGACGGCGCCCGCCCCGTCGAGATCCGCCCGCCCGAGCCGGGCGAGGAGCGAGCCCATCTCGCCGGCGTGCTCGAGCAGCCGCCGCTCCGCGCCGTAGGCGTCCGCTCCCTCGGGATGGCAGCCCTCCGGCGCCGCGAGGGCCGCCAGCTGCGCCATGTGCAGCCGGTCGACTGCCGCCCGCAGCCGCGCGCCCTCGCTCCCTCCCTGCGCCATCGTCACCATCGACAGTCCCCCTTTCTTGCACGTCACGGATGGGTCAAGGCGAGCGGGGCCGACGCCGGCCCCTCTCCCGCGAAGCCGACCGCCGTGACGACGATCCGCAGCGTCTCGGTCGGCGGCGAGAAGTTGTCGACGACCAGCGGCTCCGACAGCGCCGGCGCGAGCGCCGCGACCAGCTGGAACGGGCCGCCGTTTTTCGAGGCATAGACGTCGTAACCGAACAGGTTCGGCGGCGTGTTGGCGATCGCCAGCTGGTAGGCCGGATGCGGACCGGAGATCGTCGGATCGACGGGCGACGAGCTGAGGTAGCCTGCAAAGCTGGCCGCGGTCACGACTGGCGCCGCCGGGAGCTCCGGCGGGATCGGCGCCGTGATGTACATCGGCGTCGGCTGCGCGAGGGTCGAGACGACCGAGCCGGCGACGACCTGCACCGCCGGCGTCACGACGCCCAGGGCGCTCGCGTAGACGTGGGACTTGATCGGGGTCGGCGAGCGCTCGGAGAAGACGCCGCTCCCCGTCCAGTCGTAGCGGTACTCGCTCGGCGTGCCGGCAAACGCCTGCGAGAAGAAGATCGCCGTGCCGGCCGCGAACTCGCAGAACCCGAACGGGCAGAGCCGCGCCTGAAACTCGAGCGCCTGGGGCGGGCTCCCGGTCGGGCTCGCGAAGTAGCCGGCGACGTCGACCAGGAGGTCGACCGAGCCCGGCCGCACGAGGCTCGCCAGCGCGGCGAGCCGGGCGGTGCCGTCGGTCGAGAGCGGCAGCACGGCCGAGTTCGCCCGGGTCACGCCGGCGTTGAAGTTGAGCGACGAGACCGTCGGGTGCGCAAAGTCCGCCGGGTAGACGGAGAGGAAGCCCGGCGAGGTCGGCGCCACCGCGGTCAGGTTTGCGGCCACGGCGCGCGCCCCGACCGGAACGCCGCAGACGCCGCCGACCGCGATCACCTGCGGCGGCCCCGGCCCGAGCAGCGGTTGATGCGAGATCCGGGTGTCGAGCGCCCGGCACGGCGCCACCGTGTAGTACCGCGTGGCGCTCGCCGCGACGACCGAGAAGCCGGCCGCGGCCGCGGCGCTCCCCGAGGCGTTCGTCACCGAGAGACTGGCGGTGTAGGTCCCGAGCGGCTGGCCCGCGGTCGGCCAGCTCACGTGCGCGCCGAAGACGGTTCCCAGAGCCACGCCGTTGTGGAGCAGCTGCCAGCTGTAGGCGAGCGGCGGCGCGCCGCTCGCCGTCGCGTCGAGCAGCACGCTCTGCCCCTGCTCGAGCCGCGCCGGCGTCACCGAGAAGCCGGTGACCGCCGGACGCGGATCGAGCACCAGGACGGTCTTGGTGACCGACGAGCACTGGCCGGCCTGGTTGCAGACGGTGAGGGTCACGCTCTGCGGGCCCGGGGCCGTGAAGACGACCGTTGGATTCCGCGCCGTGGAGCCGCTCTCGGGACGCGCACCTCCGGCGTCCGGCGCCGGCCCGGGATCGACGCCCGGGCCGGCGGCGAGGACGGCCGCCAGGACCGCCGCGAGGCGGAGCGAGCACATCGCCCTAGACCTCCGCGGCCCCGGAGCGCCGCCGCCGCAGGACGACGGCCGCCATGGCGCCGAGGAGCACCACCATCGAGCCCAGGCCCCACTCGTTGAGCGTCGGGATGGCCTGCGGCGGCGGTGGCGGCGGCGGCGGCGTCCCCGCGGTCACCGGCGTCTCGGTCGGTCCCGGGGTCGACGGCGGCGGCGGCGGGCCGCTCTCGTCGGGCGGGATGTTGCCGCCGGTCGTCGCGACCTGTGCCGCGACCTCGGTGATGCCCGGCGGCAGCGGCGAGTTGACGGTCACGTCCCAGCCCACCGTCGCCGTGCCGCCGGCGGCGAGATCGCCGAGCGCGACGACGACCGTCGTGTCGCTCGGGCCGTTGCCGGTGGTGACGACGCCCTGGCTCGTCGTGACCGACCCGGCGACGAGCGTGGTGTTGGCGTCGAGCGACGCCTTCGCCAGGAGGGCGGTCACCGTGCTCGCCGTCTGGTTGGGGACCGTGAGCGTGTAGTGGATGCGATCCCCCGGCAGCGCCGGGCCGCCGTGGCCCACCGCCGCCGCGAGCGTCGTATCGATCGAGAGCGCCGGCGGGGTCGCGACGGCGCCGCAGGCCTGCGGCGCTGCCGTCTGCGCCGGCCGCGCTCCCCGCCGCAGGGCGGAGCGCAGCGCCTTGGCGGCGGCCTCGGGCAGGGCCGAGACGCCGCTCACGCAGGCAGCGTTCGAGATCACCGCCGCCGGCGGGAGCGACGAGGCCGCGCGCACCGCGAAGGCGATGGTCTGGCTCGAGCCGGCCGGCACGCTCGCCAGGTTGAGTGTGCAGCTCGAGCCGGCCGACGCTCCGGCGCACGACCAGCGCGCGTCGCTCGCGCCGGCGTCGAAGCTCGAGAGCGCCGGCACGGTCTCGGTGACGACCGCGGCGCCCAGGTCCTGATTGCCGGTGTTCGACACGGTGAGCGTGAAGGCGAGCACCGCGTTCGGCACGACCGCGCCGCCGCCGTAGGTCTTCACGAGATGCAGGCTCGGCTGGCCGGTCGTCGGGATGCTCGTCGAGCCGCAGGCGCTCGGCACCCCGGTGGCCGCCGCGCAGGCCTGGTTGTCGATCGTCGAGGCGCGGGCCGGGAGCGGCGACTCGATGGCGACGACGAAGGTCAGCACCGTCGACGCTCCGGCCGGGAGCGACGGGATCGCCGCCGTGCAGGTCGTGCCCGCGGCGGTGCCCGGGCAGACCCACGCCGCCGAGCTCCCGGTCGCGACGTAGGTCGTGAGGCCCGGGACCGCCTCGCTCACGGTGACGTTCGCGGCGCCCTCGTTGCCGGTGTTCTGGACCGTGATCGAATAGATCAGGTTCGACCCCGGCGCGCCGGTCCCGGCGACCGTCTTGTGGACCGCGAGGAGCGCCATGCCGGTCGTCGGGATCGTCGTCGTGCTGCAGCTCTCCGGCGCGCCGGTCGAGTCCGCGCAGGCGGTGTTGGCGACGCTCCCGACGCCCGCGGGGAGCGGGCTCGCGATCACGACCGAGAACTGCGCGCTGGCCGAGCCGCCGGCCGCCGCCACGTTGCCGAGGACGAGCGAGCAGGTCGACCCCGCGCCCGTGCCGGAGCACGACCAGCCGCCTCCCCCGGCCCAGGTGGTGTTGGCGGGGACCGTCTCGTGGAGCGTCACCGGGCCGGAGTCCTGGGTGCCGCTGTTGACGACGGCGAGGTTGTAGACGACCGTTGCGCCGGGCGCGCCGGTGCCGCTCGCCAGGGTCTTCGCCAGGGTCAGGATCGGCCGGCCGGCGGTCGGCGTCGAGACGCTGCCGCAGCCGACGACCGTCGAAGGACCCGACCGCGCGCAGGCGGTGTTGCTGACGCTCGTGACGCCGGCGGGAAGTGTCGGCGCGAGGTCCACCGCGAAGAACCTCGTCACCGTGCCGTTGGGATCGATGTTGCCCGCCGCCAGCCGGCAGAGGGACCCCGCCGACGCGGCCGGGCAGACCCAGCCGGGCGACGACGCTCCGGCATCGAAGGTCGTGTTCGGCGGCACGACGTCGGTCAGCTGTAGGCCGCCCAGGCCCAGGCCGCTCCGATCGGTGACCGAAATCGTGTAGAGGAGCGTCGACCCCGGAGCGCCGGTCCCCGCCACCGTCTTGGTGACGGTGACGCTCGGCGCGGCGCTCGTGCAGGTCGCGCCGATGTTGCCGCTTTCGGTCAGCAGCGGCGTCCCGACGAGACCGTCGCTCGTCGTGCCTCGCATCGCCGCCGTGAAGCTCGGCTGCGAGTTCTGGAAGGTCGCGTGGTAGAGGAAGGCCACGACGTTGCCCTGCAGCCTGCTGCCGTCCGCCGGCGGGCCGCAGCTGAAATCGACCGTCGCCTCGACGTCGCTCTGAGCGTTGCCGGTGACGATCGTCGTCACCCCGCAGTCGCCGGCGCTGAAATCCGGGTCGACCTCGACCGAGCCCGGAATGAACGACAGGCCGCTCGCGCCCGAAAAGGGCGCCACCATCTCGCCCGTGATGTTGCCGGTCGTGTCCGAAGGCGGGTCGACGTAGAACACCCGGATCGTCACCGGCTCCCCGCAGTCGAGGACGCCGTTGCCGTTGACGTCCTGAAAGCCCACGTACTGCTGGCCGAACCCGCGGCCGGTGACCACCTGTCCGCCGGCCGGCGTCAGCGCCCCCGCGAGCAGGGCGAGGCCGACACCCGAGATCCCAAGGCACCGTCGTTTGGCACGCATACTGACCCCTCCTTGATGACCATGAAATGAAATGGTCTTGTTTTGGATATGCTTCGTTGCTGGCGCGCGCACCGCTCCCCCCTCTCCCCCTACTGCTCGACCGGCTCGTCCAAGCTCACGTCGCCGCGCAGGAAGACGTAGAAGCTCGTGCCGGCCGGAATGCGGATCGTCGGCGGCACCGACAGCTGCCGCCGCAGCATCTCGATCGCGACGCTCGAGAGCTCCTGGCCCACCGCGGCGGCCGCCACCTGCCGGGTCGACGCCGCCGCGCCGAAGGCCGCCGACTCTTGCGGCTGCGATAGCTGGGCGCCGGCGCTCACGATCGACAGCAGGATGGCGCTGCCGAAGACCCGGGCCAGGTGGTTGTTGACCGAGCCCGCGAGACCCGCCTCGCCGGCCTTGGTCGCCGCCGGCAGCCCCGGGAAGCTCAAGCCGCTGCCGTCCGGGAAGATGACCCGCCCCCAGGCGACCAGGAGCCGCCTCTCGCCGAGCGCCACCTGGCTGTCGTAGGACCCGAGGAGGCGCGACCCCCGCGGGATCACGACCTGCCGCTGGGTGCGGTCGAAGACGTCGCGCGTCACCTGCGCGACGAGCGGGCCGGCGACGTCCGAGTCGACCGCCGTCACCAGCGCCGCCGGAATGACGCTGCCGGCCTCGACGACCACGCCCGCGCCCAGGCGGTCTCGCCGGAGCTTGAGCGCCGTCGGCGAGAGCGCCTCCGCGCCGCGCAGAAACGCCTGATGGTCTCGGCTCGGCGCGGCGGGACCGGCCGGCGGCGCCGTCGCGCCGCCCTCCGGTAGGGAGCTCCCGGGAGCTCCGCCCGGGAGGAGGGCCGCCGGCACCGCCGGCGGCGTCCCGAGCCCGAGCGGCGACGACAGGCCGAGCTGCCTCGCCATCCTCTCCCCGCTCCCCTCCCCACCACCCTCGCCGGTCTCGGCCGCCGGCGCGCGCGGCGGCTCGACCGGCGACTGCAGCGCGCGCCGATAGGCCTCCTCTCGCGGGCTCGGCGGCGGCGTCTTCGGCCGCTCCGCTCCCGGCGGCACGCCCGCCCCGCCTCCCACCTCGAGCGCCGCGGCGAGCGGGTCCTCGCTCGGCGGCCCCGCCGCGCCCGCGGGCGCGCGGCCTTCGCGGATCGCGTCCTGCCAGTAGCCCGGCGCCTCCGCCGGCGCCGGCCGCCGCGGCGGCTCGGGGACCGCCGGCTCGTGCTCGAGGAAGGTCGGCCGCGGCGCCGCGGCTTCCGCCGACTCGGCCGCGGCCTTCGGCCGCTTGGTCGGCGCCAGGGTCAGGAACACCGCGGCGACCGCCACGCCGAGGAGCACCAGCACGGCGATGAGCGCCAGGCGGTTGAGTCGCTTCGGCCGCGGCGGCGGCGGCACTTCCAAGGGTTCGTCCATGGTCAAGGCTCCCTCGTGATCTCCAACCGTTGCTGATCCTTGCCCGACCCGAGGACGAGCGCGGCGCGGTCGAAGACCCGGTCGGTGACGTAGAACTGGCCGCGGACGGCGTAGTTGAGGAGCGCCGTCCCGCCCTTGCGGTCGAGGAGGAAGAGCACCGGGGCCTCCTGGCCGACGCCGCTCCCCGGCAGCCGGATGTAGGTATGGACCTGGTCGTCGAAGACCGCCACCGGCACCCACGGGTACTTGGCCGTGCGCGTCCAGCGATAGTTGAAGTGGAGGCTCGTGAGCGGCGCGCCGGCCGCAGCGGACCCAAGCGGCGTCACTCCCCGGGCCTCCTCGGCGGCCGCCGCGCGCCTGGCCTCCTCGGCGCTCGCCCAGGTCCGCACCAGCTCGTCCGGGTAGTAGAAGCGCAGCAGGCGGGTGAACGGCTCGTGCGGGTTCTCGCCGTCCTCGCCCTTGCACGGCCGCGCGTCGAGCGTCACCTGGTAGATCCGCCGGTCGGTCGTGACGACCAGGTTCGTCGTCAGGTTGCAGGCGGTCGGTTTGGCGACGATGACCGAGGTCCGCCCGCGCGGGCCGGCCTGCGCGCGGTCGAGAATCCAGCGCGCGCTGTCCCCGGTCACCGTGTTGAGCACCAGCTCGCCTTCCTCGAGCTCGATCAGGCACACCCGCAGCGGCGCGCACCGCACGACCGGCACCTGATGGCCGAACGGTACCTGCACGAAATCGCCATGCTCGAGCACCGCCGGCTCCCTGCCCGCCGCGGCGGCGCGCGCCTCGCGCTCCACGTCGGCCGGCACCGGCGCGCCTGCCGTTGCTCCCGCTGCCCCCGTTGCTCCGGTCGGCCCCGTTTCTCCCGTTGATGGCGTTGCCGGCGTCGGCGCCGCGCTTGCCGCCGAGGCCGGGACCGCCGCCTGGCTCGCTCCGCCGGCCGGCGGCTCTTCGGCCGGCAGCCGCGCGGCCCCGGCGGCCAAGATCGCGCCCAGCAGCAGCACCACAGTCCCTACAGAAACCTTTCGCTTCCTGGTCATCGCACCCCTCCGTTGGCCTGCGACTTGGTGACCTCGGTCCACGTCAGGTCCGTGACGTAGATACCGAGGGGGTTGTCCTCGATCACGCTCGTCGTGCGTGGGCGATGGATCTTGACCGTCAGATATCCCTCCCACGCCGACTCGTGGATCGATCCGACGAAGACCGGCTGCTCCCGCTCCGTCCACTGCGCCCGCCAGACCGCGCTGCCCGGGACCGGCAGGATCGCGTCCACCTCGACCGAGCGCGTGAAGCGCTGGCCCAGGAGGCGCGGGTCGTGCTCGGGGAGCGAGAAGTAGCCGTCGAGAAACTCCCGCGCCTTGGCGGTCGTGTTGGCGTAGGCGCGATAGAGGAGCTCGCGCTCGACCACTCCGTCCGACGACACGGCACGGACGTTGCGGATGAAGAGCGCGAGGGTCGCGGCGACGATCCGCGGATCGGTCTGCGCCGTCTGCTCCGCCGGGCCGAAGGCCACGGCGCGGCCGAGCTTGTCGACCTCGACGACGTAGGGGGTGATCCGCGTCTCCGAGGCCAGCCGCACGAAGGCGACGAGGACGATCCCGAAGAGGCCGAGGAGGCCGAACGCGACCAGCTGCCAGTTGCGCTTGCCCTTCGCCAGGTCGCCGAAGGCGCCGGCGAAGGCGCTGCGCCCGGCGAGGATCGGGTTGGCGGCCTGGCGCCCGGGCGGCGCCGGGCGGCGTGGAAAGGCAAAGACGCTCATCGCGGTCCCTCGAGGCGGGCCGAGCCCTAATCCGCCAGCGCCTCGCGCAGGTTCAGGTGCACGCTCTGCGTCAGGAAGTAGCTGACCTGCGTGGGGATCTTCCAGACCAGGAGAGCGAAGACGACGCTGCCGGCGAGAAGGTCGAAGAGCGGCTTGAGGTTCCCGCCGAAGATCAGGAACTGCGTCTCCATGTCCAGCGCCCACCTCGCCGTCATCGCGAGGCCGGTCGAGACCATCATGTAGAGCAGGAACAGCTTCACCCCGACCTGCACCGCGTAGACGATGTACTTGTCGGCGATCGGCGCGCTGCCGCGGAAGGCTGCGAAGCCCAGGAAGACGACGCCGCCGGTGACCACCAGGTAGCTCTCGACGAGCGTCATCACGAGCTGCGCCGCGATGCAGATGAAGGCGATCATCACGATCAGCGTCACGACCGGGGCGAGAAACAACCCGACCGGCGGCAGCAGCAGGCCGTTGAGGCTCGAGGCCTTCATCAAGCGGATGCTGATGTCGATCCCGACCTGCAGCACGCCGCTCGGCGAGAGCTCTGGCGTCCGGCTCGCGGCCTGGCCGGCGGCCTGGAAGCCCTGGACGATCCGCGGCACCCAGAGCGGGAACTGGCTCAAGAAGGCGTAGAACAGCCCGAGGACCAGGATCTTGCGGATGAAGGCGCCGAGCATCTCGTCGAGGCTCTTCCTGTGGAAGACCCACATCAGCGCTCCGAACGCGATCTCGAGGCCGGCCAGGATTCCGAACGTCCGCTCCGCCATCGGCACCAGGGTGCCCAGCCAGGAGTTGGCGGCCGCCTGGTAGCCCTGGACCAGGTCGTCGAGGACGCCCGCCGCGGCCGGCCGCGCCGCGAAGAGCATCGCCGCGCCGAAGAGGGCCGCCGCGCCGACCCGCCGCCGCTTCATCGCGGACCTCCCGCGGCGGCGCCCTGGCCGCGGGCCAGGAGCCGCGCTTCCCAGGCCTTGACCGCCGCCACGTCCGCCGCCGCCTGGTCCGGGTCGCCCGGATGCAGGGCCGGCGGCCGCGGCGGCGGCGGCGGCAGCGCCGGCAAGGTCGGCATCGTCGCCGGCGCGCCGATCCCCGGCGAGCGCAGGGGCCCCTCCCACCGCTCGACGAGCCTCACCGCGTGGCAGTTCGGGAGCTCGCGGTCGCGGCTCTTGCGGCAGAAGGCCTTCGCCGCCCGCCAGCTCGGCGAGTTGCGACGGGCCTCGCGCGTCCAGTAGGGACCGTCGTAGCGGGCGCTCTGCACGGGCGACGCGAGCGCCGCGAGCGGATCCTCGCCGTCGGCGATCGCCTCCGGCGAGGGCCTGCACGACGCCAGCGCCAGCGCCAGCCCGATCCATCCCAATCGCTTCCCGCCGCCTCTCGGAATCCGCATCTCTCACCTCCCTCGTCGTCACCGCTGTGCGACCGCCCTCGATGTCCCGCTCCGGTGGAGCTCGGTCAAAAAGCCGGGCGGCGGGAGCCTCCACCTCCCACCGCCCGTCCCGCCCGTCCTAGAAGAAGGGCCACCAGTTGGGGATGCCGGTGTAACCCGGGGTCGGCGCCGCGCTGTTTCTCGCGAGCGTCCGATCGATGCCGGCCGCGAGCGTCGCCTCGCCCTGCGCCTCGCGGTTGATCTGGTGGCCGTAGTAGACCGCCTGCATGTTGTTGGCGGTCGCGAGCGACTGCTTGATGACGCCGAGCTCCTGCGCCGTGTACATGAGGATCGTGCCTTGCAGCTCGAGCGCCTCCTGGTGGCCGTGGATGCCGTCCATCTGGCTCTTGATGCGCTCCAAGAAGAGCTGGTCGGCGATGTCGTGGCGGAACTGCTCCGACGTCGTGTCGAGCGCCGTGCGCATCGTGTCGAGCGTCCGCACGGCCTGCGCCTGCCGCTGCGCCGGCCAGTTCTGGACCTCGACCCAGCCGGGGAACACCTGCTGGAACTGCGCGTCGATGTTCTTGTAGGAGTAGGCCAGCGCCTGGCCCTGGCGCATGATCCAGTCGAGATTCGCGAGCAGGTCGTAGACCTCGCGCCAGTTGGGGTTCGCGAGCTTCTTGAGCGCCGTCAGCTGATAGGTGATCTGGCGGAACTGGTTCGCGAGCATCTGGTAGTGCTGATAGATCTGCAGCGCGAACTGCACGTAGTGCAGGTAGTGCCAGTACTGGTTGACCAGGATGTGCGCGTAGTCGGTGACGGGAATCACCGCCGCGGCCGGCGCCGGCGCCAGGAGCGCCACGAGCACGGCCGCACTAAGCGCGAGCGCGGCGAGCTTCCGTCCTGTCCTTCGCATGACCTTTCCCTCCGCTGAACCGCTGATAGTCGGAAAGCCAATCGGCGAGGCCTCGTTCGGCGAGCCAGGCGGCAGGCCAGTCCGGTCCTCGCTCCCGCCGCAGCTCGTCGACGCGCTCGACCGTGTCCTGCGGCGTCATCCCCTCCGGGGCCGCGAGAAACGCCAGCGCCACCGGCCCCAGGCCGAGCTCGAAGAGACGGCTGCCGTGCGGGCTCTTGAGGTAGTACTCGCGCTTCGGGCGGCCGCCGGCGAGCAGCGCCAGCTCGGCCTCGTTGAGCCCCAGGTCGCGGTAGAGCTCGGCCGTCCCCGGGCTCGCCGCCATCGCGTTCGGCAGGAGAATCCGCGTCGGGCAGCTCTCGACGACCGCCGCCTTGTAGGGCGAGCTCTGGAGGTCCGCGAGCGTCTGGGTCACCACCATGACCGCGGCGTTTTTCTTCCGCAGCGTCAGCAGCCATTGCTTCAGCTGCAGGCCGAACGACGGGTCGAGGAGCGTCCGCCAGGCCTCCTCGATCACGATTAGCGTCGGCCGGCCGTCGAGCCGGCCCTCGACGCGGTGGAACAGGTAGCGCAGCACCGGCGCCACCGTCTTCGTCCCCATCTCCCAAAGATGGGACATCTCGAAGACCTGGTAGGAGCTCGCGTCGAGATCGTCGCGGTCGGCGTCGAGGAGCCGCCCGAGGCTGCCGCTCCGGCGGTAGGGCGCCAGCGCGTCCTTCAACTCGAGGCTCTGCAGCTGGACGCAGAAGTTGCCGAGCGTGCGGTGCTCGCGGCTCTCGCCCGCGAGCTGCCGCAGCGCCGCCACGATCTCGGTCCGCGCGGCGGGGCCGACGACGACCCCGCCTTGCAGCGACAGCAAGAGCTCGAGCCACTCCGCCGCGGCGGCCAGCTCGCCCGGGTCGTCCACCGCCGCGAGCGGCTGGAAGGCCGTCGCCTCCTCGCCGGCGCCGGCGCGGATCGCGTAGTGGCTGGCGCCGGCCGCCTGCGCCAGGACGTAGCCCGAGTAGCCGAGATCGAAGACGAAGGCCTGCGCCCCGGGGTAGCGGAAGAACTGCGCCACGACCAGGTTGACGAGCGTGCTCTTGCCGGCGCCGGTCGGCCCCGCGACCAGGCTGTGCCCGACGTCGCTCGCGTGGAGGTTGACGCGCAGCGGCGTCGCGCCGCTCGTCGCCGCCCAGAGGAGCGGTGGGCTCCCCTCGGGGAAGTACGCCGAGGGATTCGTCTTGAGCCCCGGCCAGACGCTCGTCAGCGGCACCAGATCGGCGACGTTTCGCGAGTGCAGGAGCGGCCGGCGCAGGTTGGGGAAGCCGTGGCCCGGCAGCGACCCGAGCCACGCCTCGACGGCGTTGATGTCTTCGATCCTGGCGGTGAAGCCGCGGTCGGCGAGGATCTTCACGATCTCGTCGGCCGCATGGTCCGCGGCGGCGTCGGAGGGCTGCATCACGACGACGGTCGGCGTGTAGAAGCAGAACCGCACCGCCCCGGAGGCGTTCTCCGCCGCCGCCGCTGCGGCGTCGCCGGCCATGCGGGTCGCGTCCTGGTCGTGGAAGAGGCGCGCCTCCGCCTCCTGGTCCGGGGTTTGGGCCTGGCGCTGCCGGCTGACCGCGCCGCGCACCAGGTCCGCCGCGCCCTGACGCTTCATGAACCACTGCACCTGGTGGCGGCGGATGAGGCGCGCCGCGGTCGCCTGATCGAGCGGGATCACCCGGTGGGAGAGGCGCAGCGCGAAGGGCACGTTGTTCAGGCGGTCGAGCATCCCGAGCGTGCTCGCCGCCGGGAACCCCTGGATCGCCAGCGCCCGGATCGACATCGCGCCGATCCGCGGCTGCCAGCCGCCGACCGCCTCCTGGTCCGCGAGGAAGCTGTCGAGCTCGGTCCCCTCGACCGGCGCCTTGACCGGGTGATCGAGGCCGGTCAGGCAGCAGTGCAAGAGCGTCAGCAGCTCGTCCGAGGAGAGGCGCCGGATGCGCAGCACCGCCGAGAGCCGGCGCTCGAATTCGCCGGCGCCCTGCAGGAAGGCGCGCAGCACCTCCTCCCAGCTCTTGAGGCCGCTTGGCTCGCCCTGCACAAAGTACCGGGCGAGCCGCGAGTAGAGGTCGGGCGGCGGCAGGTAGGAGAGCGTGACGAAGCTGTCGGTCTCGAAGTGCGCCGCGCTCGCCTCGTAGGTGCGCCGCCGCTCGAGGTCGAGGAGCGCCGTCACCGGATCGGGGAAGGCCCCCTCGGGCGCGTACCCCGGCGCCGCGTGGCGCACCGCCTGCCACGACAGCATCCAGCCGTTGCCGAAGGGGAGCATGGCCTGGCTGACGTGGCTCGACAGGGCGTCGAGGTCCTCGGCGGTCGCGGCGCTCGTGTCCGGGCCGCGATAGCTCCAGCCGGCGAGCAGGCTCCCGTCCTTGCCGAGCACGACGCCCTCGTCGACCAGGTACGCCCAGAGGAGCCAGTCGCAGAGGCCCGCCGGCTCCGTCCGGTGCTCGCGGAGGCGCCCGAGGAGCGCCCAGGAGAGCGCTCCTCCCAGCCAGCCCAGCCCGAGCGACAGTGCCGCCGCCATCGCCTAGCCTCGCCGCGCCGGGATCGCCGGCCGCACCGGCGCCGGGCGCGCGCGCCAGCTCCCGACCGGCGGATAGAAGTCCTGGGCGCCCAGGCTCCGCACGTAGACCTCGGCGACGGCCGCGTCGGCCCGCGTCGCCCAGGCCATCGCCGGGTGGAGCACCACGACCAGCGCCGCGGCGACGGAGAGCGTCCGCCAGTCGAGGCCGCCCATGACGACGAGCGCCGTCACCAGCGTCGCCTCGACGATGACCAGCCCGCGGTCGACCCCCGCCATCAGCACCGGGCGATGGAGGGAGGAGTGGATCAGGTGCGCCTCCGGGGTCTTCAAAAGACGCACCCCTGGAAGCCGAGCGTCGTCACCAGGTTGGTGGCGCCGAGCACCAGGCCGATCGCGATGATCGCCTGCGCCACCCGCTTGAATCCCTCCTCGTGCCGCGTGAACCCCCAGACGATGCCGCCCAGAGCGATCAGCAGGCCGGCGATGATCTTGCCGGTCGGCCCGGTGATGTTGTCGAGGATCGCCTGCATCGGCCCGTTCCACGGCATGTCCGTGCCGCCGGTGCCGGCAAACGCCGCCGCGCTGTCGAGCAGCGCCGCCGCGGCGGTCGCGGCGGCGATGCGCATCCCCTGCCTCGCTCGTGCCCTCATCCGATCTCCTCCTCTCGTGGAATCGTCTCGAGCTCGTATCGTCCGGTCCGGTCTAGGCCCCGGACAGCCACCATCTCGCGCACCCGCCGCGGCTGGCTGCCACCGACGATCACCGCCACCAGGTCGACCGCCTCCGCGACCAGGTGGGCCTGGGGCGGCACGCCGTTTCTCTGCGCCAGCCGGTCGAGCCGCTCGAGCGCGCCCAGGGCGTCGGTCGCGTGGACCGTCGCCACCCCGCCCGGGTGCCCGGTCGACCAGGCGTCGAGCAGCTGCATCGCCGCCTTGTCGCGCACCTCGCCGATGACGATGCGGTCCGGGCTCGAGCGCAGCGTCAGGCGCACCAGGCCGGCCAGGTCGACCTCGTCCGTCGTGCGCAGCGACAGCCGGTCGAGGGCGGCGCATTGGAGCTCGCGGGTGTCCTCGAGCACGACCACGCGATCCCGCGGGCAGCGTTCGTTGATCTCCAAGAGCACGGCGTTGACCAGGGTCGTCTTGCCGCTCCTGGTGCCGCCGGCCACGAGGATGTTCTGGCGCGCGTCGACCGCCGCGGCGAGGGCCGCGCGGTGCGCCGGCGAGAGGATGCCCTGCCGCACGTACTCGTCGAGGCTGAAGACCCGCGTCGCGGGCTTTCTCAGGACGAAGACCGGCGCCTCGGCGAGCGGCGGGATGAGCCCCTGGAGCCGCGCCTGGCGAAACAGCGCGTCGTCCGGCAGCTCCGCCTGCAGCTGCGGGTTGCCGCGCGTCAGCTCCACCCGGTGAGCGTTGGCGACCGCGTTGAGGAAGGACCGCACCTGCGACTCGGTCGCCAACGCCGCCGAGCGCACCCGGCCGGCGCTGCGCCGGTCGAGCCACACCGCGCCGTCGCCGGCGTTGACGTAGATCTCCGTCACGTCGTCGTCGGCCAGGGCCGCCACGATCCCGGCGCCCAAGTAGCGCCGCATCGCTTCGGAGTGCTCCTTGCTGGCCTCGAGCATGCGCTTTCCGGTCTCCTCGTCTCTTGCTCCTGCCGCGAGCGTGGGCGCAGTCTAGATCCATGACCATATCGTGTCAAGTCCTAGTTATGAACAAAGCCAAACGTAATCATAAATATGGTCGTTTACGACCATATCTCAAATGCCAGCAAGGCCAGAAACGACCGCGTTTATGGTCTTGGAACGCCGCCGGCAGCCGGCGCGGCGCCGGCCGCGCAGTCCGACCGCTCCGGCGGCGCGACGGCGGCCCGCCTCGCCAGCTCGGGATCGCGGAAGTACGGCACCCGCTCGCCGCGGATCGGAGCGCAGCCCGCGACGTAGATGAGAGCCTCGCCGTCCGGCAGCCGCCGCACCTCGTCGGGCGAGAGGAGCGGCCTTCCCGCTTCGGTCTCGCTCTCAGTGCGCCGGCCGCCGAAGACGCTGCGGTTGCGGCTCTCGCGGCGGTACTCGACGGTGCGTTTGCCGGTCATCTCGGAGAGGAGCTTTGCGGTCGCCACGTCGTTGGCGCCGTAGGCGACCTGGACGCCACAGTTAGCGCCGATGCTCTGGTGCTGGCCGTAGATCTGGAACAGCTGCTCGAGCGACTGGATCGAGATGAAGACCCGGATCTGGTAGCCGCGGAAAAAGCCGATGCCGCGGTGCATGAAGTCGAGCTTGCCCAGCGCCGTGAACTCGTCGAGCATCAGCAGGACCGGCCGCCGGCCCTGGCGGACCTCCTTCGTCAGCTGGCGCGAGATCTGGTTGAGGACGATGCGCAGCAAGGGGCGCATGCGATCGAGGTCCGAGGGCGCGACCGTGAGATAGACCGACACCGGCTTGGGTCCCCCGATCAGATCCTCGCCGCGGAAGTCGCTCCCCGTCGTGTTGGCGCAGACCAGCGGGTCCTCGAAGAGCACCAGCTTCGACTGCGCCGTCGCCTGCACCGCGGTGGCGCTGCGGAAGTCCATGCCGAGCAGCCGGCTCGCGGCATTCGCGACCGTCGGGTGGGTCGCTGTCCTCGCCCCCGCCCGGTCCAGCCAGCCGCGTCTCTGCTCGGGGTCGTGGATGCCCGTCCGCATCGCCTCCCAGGCGTCGGTCGGCGTCGGCGAGCTCAGCACCTGCAGGCAGGCGCCGAGCGACGGCCGCGGGTCGGTGTAGAGCACGTGCAGGATCACCCCGGTCAGCAGCGCCCGCGCCGAGTCCTCGAAGAACCGCTCGCCGCCGGTCGCCTCCTTGCCCTCCGGGTTCACCAGGATGTCGGCCACGTCCTGCGCGCAGGCGACGTCCTCCTCCGAGCGCGGGATCGCGAGCAGCGGGTTGTAGCTGGCCGACCCCTGCCGGAGCGTCGGATCGAAGCGCACCGTGCAATGCCCCTGCCCCTGGCGGTAGCCTGCGGTCGTTGCCCACAGCTCGCCCTTGATGTCGAAGGCGAGGAGCGAGCCGGGCCAGCGCAGCAGCGTCGGGATCACCAGGCACGTCGACTTGCCGGTCCCCGAAGGCGCGTAGACCAGCGCGTGCCGGTCCTTCCGGTCGACGAGCAGGCGCTTGCCGAGCCTGCCGACGACGATGCCGCCCTCGCCGCGCTCGAGGAGGCCCGCCGCCGCCACCTCCCGCGCCGAGGCCCAATGGCTCGAGCCGTGGAGGTCGCCGACGCGCTGCAACCGGCCGAGGGAGAGGAGGCCGTAGGCCGCCGTGGCGGCCCAGCAGGCGAGCATCCCGGCGCCGCCGATCAGCTCGCCGCGTTCGACGATGCTCGAGAGCCTCGGCACCCGGCTGTAGGCGTGAATCCACGCGATCGCCCGCAGCGGGCTGTAGAGCGGTCCGAGGCTCCCGAGCGCGAGCGGCACGCCGATGGGAACGAGCAGCAGCGCCCTCGCCCGCCAGCCCTCGCGCAGCAGCATCACGGCGCCGATCGCCACCAGGGTCAGAAAAGCGACGAGCAGCCAGCGGTCCGGATACCAGGGCCGCACCAGCCACGGGCGGCCGAGCCGCGGCGAGTAGCCGAACCGCCAGGCCATGAAACTCGTCGCCAGCCAGCCGCCGTTGGCGGCGCCGAGCGCGAGCCACGCCGCCATCCGCCACCCGACCGCTCCCCGCGCGCCCCGCGGCGCCGGCAGGCGATAGAGGGTCTCCTCGCGGCCGTCGTCGATCACCGGCTCGCTCCCGCCGCGACGACCGAGAGATGGAAGCGGTGGAGGCGGAACCCGGAGAATCGGTCGTCGTTCGCGACGAGCAGCGGGACCAGCCAGCCGCGGATCGCCGACACCGCGACCGGACCGAAGTAGCGGCTGTCGTACGAGCGCGGGTGGTACGGCGCGAAGAGCCACACCTCGTCGGGCGCCATCCGGAACCGGCCGAAGCGATAGTGCGGGAGCGCCCGCCCCGCCCGGTCGCAAGCCAGAGCTTGCGAGCCGGCGACCATCCTGCCGTTCACCGCCAGCCCGCCGGGGCCGAACGCGACCTCGTCGCCGCCCGCCGCCAGCACGAGCTTGCCCAACGCCGCCGCGCCGCCGGCGGCGCCGGCGGCGCAAGGTCCGTCGCCGAGGTAGCCGCGACGGCGTGCGAGCTCGCCGGCGGCGGGCGGCGCGCAGGCCAGCACCAGCTCGCCCGGCGCCGGCGCCCTCCTGAGCCATCCCCGCGGCAGCTCGAGATAGAGCCCGCGGGGGAGGCTCGGGCTGCCATTGAAGCGTCCCAGGAGGATCACCGCCACCGCGACCGCCGCTCCCGCGGCCCAGCCGACCGCTCGCCGCGGCATCACTTCTCGCCGCTCGCCGCGCCCGCCGCCGGCGCGCGGCGCTCGAGCACCCGCTCCCAGCGGTCGAGCACCCGGTCGCGGCGCTCCACGACCTCGACGATCGACGCCAGGATCAGCGCGCCGCGTTCCTCCCCGGCCGCTTCGACCATGCCGTTGCCCAGCGCCAGCAGATCGCGCGTCGGAACCCGCGCGAGCACCCGTCCGAGCTCGGCCAGGCCCGCCGCGCCGACGACCGCGCGTCGCAGCCGCGCCGCGTCCCCCTCCCGCACCGCAGCGTCGATGCGCCGTCCCTCGAGCGCCGCCCCGATCTGCGGCAGCCCCTTGGCCGCGATCACCAAGGCCACGGCCAGCAACAGCACGCCCACGGCACCTCCCATCCGATCCCTCCTCCTGGTGTTTCAAGTACCTGCCGGCCCGATTGATCCCGCGAGCTCCGCCCGGTGTCGACGGTCCCAATGGCGTCCGCTCCCGATCGCCTACGCTCGCAATGCGGGTCTCTCTGGAAACGTCCGCGTTTCCTGCGAAGTCCCGCGTTCCCTACCAACGCCGGCCTTCCGGCCAATTCCCGGCGTTCGAGCGAAGACCACCGTTCGCCGCGAAGGCCCGCGTTTCCTCCCAAGGCCGGGGTTCACTGCAAAGCCCCGGGTTCGCCGCAAACGCCCGCGTTCGCTCCAAAGGCCCACGTTTGCACCCAACGCCCGCGTTCGGTCCAAACGCCGGGGATTCCCGTCGATACGCGAACCGCGCATTCTGGCCATCGGGAGATACGGCCTTCGATCCGCGGCTCGTTGGTCACCGTGCGCCGCCCGCCGCCTCGTCTCTCGCCCACGAGCGCCGCACCACCAGCGCGGCCTGCCGGAACGACGTCCGCTCGCACTGCCGCCGAACGACCGCCTCGCGCAGCAGCTGCAGCACGGACCGCGTCTCGCGGTTGATGCCCCAGCGCCTCACCAGCGCCACCATCCTTGCCAGCAGCGCCGCGGCGCTCCCGAACTCGCCCTCGGCGACCCGGAGCTCCGCGCGGTCGATCGACAGCATCGTCAGGTGGACTCCCATGCCGAGCTCGGCGAACCCCGCCCAGGCGCGGTCGTAGGAGCGACGCGCCTGGTCGCGCTCGTCGAGCGAGCGGTCGATCCTGCCCTGCAACCAGGCGCGCGAGAGGCTCGCGACCGCATCGCCGCCGAACCGCTGGTAGAGGATCGCGGTCCTGCCGACCTCGGCTTGCGCCTCCCGGCTCTGGCCGGCGTCGTTGAGGTACCAGGCGAGGCTGTGGTGCGCCGCCAGCTCGAGGTGCGGATCCCGGGCGCCGTCGATCTCGCGGAGCGCCCTGCGGATCAGCCGCACGCCTCGCTCGGGATGGAGATAGCCGATCGCCTCGGCTCTCGCGACGAGAGCGCGCGCCGCCAGGTGCAGCTCGCCGATCTGCCGGTAGCCTTGCTCCGCCCGGCCGAACCGCCGCGCCGCCTGCTCGAACTTCCCCACGCTCTGCCAGTAGCTCCCCTGGTAGCTCAGCAGCTGGCCCTCGAGCAGCAGATCCCCGCGGCCGAGTCGCAGCCGTATCGCCGCCTGCCGCAGCAGCCTCCTTGCCTCCCGCGGACAGTCGGCCAGCCGGTTGGCGTTGCCGGCGATCGCCAGGGACTCGGCTTGCAGGTCGGCCACCCACGAGGCTCGCATCTTCCCGGCGTCGAGGCCCTCGGCGATCGTCATCGCGAGCTCGGCCAGCTCGAGACCCTCCGCCGGGTCGCGCCAGAGCCCCTCGCGGTAGTCCCGGAAGAGCGCCTCGAGCACGCCGGCGGTGCGGTACCGGGGCGAGTTGCAGACCATGGTCCACCGCCGGCCCGGCGGCTGGTCACGCAGCTTCTGCCAGAGCGCCGCGCCGGCGGCGGCCTCCGCGCGCCTCGCATCGAGGAGCCGCCCCCCCTTGCCGAGCACCGCGACGACCGCACGATCGAACGCCGCGTCGTAGGCGGCCGCCTCCTCGCCGGCGCGCCGCAGCCCCTCTCGCACCCGCTCCCGACACGCGCCGCAGCCAGCCAGGAGGTGCCCGATCACTCGCCGGCTGCTTTCCTCCGTCAGTTTTCTGGCCAACAGCTGCGTCACGTCCGTCGCGTCGAGATGCTGCTCACCCTCGTCGGGCACAGGATACCCTCCCGGAGTACTGCCATTCCCATTACAGTTGCTCGAATGGCCCGTTTCCGGGACAGGTTGGGGTCGTTTTTTAGTGCATCGGCGGTCAATTCCCTACTGCGATCGGGCCTGGAGCATTGCTCCGAATACTTGCTTTCCGCTAGGATTGCCTGCCGTGCCGACCAAGCGGACGGAGCCCCCCACAGACGGCAGGCCCGCCGCCACGCCGCGGCGGCGCACGCATCGCTCCACGATCTCGCTGCCTGCGGAGCTGCGTGAGGCTCTCGAGAAGCGCGGTGCCCGGAGCGACAAGAGCCACGGCCCCTACAACTACACCCGCCAGCTCACCCGGACCCTCGAGCTCTATGGCGCCGTGCTCGAGAAGAGCGACCCTCGGCAGACGGGGGCCCTCCCGAAAGATCACTACGAGTTGGTCGTCGAGGTCCTGACCGACCCGCAGCATCTCGAGACCTTCCACATCGTCCATCTGGGCGACTATCTCTGCGAGCTTCCGGCCTTCTTGGCCCGCACCCGCGACCTCGAGCTCGACGCCCAGGATCTCCGCGACCTCCTCAACGCCTGCACCTTCGCCGAGAAGCTCCACCTCGTCGACGCGGCGCAGATCCGCCACGCTCCGCCCAGGCCCTCGGGGGATCCCGCCTAGCCTCCCACCTCCCGCGCCGCCCCGAGGGCCTTGCGAGAGTCACACCATTTCGTGTTATGGTGCTGACCATTCCGCGAGCCAGGGATGACCACAAAAGCCCACAGGTCCGACGCTCTCGCCGGCGATGCCGAGCCCACCCGCAGGACCCTCGACCTCGCTGCGACGACCATGAGGATCATCGCCGTCGCCAATCAGAAGGGCGGCACCGGCAAGACGACGACCACCGTCAATCTCGCCGCCGCCCTTGGGGAGCGGCGCCAACCGGTGCTCGTCATCGACCTCGATCCCCAGGCCAACGCCAGCTCCTGGCTCGGCGCTCGCGACGGCGGTTCCGGCCTGCTCGACGCGCTCGTCGCCGAGGACGGCGCCTCGCTCGCCGACCTGGTCCGCCCCACCTGCGCCGCCGGCGTCGATGTGATCGCCGCTTCGGCCCAGCTCGCTCGCGCCGAGCACCACCTCGCCCAGACCCTCGGCGGCGAGATGATCCTCCTCGGCCTCCTCCGCACTCTCCCCCGCGGCCGCTGGGACTACGTCCTGATCGACTGCCCACCGGCCCTCGGCCTGCTGACCATCAACGCCCTCGCCGCGGCCGACGAGCTCCTGGTTCCGGTCGAGGCATCGACGATGGCCGTGGCCGGCCTCGCCAGCCTGGTCAAGACCGTCACCCAGGCGCGGAAGCGCCTCAACGCCAACCTCGTCATCGGCGGCATCGTCGCCTGCCGCGTCGATGGCCGGACCGTCCTGGCGCGTGACGTGGTCGCGACACTGCGCAAGACCTTCCCCGAGATCACACTCGCCACGACCATTCGCGAATCCGTTCGGCTTCGCGAGGCCCCGGCACACGCGCCCATCGTCCTTTACGCGCCCGCGAGCTCCGGCGCCGAGGACTACCGCCAGCTCGCCGCGGAGGTCTCGCGCCTGGAACCCCGCCATGCCTTCGCGGCCCGATAGTCGCCGCCAGCACCGCGGCGTCCTCGAGGAGCTTCTGGCCGCGCCCGAGCCGCCACCTGCAGGGCCGGCGATCACGCTCCCGACCGTCGTCGTTCCGGCGACCGCTCCCTCCCCGCCGGAGGCGCCGTCCGAGGCTGCCACCGAGCGCTTCTCCGCCAGCCTCCCGGTGGCTCTCGTCGAGCGCGCTCGCACGGTCGTCTTCTACACCCCGGGGCTCACCCTCTCGACTCTCGTCGCCGAAGCCCTCGCCCACGAGATCGGCCGCCTCGAAGCGGAGCGCGGCCAGCCCTTTCCGGCCGCCCGCGGCAAGCTGCGCACCGGGCGCCCGGTGCGCTGACAGGAAATCCGATCCCGCCGTCAACACCCAGCCAGCGCCCCAGCCATGGACACGCGCCTTCGCCTCGCCCAGCAGCCTGACCTCCTCGCGCTTCTCGACGCCGCTCGCCCCAAGGTCCACGGCCTGATGCTCGCCTGCCGGGTGCCGCTCGAGGACGCGAACGACGTGCTCCACGATTCCGTGGTCGCCCTCTTGGCGCACCGGCACGGCTTGCGCGGCGTCGCAAACCCCGAAGCCTGGCTCGTCGGCACCGTGCGCAACACGATCCTCCAATACTGGCGGCGGCGAGCCCGCCGGAGCCAATTCCTCGCGCGGTGGTCCCACGCATCGCCGGCGAGCGAGCCGGCGCCCCAGGAGCGCCAGGATGCGGCCCGCGACCTCGCGACCTTGACCGCTCACCTCTCGGTCCGCGACGTCCAGGTCCTCTGGCTTCGCTTTGGCTTGGGCCAGAAACCGCGCGAGATTGCCAAGATCCTCGGCTGCCAGCCCGATACCGTGCGCAAGATCACCCGCCGCGCTCTCGAACGGGTGAGGCGCCAACTCGCCGCTGTCGGCCATCCCCGCGGTCTGCGGTGCGCTGCGCCTGATGCCGGCACCGGCGACCCGGTCGCGCTCACGCCGGCCCGCACGAAGCTGCGCATCTCCAGCGACGATCGGAGCGCTCTCCTGCGCGCCATCCAGGGAGCCACGGACAGGTCGCGCGAAGGCCGCCGCGATGAGACCCCCCGCGACCCGCGTGGCGGCCCCACACCGTTTCCGAAAGCGAGGCGCCGATGAGCAGATCCCGTCCCGCCAAGCGGCTCATCATCACCCTCCCTCCGGAGGTCGTCCACCGGCTGACGAACCGCGGCGCGCGCAGCGACAAGCACCACGGTCCCTACAACTTCACCCGCCAGCTCACCCGCACCCTCTGCTTCTTCGAGTCCGTCGTTCTCAGGAGCGACCCTACGACAACGGGAGCCTTGAGCGCGCCAGCCTACGATCTCGTCGTCGACTCGCTCCGCGAGCCTCATCGGCTGGGGACCTTCCACATCCACTGCCTTGGTGAATACCTCTTGCAACTACCGGACTTTGCCGAGCGCGTCCGCGGCATCGGCCTCGAGCCCGACGAGCTCGCGAAGACCGTGGGCCGCCTGACCTTCGCCGAAAAGCTCCATCTCGTCGACGCCGCACAGCTCCGCCATTCTCCCCGCCCGCGTCGGACTCGCAGCCGTTAGACCTCGAGGTAAGGGCGCCCTCGCGATCCAGCCGCCTCGAAGCCGAGCCGCTCGGGCTCACCCTACGCCGGTCCCCGACACGCGCCGGCAGCCCCCGAAGAGACAGCGCCGGCAGCCCCCTGGCGGGCCGCCCGGCGGCGGAGCGCACCCGCGCCGACTCCTCCTCTGACGTGGTGCGTGGACCGGCCAGCCGCCCCCGCTCGCCCCACGTCGGACGCCCGCCGCGCGAAGCGACCTCCCTCTCGATGCCGTCCCCGTTCTCCGCCGCCTCACCCCTGCCGTCTCCTCGGCCGTTGTCCCACGACGTGGTCCAGGATCTGTTGCGCGACTTGCTCGACTTTCACACCCTCTTCCCGCGCCATCTCCTCGAGCACCGCCATGGTCACCGCCTTGATGTGCCACGACACCTTGACCGGCGCCGCAGCTTGCCGCCTGTCGAACCTGAATGCCATGCCTCTCTCCTTCGCCGAATAGCTCCTTCTTCTAGGACCATAACATAGGCTTGTCTAGTGCCAATCATTGAGGTACCCTGACCATCTCGGAGGTCGGAGCAAGAGATTGGGATGTTAACTTCGTTAACATCCCGGCTTACTCGCCTCCGGCTCGAAAGCGCAGGGCCTGTGGCCAGAGTCAAGCTCCTTGGCGTTCGCTTCACGGCGGGCGAGTTCTTGCGCATCGCCGGCGCCGCCGAGGCCTCGCGCCTGCCGCCGGTGGCCTGGATTCGCCACCAGGCTTTGCGCGCCGCCGAGAGCACGCAAGACCCCCTGCCCGAGCTCCGCTTGCCTCCGCCCGCGAGCCCCCCGCCGAAGCTCACCCACACCGCGGCCACCCGCTTCACCGAAGAGCAGTTCGAGGCTCTCGTGGACTACTCCCGCGCCTGCGGGCTGCCCCTGGCCGCCTTCATCCGCCAGGTCGTTCTCGGCGTCAAGCCCATCGCCCGCCGCCCCGAGCTCCGCTCGGCCATCGTGGCCGTCAACCGCGTCGGCAACAACCTCAACCAGCTCGTCAAGCTCGCCCACACCGGCGTCGTCCTGGCACCCGAGCTCGTGCGCGTCGTGCGCGAGGTGCTCGTCGAGCTCCACGCACTGCAAAAGGCCCTCCTTCGGGCCGACACCGGGGATGCAGAGGAGCCCTCCGCGTGATCGTCTTCAAGGGGGGCGGACTCTCCTCCGGCGGCAACCGCACCGGCCTCGGAACCGGCTTCGGCGGCCTCGCGGCCTACCTCGAGCAAGGCTCGCTCGACGCCCTCAACCCCGACCGTGTCGCCTGGGTCTCGTATCGCAACCTCGAGGGGGTCGACGACCCCTCCCGCGCGGCCCAGGTGATGCGCGCTCACGCCAGCCATTACCCGCGCACCACGAAGCCCGTTTATCACTTCGGCTTGAGCCTGCACGCGGGCGAGGAGCTGAGCGCCGAGCGCTGGGACCTGGTCGTCGACCGGGTGCTCCACCGGATGGGACTCGACGGCCACCAGGCCGTCGTCATCGCGCATCAAGACACGGACAAGCAGCACGTCCATGTCATCGTCAACCGGGTCGGCGAGAATGGCCGGGCCTGGGGTCTGCGCGACGACAAGACCAAGGCCCGCGAGGCCATCCGGGGCATCGAGATCGACTACGGCTTGACTCGCACGGGTCCTCGGGACCTGCCGGTCCCCGCGCTCACCCCGGGCGCCTACCAGCACGCCCTGCGCACCGGCCGTCAGCCGCTGGCCGATCGCGTCCGCGAACAGGCCGCGGCCGCCTTCACCGAGGCGACGGGTTGGCGCGAGCTCGAAGAGCGCCTGGCGGTGCGCGGCTTCCGTCTCGAGCCCGCTTCGAGGGGCTCGGGCGTCCTGGTGACCGACGGGCTGCGGTCGGCCTCCCTCTCCCACGTCGACCGCGCGCTCTCCGGCCCGAAGCTCGCCTCGCGCTTCGGAGAAACCCTGCGCGAGCACCGCCAGGCGCACCCGGAGCCTCCGACCGTCGCGGTGCCCGGATGGACTCCCGCCCAGCTCCCCGGCGAGAGCCTCGATGAGCGCGCCGCGGCGCTCGTCGAGCGGCTCACCGCCACCCGCGCGACCTTCACCGCGGCGGACCTCCATCGCGGCGCCTTCCACCAGTCCGAGAGCGTCGCTCTCGTCCCCGAGGCCCTCGCCTCCGATCAGGTCCTCGACCTCGGCCGAGACGCGAGCGGCGCCGTGCGGTACACCACGCGCGAGTACCTTGACGCCGAAGCGCGCCTCCTGACCGCCGCCGGCGGCCTCGCCGGGCGCCACGAGCTCCGGCTCGACACCGCGGCGGTCGAGTGGGTGCTCGATCGCGCCGCCCCGGCGCTCTCTACCGAGCAGCGCGATGCCGTCCTCCATGCGACGACCGCCGACGATCTCGCGCAGATCGTCGGCCGCGCCGGCGCCGGCAAGACGACCGCCGCGCGCACCATCGCCGCCGCCTACGAGGAGGCCGGCTACGAGGTGCGCGGCGCCGCCCTGGCCGGCAAGGCTGCCGAGGTGCTCGAGACCGAGACCGGGGTCCGGTCCCGCACGCTCGCCAGCCTCGAGCTCCGCTGGTCCGAAGGCACGGATCGGCTCGGACCTCGCTCGGTCCTGCTCGTCGACGAGGCAGGCATGGTCGACGTCCGGCGGCTCGGGCGGGTCCTCGCCTACGCCGAGGAGCGCGGCGCCAAGGTTGTCTTGCTGGGCGATCCCGATCAGCTGAAGGCGATCGGCGCCGGCGACGCCTTTCGCGGCCTGCTCGAGCAGCACCCGAGCGTCCACATCGACACCATTCGGCGCCAGCACGAGCCCTGGCAGCGAGCCGCCTCCGAGGAGCTCGCCGCCGGGCGCGTCGCCGCCGCTCTCGACTCCTACGAGGGCGCCGGCCGCCTCCATTGGACGGACACTCGCGCCGCGGCGCAGACCGACCTCCTCGCGATCTACGCTCGCGATCGGCGGGAGCATCCCGACGGCGCCCAGCTCATCCTCGCCTACCGCAACCTCGACGTCGCGCAGCTCAACGACGCCGTCCGTGCCGAACGCAAGGCCGCCGGCGAGCTCGCAGCCGGCATCGAGATCGGCGGCGCCGAGTTCGCCCGCGGCGACCGCATCGTCTTTCTCCGCAACGACAACCAGGGCAGGGAGGTCCTCAATCTCGACGCCGCGGCCGCTACCGGCGTCCGCAACGGCACGCTCGGCACCGTCGTCAGCGCGGAGACAAACCGCCTGTCCGTCCGGCTCGACGAAGGCCGCACCGTGGCCTTCGATCCTGACCGCTACGGCTCCGTCGCCCACGGCTACGCCGTCACGGTCCACAAGTCCCAGGGCGCGACGGTCGACCGCGTCTACGTGCTCGCGGACCCCCTCATGAACCGCAACGCCGCCTACGTCGCACTGACCCGCCATCGCGACGGCGTCCACCTCTTCGCCGACCGCGAAACCTTCGCGAATCGCGAGCAGCTCGACAAGGCCCTGTCGCGAAGCGGCCAGAAAGACCTGGCCAGCGACTACGCCTCGGCCGAGCTGCGCCGGGCGGTCGCCCGCTACCAGGAGATAGCCGCCCAGACGGCGCGGGCAACGCTTGAGGAGCGGCCCCTCCGCGAGGCGCTCGCCTCGCTCTCCTCGCTCCGCGACGAGAGGCTGCGGGTCGTCGAGGCCCGCCGCTCGGTCGGCCGAGCGGCGGGCCAGGTCTACGCCGATCCAGCGAAGGCCCTGCAGGGCTTGCTTCGCGATCCCGCCGCCCCCGAGCGTCTGCGCCAGGGAGACGCCCGGATCTACGGCGATCTTCGGGGCCGCGCCGGCCTCGTCAGGCCCCGCCCTGACCGCGCGGCGGCCCTCCGCGGCGTGGCGTCTTTGACCGGCCGCCTCGACGCCTACCGGCGCAGCGTCGAGCGCCTTCATGCGGCCAGGAATGCGGTCCGGGTGGCCCTCGGCGCGCCTCGGCTCGACCACCGGTCGCAGGCGGGCGCTCGCGGCCTGCCGCACCGCGCCCCGAGCGCTCGCCCAAGCCGCCTCCCTCGCCCAGCCCAGATCCAGCGTGAGCTGGCGCGGGTGACCGCCGCCCTCCGCACCTACCAGCAGGCTTCTCGCGGCGCGCAGAATGCCATCGAGACCGCCATCCGCGGCATGGGACGGATGAGCCTCAACACGGCCCTCCTGCTGCTGCCGCCGAAGGTCGCCATCCCGGTCGGCATCGCGGTGCGGGCCGTCACGCGCGTGCTCGACCGCGGCATCGACCTCGGCCTCGGACGCTGACCTACCTCTTGCGGCGGTGGCCTGATCCTCGACGAGCGTGCGCAGCACCGCCCGTGCTCGACCCACTGGCCGAGAGGGCTCCGCAAGGGCTCGCTTTGCTGCGGTGGTGTCTGCACCTGGTTGGAGGCGTTCCTGGATTGCATCATCCGCTCATCGACATCCCTGCATTTGACAGCGCTCGGGGGCGCATCTATCGTGAAAAGAGACGGCGTGTCCGTCCAAGACCGCATGGGCGCTTGGCGCACACGCCTTGTCCCGCCACGGCAGGAACCGCATGCTGCCAACGTCCCCTGCGGCTCGTAGGTGGAACGATTCGGACCTTCCCGCCCGCCGCGCGGACCCCTTCTCCGGGTCCGGGCCCGTTCAGGTCGAGCCGGCTCCTGGGATCCCGCTTCCCGGATCACGGCTTTCCCATCCCCTCCGACCGGTGCGTGCTCTTGGGACAGGGTCTCGCCACCCATCCCCGGGCTCCCTTCACCGTTGCGTCACCGCTGGCCGCCGCAGGCTGCCTTCCGCGTGTCCTTGCAGGGACTGTACCCCCTGCCCGTGGCCGCAGCAGGACAACCTCTTGCTCGGGAGAGTTGACACCATGAAACCATCCCACGCCTTCCTTCTCTGCGCCATCGTCTCGGCAGTGGCCCCCACGCGAATCGCCCCGGCGGCGCCATCCGTCGCCGCGTCCTCCGCCGGCGAACCGGCGTTCCAGGAGGTCCAAACCGTCGTGCAATCCCTGCTGGCCAAGACCACGCGAGCCGGCGCCTCGAGCGCCGCGCCGTCGCGATCGCCGGCGGGCCGCCACACCTACGCTGCTGCGGCTCCTCGCTCCCCGGCTGATACCCCCGGGAGCACGACCGCCAGGGAGTATCAGGCCCCTCCGGCGTCTGGCTCGGCTCGGAGCGGCGAGACAACCCACATCGCGTGGGATGCCGGCGACCCGACTGTGGCCCGCCTCCTCGAGCAGAGCAACACGGATCTTGCCTATCTCCGCGGCTTGAGCACCAGGATCGCCGTACCCGCCGCCTACGCCGACAACGTGCGGCAACACGAAGCCGTGCTCCTCGACCTCGGCGGCCAGAAGCTCCTTTCCCCCCACGGGCTCGCCAAGCTCCAAGCGGTCACGGCCGACTTCCATGTCAAGGCCCTCCACGCGCAGAAGATCCTCAACGGAGCCTTCACGAGCGGCGCCTTCAGCCCCATCCAAGTGAGAGTGCATACCTACAAGCAGGGCAAGGAGAAGGGCGGCTACGAGGTCTGGTACGTCGCCGCCGCCTACGATCGCGACAGCAGCCGATTCCAACGCTTCCTCCGTTTGAGCAGCCCCACCTCCTTGCCATTGATCGTCGGCAACTACAGCATGTGGGCAGCCGCGCCGGGCGGCGCGGCAGGCACCCACCAGATCCTCGCCATCGGTGCCGGCACGCCGAGCCAGGACCTGGATCTCAGTGTTCCTTGAGAAGGTCCCTCCCATGGCGCACCCGAACGACGGCCCCCGCGATCCAGCTGCCACCGGCAGCCCCCCTGGTGCTGCCCCGCCGCCGCTTCCCGTCGAGCAGTTCCTCTCGACCGGCCACGCAATCTGGGCCGCCCTCCTGGAGGCGGCTGCGTGGATCGTCGGCGTGATCGCCGGATTCTTCCAGCCGCCGAGCTTCGTCGGCCTCGTGACCGGGCAGCTGCTCACCACCAAGAACCTCTCCAGGCTCGCCCAATTCATCGTCGCCGTGCTCCTCGCCATCGCCTTTGTCGCCACCGTGCGCTCCCGCCGGATGCGGTCCGTGCGCGCCTGGGCTCTGCTCACTCTCGGTGCGCTCGCTCTCGCCGTCACTCTCTTCTTTGTCCATCTCGGCCTGGTGAGCGGCTGGACCTGCTCCTACTCCGGCACTCTCGTCGTCGTCGGCTCGGAGCTCACCGATCCGCACGGCAGCAGCTACATGCAAGGCCGTGGGCGCGGCAAGACCTGCGACATCTGGATCAACGACCATCTCGGCGACGTGACGGCGATCTGGACCCGGCGCTCGATCCTCCGCCGAGAGATCGTCCTCCTCCTCACCTACATCGCCGCCGTCCCCCTCTTCGCTCTCTGCCTGATGGCCACCTTCCAGATGGTCGCCACCGCCTTGCGCCCGACCTCCACGGCGCCCGACCCACCTCCCAGTCGACCCGAGCGCTGACTTCACCACCCGCCCGCCCGCGAGCGTCTCCTCCGAGCGCCGGAGGTCGCCCTCCGCGCTTCCCATCGCGGCCGGTCGAGCTTCGACGGAACCGCCGATCGCGGGCGCGGCTCGACGGAGGCGACGACCCTCACGCTGATCTGTAGTAGGCTGCGTGCGCACTTCGAGGAGCAGGGAAAGGAGCCCGCGCTTGCACCGGAGATTGCGAGGCTGAAGAAGGGAGTGAATGTGAGAACAACACGCGACGAACTTGTAGCGCGCCTGAAGCGGGCGGGTGAACTAGAGGTCTCAGGTGAGAACCAGGCTGAAATCAGTTCGTACTTCAACGTGGAGCAGTTCCGGTTCCACGGGCCGGACGGCTTTGAGGCGGATTACACCGGCCTCATGGATTATTTCAAGGCCGTCCGCGCGGCATTCGACAATCGCTCAATCCGCCGAGGCATTGTTCTTGCCGAGGGAGATTACATTGCCTGCCAGACCTGGATCGAGGGGACATTTGTTCGTGAGTTCACGCAGTCACCAGCGGGCCCCCTATTACCAAATGGCCAACGCGTCGTCTGGGATCTGTTGAACATTTTCAGGTTCGACGACCAGGGGCGGCTCATCGAGGAGTGGACACGGTCGGACTATCGGAGTTTTCTCCGGCAGCTTGGCGCTCCAGGAAAATAGTCATAGTCACACACCATGCCGGCCACATTTCTTCCGGCCGGCCCACCAGAGGCACGTCCACAAACTCACCGGTGTGGCGTGGTCCACCGTCGGCCAGATCATCGAGCGGGTGGTGAGCCACGGCACCACCATGCGCGAGCTGCACGCGCGCCTCCATCTGCCGCGCCACCTCGCAGTTGTTACAGCGCCGTCATCGGCCGAGCTGCGTCGGGCGGTCGCCCGCTACCAGGAGATTGCCGCCCAGACGGTGCGGGCAACGCTCGAGGAGCGTCCCCTCCGCGAGGCGCTCGCCTCGCTCTCCTCGCTCCGCGACGAGAGGCTGCGGGTCGTCGAGGCCACGCGCCCGCCGCCGATCCTCGCCGGCGCCTCGCGGCATTGCCGACGCCCGGTAGGCTTTAGGCGGCCTGATCTGTAAGATCCCTCTACCGATGCCGCCGCTCACTCTACAAGTTCCCGACGATCTGGACTTCGCTGCCCTCGACCTGCGCCGCGATCCAGTCACCCAGGAGGTCTTGGTTGCCTGGGCACCGATCGAGCGTATCTGCGAGCTTTCCGGCGTCGACCCTCGGATCTTCCTCGAGAGCCACGAGGACAACGTTTCCAGGCTGGTCGTCGCCTGGTACGAGATGCATCGACATCACGGCGGGGCGCCTGACGCCGTGGCCGAGCAACTGCTTGCCGAGGCCGTTGCCGACGAGCTCTACGGAGAGATCAACGTGCAGCCCGGCGGTAGCGGAGAGCCTCAGTGACCTGAGCGTCTCCAAGGCCAGCCCGCGAAGGCGCCGGCCAAAGCCTGCCATGAGCCAGGTCAGATCCATCTGCCTCGGCCGGCGAACGTCCGGCGCATGACCTCCCTCCTCTACCGGACCTCTCGGCGGCACTCTCGCGGCCGCAGTGCCCGCCCGGCCCGCACACCCGCATGCGGTTCGACAGCCCATCCCGCACCCGGCGCGGTCCGCCTCGCTGATCCGCCCTCTCCTTCGAGAAACCGCACCTTCTCCCCGGTGAATCATGAAGACCCTCCACACCCCCGCATATAGGCAGATGCTCTTGCGGCTCCGTCGAGCTCGCACCGAAGCGGGACTGACTCAGACTGCGGTTGCCCGGCACTTCGGCAGACCGCAGTCCTTCGTGTCGAAGTGCGAGTCCGGCGAGAGGCGGATCGATCCCACCGAGCTTCTGGTGTTCGCGAAGCTGTACAAGACGCCCTACGACTTCTTCCTGGACGCCGACTGAGCTCCGCTTCCCTGGCAGCCCCACGCCGCCCTCATCGGGGGTCGAGGGTCTTCCCTGGCGGAGAGGCCCTCCCGGGCCTCTCACGCGGTGGAGCAGCCGTCCCGCTCCGACCGCGGCCGCCTCACGAGGGGAAACCCTTCGACCCGCTCACGGGCCAGGCGGCTCTCGCTGGCATCGCCTCGCGCGGCCAGAGAACAGGAGCCTCGACGTGGGAAAGAAGCAGACCGCCTCCGCATTGGCGCCGGTCCGGGACCATCCCTTGGTTCCGACCCTGGATGGTCCGGGCATCAGCATCATGCTCCCGGTCGACGTCATCGATCCCAACCCTTGGAACCCCCGCCGCTTCCCGAGGCGCCCCGATCCCGATGACGAGAGCCTGACGGCGAGCATCGCCCGCCATGGCGTCCAGCTCAACCTTCTCGTCCGGCCAGCCGTCAACGGCCGCTACCAGCTCGTCTTCGGCGAGCGCCGGCTGCGGTGCGCCAAGGCTGCCGGTCGGCCAGAGGTTCCGGTCGTCGTCCGTGAGCTCAAAGACCACGAGGCCCGCGTGCTCACGCTGACGGAGAACTTGCACCGCAAGGGGCTCCTCTTTCTCGAAGAGGCGGACGCCGTCGCCGGCTTGCTCGACGAGGACTGGACTCTCGACGAGGTCGCCGAGGAGCTGGGCAAGAAGCTCACCTGGGTCGCCCGCCGGCGGCGTCTCCTCAACCTGTCGCCGGCCTGGCGCAAGCTGGCCGAGAAGCGAGAGGGTTGGACCGCCAGCTGGAGCGCCGCGGACTTCGAGCAGATCGCCCTGCTTGAGCGCGACGCCCAGGACGACTTGCTGGCCCGAGACCGCCAGCGCCTCGAGCGCTGCACGAGCCCACGCGAGCTCGCACGGCTCATCCGCTCTCTCGCCCGCTGCGTGAGCAGCTTCCCGTGGAGCCTCGACGACGCCGACCTCCATCCGCCCGCTGGGCCGTGCAGCTCCTGTCCGCTCCGCAGCAGCCGGCACCCTGGCTTGTTCGACGAACAGGAGAGGACCGCAGATCCCCTGGACCGGGACGCGCGGCCGAGCCGCTCTTCGAGCGCCAAGCCCGCCGACCGCTGCCTGAGCCCCCTCTGTGCCAAGAAGAAGGAGGAGCTCTTCCTCGAGCGCCGCGCAGCCCAGGTCGCCGTTCAGCATCCGGAGGTGCTCCGGCTGCAGGAAGGCTGGCTGCCTCGCGACATCCCCGGCGCCGTGCGCGACTACCAGGTCACCGCCGCCAAGAAGGGAGCTCCCGGGGCCCTGCCGGCCATCGTTCAGAACGGCCCCAATCTCGGCCGCGTCAAGTGGGTGCAGCTTCCAAGCCAGCGCCCCGGCCGCCCGGCCAAGCGCGACGCCAACGCGGCTCCGCGACGAAAGTCGCTCGCCGAGCGGCAAGAGCAGAAGTGGCGCCGGCGGAAGGTCCACGCCATCGGCCTCCTCAAGACGGCCCTCCTCGGCCAGGCGCCGCCCGCCCTCTCCACCAGCGTCCGCCTCGCCGTGGTCTTCGGCACGGCGAACACCAATACGTCCTCCCACTGCGCCTACGACCTCGGCCTGCCGGTCCTCACGCCTGCGACCGACGTTGCCCAGGAGTTCCGCCGCATCCTCGGCGTCGCGGCCACGGAAGACCTCGAGACGGCGCGAGAGCTCTCGGCGGAGATCACCGATGCGTCGGACGCTGCCGAGGGCTCGGCTGCGGACGACACCCGCACCTCCGACTCGCCAGCCATCGCCGCCTTGGCCGATGCCCACGAGGAGATCGAGCCACCGTGCGAGTCGACCTCTCCGGGGACTCCGCTCACGGCACTCAACCAAGCTCTCGCCGCCGAGCTCGCCTATCGCGAGGGTGCGGCGCGGTTCTGGCGCACCTTCGACGCCCTCGACGGCAAGGAAGGCGCCTGCACCGCATTCCTCTGGGCGCGCACGCTGCGTGTGATGCTCGTCCGCATGACCCCCGACGGTGATCCACGCCACGTCGACGGAGCGTGGAACGAGGCCCAGCGCGTCGCCGGCCTCGCCGGGCTCGACGCCCAGGCGTTCCTCGACCAGGCCACAAAGGACCTCCCGGACCCGAAGTGCTGGGCCAAGGAGATGAGCTCCGAGGAGGCGCCGCTTCCGAGCGCCGTCAAGACCGGGGAAGACCCCTCGAAGCGCAAGGCTTGCCGAAAGCAAGTCCCTAGCAGCCGCGGGAGACGCCAGGCTCCGCCGACGCCCAGCCGTCAAGCCACTGCCTGAGACGTCTTGGCGGACCCGCCTTCTCGCCGCCATCGGATCTCTCATCGCTGCCGCTCCGGCACGCACCGCCGGAGCGGAAGCGCTCTTCTCCTCGGCCGCACCGGGGTGGAAAGGCGTTCTCGAGCGAGCGCTCGCCCGGAGGCGAGCGCCGGAAGCCGAGAGGAGACAACCAATGCCCAGTCCGAGCGCCGACCGGCACGCCACCTCGCCCCCCGAGAAAGCCAATCGCGCTCCCGAGCTCGAGGAGTCTCCCGGCGAGGACCAGCCCTTGGCGTCGACGCCGGCCACCCGTGGGCTGCGCTCGGTCCCTCCCCGCAGCCTCCGGGACGCGCTCGACCACGTGCGCCGGGGCGGCCGCTTGGGCGTCATCACCGTCTGGCGCGCCACCATCATCACCCGCAAGACCCTCGACGGGTTCCAGGCTGCGAATGCCTGGCTGCTGCGCGAGGAGGGGGACGGCTATCGCCTCCGCAGCGGCCGCGGCAGCATCTACCTCCTTCCTGGCCAACTCTCCTATCTCGACTAAGCAGACGGAGGCTCCCATGAAAGACGTCAGCCAGCTCTCCCGTGGCAGTCTCGAAAACATCGTCGGGCAAATCGTGGACCGGCTGTTTCTCGACCTCAACCCACTGGATTGCCCACCCGAGCTCCTCGACTGCGACGTCTACAACCCCGCCAAGGAATGCGACATCGACGACCTCGAGTTCATCGCGGACCTGCTCGCCGCAGAAGAGCTTGCGCCCGAGCACCTCGGCGATGAGCCGTCGCCGCCCAAACCGGCCTAAGGCGCGACCACCTTGTCGTCGCGCGGCTCCCCCGAGGGAGCGCGCTGCAACCCTGTAAGCGGCTCGGCCCCGCGTCGTGTTCATCGCCCCCCGGCACCTCACGATTTCTGCCACCTACCAAAAGAGTGGGGTTGAAAAGGCGCTCGAGATCGAACGCTCGCCCGCAGGCGCGCGCCGGTCGCCTTCTCGCCGGAGCCGTGCCTTCCAACCTGAATGGAGCTCGACTATGACGAACTGTAAGCAGAAGTACCGGGTCATCGGATTTCGAGTCTTCAACCCCTGGGAGGACGAAGCCTTCGCCGCGTACGTAGCGGATTACCGCTCCCAGGGCCGCAGCGTGCGGAGATTCACCCGCGAGGTTCGGGCAGGCGGAGCCAGCTCGATCGTGTACGTCGCCGTCGTACGCGAGGCCGTGCCATGAAGATGACCTACCTCGACAACGGGCACCATCGCATCTCGCCTGCCAACGCCGGCCGCCTGGTCAGGCTCTCCACCGGAGGTTGCCTCGACATGGCTACGAGGCGGCGGACGAGTACGACGGCACGCGCTGGTGGCCGACGCAAACGCCCTGTCGAGGTCGACTCCTCTGGGCATTTCCCGGCTTGAGGCATGGCCGCTCGCGAGGCACACCTCTTCGCGAAGCCTCGGCGAGCGCTCATGCTCAACCACGAGAAAGGAACAGCGATGGACCTACCGGAAGTGTTGCTCGATACCAGATACGGGATGATCAGGGCGCTCGTCCTCGCCGACGACCACGTCCACGTCTGCGCCGGATCCCGCGGGGCAGGTGACTTCATCATCAACGGCGTCCACTACACGCTCGATTGGTCCCTCCACCGCAACGGCGGGCGCTGGGAAGGTTGGGAAATGCTTCCAGACCGCGGACGCCGAATGACCCACCGCAGCATGCAACGCAAGCACTGGACCGACTTCAACAGGTCCCATGCCACCGCGGCCGCCTGGAAGGCGGTCGACAACGAGATTCCGGACGTCCTCGCGCGCTACTTCGCCACGGCCTCCGGAGCATCGTTGTTCAAGCAGGCCGAGGAGCTCAGGCGGCGGCGTCAGTTGGAGGAGTTGCGTGCTCAGAGGCGCGAGTTGATCGAGAGGCTTCGCGAGGTCGACGACCAAATCAACGAGGCTCTCCTTCCCTTCTCCGGCTCGCAAGCGGAGACGAATCCGTCGGGCTAGTCCCCTCGATTCAAGCCGTGCGCGGCCAGCGGGTCGGAGCCCGCCTCTCGCCGCGTGCCGCCGGCGAGATCGTCGCTCCCGCTTCATCCTCGACCCGCGACGCGGCCTCCGCCTGACCCGCATCCTCGGCCTGCCATTAGGTTTCGGCCAGGCCGCCTCGTCTCCTCCCTCCCGGGCAACGCAGCCCGACCCATTCCATCTGCTCACGACCGGCGAGCGTCGCGCTGGCAGTCGCTGCTGCGCGTTCCTTTCAGGTTTTTCGATGTCCCCTGGCGGCGGAGGTGAAGGCCATCGAAAAACCTGAAAGGAACGCGCACAATGTCCAACGCCGCCAGCTGCAAGATCACCGCCGATCAAGAGCATCCCGACGCCGCTCACCCCTCCCGCTCAGGGCCTGCCAACGACGACCGCCCCGAGCGCTACCTCGCCGTCGTCGGGTCACGCGAGTTCCCGGATCTTGACCGCGTCCGCCTGTTCATCCAGGGCCTCTCGCCGCAGACCATCATCGTGAGCGGTGGGGCGCGAGGCGTCGACAGCTGTGCCGCTCATGCCGCCAGGGCCCGCGGTCTGCGCGTGATCGAGTTCTTGGCCGACTGGCAACGCTTCGGGCGGCGCGCAGGCTATCTCCGTAACGAGCTGATCGTCCGCCGCTGTGGCCGCATGGTGGCCTTCTGGGACGGTTCCAGCCCCGGCACCCGCCACTCCATCGACCTGGCCCGCAAGCTCGGCCGATCCGTCGTCATCCACACCCCATGGATCTGACCTTGCGGGCGCCGGGCGGCCGCTTCGCACCCCGGGCCCGGCGCTATGCCGCCCCGCAAGAAGACTCTCGCTTCGCCTGCAGCCGCCTCTGTACCCGACTTCGGCTACAATGAGTCGTCGACGTTCCCTCTCGAGGAACCTTTGTGCTCGCCGAAGACTCCGACGACCCCGCTTCCGCCCTGTCCAAGGTCCTCGCGCGCTTGCTCCCGGCCGTGCGCCGACTCCTCTTTCGCCAGCGCATCCCTCCCTGGGATGGCGAGGACCTCATTCAACAGGCGCTCACCGCCGCCTGGTGCCGCTGGGCCTCGGTCGCCCACAAGGAGGCATGGTTGTACGCGACGATCAAGAACATGTGCATCGTCTACTGGCGGAGGCGCCGCGGCCCGCGCGCCGCCTATCGACCGAACGCGATGGACCTGGGCCGCGACCGGGTCGAGCGCCAAAGGCGGCGCGACCTCTTCCTCGACATCGAAATCCAGAGCGCGAAGCTTTCCCGCCGCCACCGGCGGCTGCTCTTCATGCGCTACCGGCTCGGCATGACTCTCGCCGAGATTGGCACCGAGATGGCGATCTGCCGCAGCCACGCGCTCCGGCAGGAACAGGTGGCCTTGGAAAGGCTGCGGCGCTTCGTCCTCGGTGGATCGGCCGCTGAGCGACACCGCGGCGAGCGCGAGACTCGTCGACTGCCCGACTCCCTCCGCGCCGCCACGAGGCATCGCTGTGCCCGAGGCAGACCGCTGGCCACCTCGGCAGCCGCTCTCGATGACCTCGACGCCCGCCCGCCCGCTTTGGCGATGCCGAAGTCCGGCAGCCACGGCGGCCGACGCCCGGCGGCCGCCCCGCCTCGAGCACGTCGCCGGGATGGCGTCATTTCCTGCGAAATCTCACAGCCCTCCTAGCCCTTTTCCCCGGCGTTGCTCCGCAATCTCGAAGGACAGCTCATCGGTCTCCACCTCCGCCTCCCGTGCCAGGTGATCGGCCATACGCCGAAGGTCGGCGATCAGGTTGCGCCGGGCGCCACCGGGGCGGAGCCCCGCGAAGAGCTCGCGAGTTGCCGCCACCGCCGGCTCGAGGCCAGGGGAGCCGCTGACCCCCTTCCCCGCCAGCGCCGCGATCCTCTCGCCACAGCGCTCCGCTTCGGGACTGCCGCCGAAGGCCGCTCCGAGATCGCGCCCCAGCCCTTCCAGCTCGTCGAACCTTGACGATTCGACACGGAACACCAGCAGCTCGAGCGTGGAGCTCGCCGCCTCGACGAGGCTGCCCTCGGCGAGCAGCAGCCGCCGCACGGAGTCGAGCTGGGCATCCGCCTCCCGGCGCTGCCCTCGCTGGCCGGCGATTCGGCCTTCCCACCAGGTTCGGAAGGCCTCCTCGCCGCGATCCGGCGCCCGCGGGTACAGTCGCCGCGCCTCCTCGAGAAAGTTGCTCGCCTCGCGAGACCGCCCCAGGACTGCACAGCAGAAGGCGAGCTGCAACGCCGCGCGCGCCGCCAGCCCCGGTGCCCGCTTGCTGTCCAGCCGCCCCCAAGCCAACGCCAGCTCCGAGCGAGCCCGTCGCAGGTCTTCCAACTCGAGCAGCAAGACGCCGGCCTGCAGCCGGCAGACTGCCTCGCCCTGCGGCTCGAGCGCGCTCACATACGATGCCGCGGCGTGGCCGAAGAGGGCCACCGCCTCGTCGAGGCGCCCCTGCGCCCAGCGCAGCCTCGCACAGGCGGCGAGAACGCTGCCGCGCGGGGCAGCACTGGGCGCTCTCCTCCTCAGCAGAGGCAAGGCTTGCCGATAGCTCGCCTCCGCCTCCTCGAGCTCGTCGAGCTCGACATGAGCCACGATCAGAATCCCCAGCGCCTCGAGGCGCAGCGCCAGCGACTCACGCCGGCTGGCCTCTGGTTCTCGCGACAGGATCTCGAGGGACAGCTCGGCCTGCTCTTGCGCGCCCGCCGGATCGCCCACGAGACTTCGGGCGCTCGCAACCAGCACCAGGCCCAACATGGGTTGGCCGTAGCCCTCGGAGTCCGCGTCGATCGCCGCTTTGCGTTCGGCCCGCGGCAGCGCCAAGAGCCGATCCGCGACGACTCTCGCCGCCTCGATCTCGGCAAGGTGACGCATGAGGCTCTCGGAGGCTCCCCGTGGCACCTCCGCCTCCGCGCCGGTCGCGGCCAGCCGCTCCTCGATCCGTTCCGCCAGCTCTCGGCGAGAGCGCCGCCGGCAGTCGCGACAGTTGAGCAGGTGCAGCATGCTGGTGCGGTCGTCGGGCTCGAGCCGGGCGAGGAGCTCATAGGACTCGAGGTGACCAATCGTCTCCGCCAGCTTCTCACCCAGCGACGCGAGTCCGCGACCCCCGAAGAGACGCCATCGGCTCATCTCGTTCGACCTCCAGGCACGTCGGCCCCTTCGACCCTAGACCTCGTCACTGTCGGTCCTCGCTCCCGCCGCCTTGGACGGCAAGCCGCTGTCGGGTCGCTCCTCGTCGCGCGCGTCCTCGAGGCTGCTGCCGATGGCGCCGCCGTCTGGCGGCAACGCAGCACTGTCCGTTGCGGGTTCGACCAGGCGCCCGATCACCCGCTCCAACCTCTCGATGGCGGTACGCAGCTCGCGAAACGCTGCCTCCACCTCGCGGCGTTCGACCGGCTCGGGCTCCGGGCGCAGCCGCAGCACCTCGCCGAGCGCACCCACGAAGCGAAAGAACCGATCGAACCCAAGGTCCAACACCTCGAGCAGCCTGGCCAGGGTGTCGAGCCGCATCCTCTCGTTCTGCTTCTCATACTTCGAGAGCTGGGAGACGCCGATCCCCGACCTGGCAGCCAACTCGACTTGCGTAAGGCCCCGCTGCTCCCGCAGCAGAACCAACGCCCTTCCAAGGTTGGCAAGCTCCCGGGAGTCCCGCTTACTCCGTGCCATCGCCGCCTCGCGTTGGAGGGATTTGTCCGCCTGCTGCCGGGTCGGCGCTCGCCGTGCTCCACAGGCGGCGGCCAGGCCCCCGGGTGTGCCACCAGCCGACGAACAGCAGAATGCCGGCCGAGAGCAACGGGCCTAGTAAGCCGGCCACCAGCGGGCGCGCCCCGACAGCACACGCGAGGCTGACCGCGGCGGCCGCCGTCACCGCGTCGCATCCGAGGAGGCCCCACCAGCAGACGCGCAGCGACAGGGGAATCGCGCCGGCGCCCGCCCGCGGCGCGGGAAGCTCTTCGAGATGCTCGTCTTCGGGGTCCAGCGGCGCGATACCCATTCCCGGCTCTCCTCGGCTCAAAGGGATTCCCCGCGGGCCAGTTCAATCCCGCCCCCGCCGCGGCGAGCAGTACCGGGGGCTGGCTGCGTTCCCGCCCGGCCCTGGCCGCGATCGGTGCTCCCGGGGGTGCCTGTTGGGCGCGGCCTCATGGTGACGTGGCCGCCGTCACCCCCAGGGCCTGCTGCGCCCGCTCGCGCCGCCAGCACCCCTTCGACCTCCCCCGTCAGCTCGGCGAGCCGCGCGAGCAGGCGCTCGAGCGCCTCGAGCTCAGGACGGGCCGCGACGCTTTCCGTCCGCGCCCCGACGCTGGCTGGAAACACGATCGCCTCCAGCCGCCCGAGCAGCGGACTCCGCTCGCGCGGCCTCTCGCAAACCATGCTGAAGAATTCCAGAGGATAGACCTCGATGACGCGGAGGATGTCCAGGATGTGACGCAACTTGAGGTCCAGCCTGCCGCTGACGAGCAGCCGGCCAAGGTCGGTGCCGCAGCCGAGGTCCAGGAGTCGCTTCTCGACCTCGCGCCGGCTGAGTCCCGAGAGCTCGATCAAGTGCCGCAGGGCCACCCGCGCTCGATTCACGCCCGCTCGCGTTGTCTTCGCTGCACCGGCGCCGCCATCCGGCGCGGACACGTCGCTTGGGCGGTCGACCTCGCCGCGGGCCCTTCCCTTCGCCGTTTCCGTTCCTCCCTCCTTTCCTCTCAGCCGCCAGGTTGTTGCTCCTCGCCCTGGAATTCGAGGTGGCCGCCGCGCTGCTGCGCCAGCGCCGCTTCGACCTCCCCCGTCATCTCGGCGAGCCGCGCTCGCAGACCCTCGAGCGCGTCGTCCTTGAAGAGTACCGGGGAACGGGCCGCGCGCACCCGCGTCCTGGTCGGCATCGCGGCGGCCACCGGCTGTGCGACCGGCGGGCTCCCCGCGCCGGCGTCCCGACTCTCGGAGCCATGGCCCACGGCGCCGGGCTGCCGCGGCCCTCCACTCCGTGCGGCCTCCTCGATGAGCCTCGCGAAACGAACGCCGGGATCGATCGCCCGCTCGACTACTTTCCGCAGGCCCTCGATGGCGCTATGCAGATTCTCAATTGCCGCAACCCGAGTGTCCGGGTCCACTGCACGCTCCACCACCTGCCGTAGCCCGTCGATCGCACCGTGCAGATCCCGAAACGCGTCGGCCAGCATACGGTCGTCGATCCGGTCTCCTGCCCGCACCTGTCGCGGGATGTCGCCGTCGTCGAGTGAACGTAGGAAGCGGAAGAAGTCATCCGGCTCGACCGTCAAAGTCCGTAGGATCTTCTCGAGCGTTTCGAGCTTCATCAGCTCTCTGCCCGCCTCGTACCGCGACACTTGGGGGCGCGACATCCCGGACCGGTCGGCGAGCTGGGCTTGAGTGAGGCCCCGCTCCCGGCGCGCCATGGCGAGGGCCTTGCCAATGTTCTTAAAGCTCATGGGCCTCTCTCCCGGCGCGCACCGCTCTCGACGGATGGCCGCCGCAGCTGCTCCTCCGCCCCCCCGACCCTGAGACCGCAAGGCGGCCCGAAGGAACGGACCCTAACGCCTCAACGCGGTGCACACCTCGGTGCCCTCGGGCGCCGCCTGCTCGAGCAAGGTCACTGGCACTGCCACCATCGTGTCGATCTCCTGGCCGCCGTATGGATTGACCGGTCCCCGTTCGATCAGATAGAAGCTCTCGGCCGAGGTCACGATCGAGAGGTGCTGGGCTCTGGTCGGCAGGAGCGCCTTCCCCGCGAGCGCGCCGGTTTCGGCGTCGATGCGGAAGAGCCACCAGTCGGTGCCGCCTCGCGGCTTCGGTTCCCGACCAAGGAGGTAGAGGCTCCCAACGGGACCGCCATAGATGCCCGCCGCGAGCTTCAGGCGGGCCAACGCGGCGAACAGCGCCGGCGCGTCCGCGGGACCCGGCATCGAGGCATCGATGGGAGGAACGTCGCGGATCTCCGGCGGCACGGCGCCTTTCAGCTCACGCGGCCTGGCCCCGGGTCGGACCGCGAACAGTTTCGCGACGCCATGGTCCATGTCGAGGAAGAACGCCGTCCTGCCGAGCGAGGTGAGGTATCGGTAGCCGAGGATGTAGTAGTCCCCGGATTGGACCTTGAGCAGCAGCTCTGCCTGGTGACTCCCGTCTGTCGTTGAGATCCGGAAAAGGCCCGACCGCCAGACAGGTCGCACCTTGCGTCCGACCACCTGACCGAAGACGACGACCGAACCATCGACCGCGGTCCATTGGTTCACCGTGCCCAGCGGACCCAAGGGCGTCGCGACGTGCTTCAAGAAGCTGCTTGCCTTGCGATCTCCGAGCTCGCCGTCCAGGCGCACCACGTCGCGGCCGATGAGCTCCAGGAGAATGCGACCTCCCGAAGCCGCCAGCAGGACGGGTTGCTCCCCCGCGGGCTCTGGCACGATCGTCCCCTTGCCGTCCGGAGAGTAGGCGACAAGCCGCTCCATGGCCGCATCGACAGCCAAGATCTTGCCGGGCCCTGGCAACCACATTGCGTCGCTGAGCCACGCGGGCCGGGGAGTCAGTGACACTCTCGAACAGTGCGGCTGAGTTACCCCGGGCGCGGCAGTCGCCGTCATGCGGCCGCGGGGCATCGGGGCGCCCGTGAGAAACGCGAGAGAGAGAGTCGCAGCCAACAGGCTAGACGCCCGCATCGTTACAAATCGCCCCATCCCCTCCGCCTGGTGATCTAGCGGTGCCCCCAGCCCGCGCCTTGTCCGCAAGCCGAGAGAGATCGCCCGCCGCTGGCGCAGAAGCGCGCCGGCACTGCCAACGTTCCTAAAGGCCATGGGCCTTCTCCTTGCGCGCCACAAAGAGATCCTGGCAAGATCAAGACTCGAACCCCCTGCTGTTCACCGAACCGCACAGGTCCGATGCGGCCGCGTCGTCAGCTGCCGAGACGCCGGCTTGGTCGATCGCCCGCGCCAGGCGGGCCGCGGGCACCACCGATCGAGCCAGGTCACCGATTCCCTCGCGCAGTCCGTCGATGCATGCGTAGATCCTTTCAAAGGCATGGGTCAGCTGGCGCGAGTCGAACCGATCTCGCTCCCGCGTCGCCGCCGCGGGGGAGTCGCCGAGGGACGCCACAAAGCGGAAGAACTCCTCGGGCGTGATCGCCAGCTCGGCCAGGATCTTCTCCAGAGTCGCGAGCTTCATCAGCTCCTTTCCTGCCTCGTATCTGCTCAGTTGGGCACGCCCGATGCCGCACTGCGCACAGAACTCCTTCTGCGAAAGGCCCCGCTCTCGCCGCAAGATGCCAAGCGCCTTGCCAATGTTCTCGAACGCCACGACTACCTCATGGCGCTCCGGTCTCGACCGGCGGTGCCGCGGGGGGTGTCTCGGCCTCGGCGCCGCCACGGCGGAAGGGCAGGTCGACGGCGATGGAGCTGCCCGCGCGCAGCCTCTCGAGGTAGGCGCGAGTGTCGTCAAGCGCTGCCAGCCGATAACCCATCGCCGCCACCAGCCGCACGACCTCCTTCACCGCGGGGACCGCGTGCCCGCGCTCGTAGCTCGAGATCGCGGTGCTCCCCATGCCCGAGCTGCTCCCGAGCTCCTCCTCCGACCAACCGCGCGCGCAGCGCAGGATCGACAGGACGATGCCGATTTCGTCTGTAGGTACGCCTGCGAGGGTCGAGGTTGCCATGATCAGGGTCTCCTTCCAGATGGCGCTCCCGATGCGAGAGCGCCCACGTCGGGGGTGCGCCGCAGGAGCTCGTCGACTTGCCCCTGCAGGGTCTCGATGCTCTGGCGCAGCCCGTCGAGCGGCGAGCCTTGGTCCGCCCTGGCGGGAGCTGAGCCGCGTCCGACCAGGGCGGCCATGCGCTCGACCATGGGGCTCGGCGTCAGTGGCTCCCTGAAAACCAGCCGAAACAATTCCATCGGGTGGACGCCGATCGCCCGGCACAGGTCGAGGAGGTCATCCACCTTGAGATCGAGCCTGCCGCGGAGAATCCGGAGGACGTCGAGGTTGAGGCCGTGGCCGGCCAAGATCCTCGCGATCCCGCGTCGAGATCCACCCGAGAGAGACACCAGGGCCCGCAGCACCGCTCGCACCTGCTCGACGTACTCGCCGCTCGCCACCTCCCACGCTGCAATCTCGAACGGCTGCAAGCCGCCCACCGCCGGTTCGTGGCCTGCCTTGCTCCCGGGCTGGGCCGCCGGCCGGGCGTCCGCCGTCATGGCTGGAGCGCCGCCGCGCGACTGCAGCGCGTCCGCGCCGACCGCCGCGGCGGTTCCGGTGATCCCTCGGTCCGTCGTCACCGGACGGGCCGGCGGATGGAGCCGCTTCATCGCGCGGATCCCTCGGCGGGGAGTGCGCCCGCTGCCGCGCCCCACGCCGGGCGCCCGGTCGGCCCTGCTTCCACCTGGACCAGAAGTGGCGCCGCGGTCGCCGCCTCCCGCCGTCGTCGTGCCGCCGCCTCGAGCGGACCGCCGGCAGAGTCGGGTGCGGGCATCAGGCGCGGCCTCCTAGACGCTCTCCGGCCTCGGGCTCAGAGACCGACGCCGGCGCCGATCGCGTCCTCGAGCTCCCCGCGTCGGCGCAAGACGCGGTCGGTCAGCAAGCGCGCGGCTCTCAGGAGCGGCGGCCGCCCGGGCTCGGGGAGGACCTCCTCCCGCAGCCGGCGCCGCAGCTCCCAGCACGGCGCATACACACTCTCGGGCTGGTCCGCGGCAAGGCGCGCCACGCGCGCCATCTCCTCGGCCCAGCCCTCGCCTTGACCGGGGAACGCCTCCGCCAGGGCGCCGGTGAGGTCCCCGACATCGCTCGAGTCACCGGCGTCGATCCGCAGCAGGACCCCGTCGAAAGTGCACCGCGCCGCCTCCGGCAGGCTGCCGCGGACCAGCAGCTCCCGCCGCACCTCGTCGAGCAGTGCAGCCGCGCGGACGCCATCACAGGCGGCGGCGGCGATGCGGCCCTCGCGCCAACGCCGCTCCAGCGCCTCCGGCCCTGAGGCGGCGTCGGGCGCCAGCGGGTAGAGCGCCTGTGCGCGAGCCAGCTCCTCGCTCGCCCGAGCCCGCTCATTGAGCGCCGTCGCGACCTCCGCCAACGCCAGATGCAGCCGTGCCGCGAGCGAGGGCGCGGCGGCCGCGTCGAGGAATCCGATCGCCAGGCCCAGCGAGAGCCGCGCATTGATGAGATCGCCGGCGTCGAGCAGGAACAGGCCAAGCTCCGCCTGGCAGGCCGCCGTGGACTGCACGCTGCCCAGCAGCGCAAACCCGTAGGCCGCCTCCAGGAACGCCCCGGTGGCCCGGTCGACGTCGCGCCGGTCCGCGGCGAGCTGCGCCCGTCCCACCGCGGCCAATGCGCTCTCCTCTGACGGTCCGCTGTCGGGCACGACGGCCGACATGCGTAGGAAGGACTGCTCCGCCAGCTGCCACTCTCGCGCCCCGAGCTGGGCTTTGCCGAGAAGCCAGTGCGCGAGCGCTGCCGCCTGCCACGACTCGCCGCCGGCGGCTTGCGACACGGCCGACGCCACGGCCGCCGCGAGCTGCGCCGCCGGGAGCGGATCGACGGCAGGATCGAAGAGCTCACTCTCCGCCCTCAACAGCAGGAGCTTGGACAGCGTCGGGCGCCGGAAGCGGGGATCGTGGAGCGCCACCGCCTGGCGTTCCATGGGCGGCACCGCCATGAGCTGCGCCGCCAACTCGGCGTCGGTCTCTGCCGCCGCCAGCAACGCCGCGGCGGTACCTGGCAACGCCTCGTAGGCGGCGAGCGGCTCCGGCGGGCCGCTACGGCCCGCCGTCGGCGTCCTCCTATCCAACGGCGAGCGGAGCGGCATAGTTCCCTCCCTCCTCTTGGAGCACGGTCCCCCACTCCGACCACCAGGTGAGCCCGGGCTGCCGGGTGCCTTCGATCACACGGGCAAATTCCCTGACGACGCCAATCGTCAGCTTCCCCCGCGCGCACGCGCTGGTGAAAAGGAATGCGGCGAGCAGCTGCTCCTTCCGGTCCGCGTCGCGGAGGAATGCCGGCAAGAGCTTCGTAGCGATGCGGCTGACCCTGGCCCTCGCCTCGTTGCCCCCCTTCTCCAGCCGGAGCTTCGCCAGCGCCAGCCAGGCGAGGGCAGCTTCGGTACCCTCCTTCTCCTGTGCCAGCGCCGCGGCGGCCTCGCGCAGGGCCTGCTCGGCGTCGCGAAGCCTGTCCATGGCAACGTCGATGCGGGCCTGGGCCCGCCACAGCTGCCAGCGCGCGGCGGTATTCGCCGGCTGGCCGTGAACGACGAGCGCCGCCGCGGCCGCCAGCCTCTCCTCCGCCTCGGGAAACCTGCCGCGGGTGATGGCGCACCACAGCCGCCCACAGCGGGCGGCCAGATCGAGCTCCGGCAAGTCGCTCAAGTCGAGGCGCTGGGCCTCTTCGAGCAGGAGCTCGGCGGCTTCGGCGTCGCCGCGGTGATAGCAGCACCAGGCCTTCGCGACGAGGGCCGGCGCCAAGGCCGCCGGGTGGAAGCTTCCGGGCTCGGCCGCACTCGCGGCGGCATCGGTCGCCAGCATGCGGTCCAGAAGGCCCATCGCCTCCGCGAACCGATGTTGATCGAGGCGCACCCAGACCTCGTACCAGGCGATCTCGGCCTCGACCCCGGGCGCGCCGGTGCCTCGGGCGCGCAGGGTTCGCGCCATGTCGAAGGCATCCCCGGCGCCCTCGAGCTCGCCGAGGGCCCGCCGCGCGGCGCCGAGATAGCCATGGGCGAGAGCCTGCAGGTCGTGCTCAGCCCCAGGACGATCGCCGGCGACGGGCTCGAGATGCCAGGAGACACGCACGGCGAGGTTCGCGAGCTGCGATCCGACTTTTGGATTCGCCGGCAACGCCATCAGACTCATCATTTGCAGCCGGCGGCACAGCGCTGCGCTGTGAAAGCGCCTGTCGCCCTCGATGGCGTCGATCTGCTCCGGGTAGGGCAGCCCCGCGAGCCGTCTCCAGAGCTCTTGCGTGACTGGCGATGCGGCATCGCTCCCCAGGGGTGCGCAAGCGACGAGACTCCCGCTCTCGGCATCAAACTCGACGGATGCCTCTGTCGCCGTCTTGCGCGAGCGCGAGCCACGGCTCCTCGAGGGGGAGTCAACCGCCACCGAGCCTTCTAGGCCGGCCACCTTCCTCGGTTGACGGCTCATGACAACTGCTTCTCGATCGATTCGACGAGGGCGCCCACCCGCCGGGCGAGCCTGCCGGCGTATCGGGCCAGCTTCTCGTCAGCCGCGTCCAGGGAGCACAGCTCGGTCGAGCGCCGGATGACGTTGATCAGGTAGCCGCCGGTGTGGCGGAGATCGGCCGCGACAGCCCGCAGCTCGCCGCGGGTCGCCGACTCCTCCCCAGGGTCGCGGGTCGTCTCGGTGCCCAGGTCGTAGAGCACCCGACCGAACGCTCGGACCGCTTCGCGCTGCTCGGGATCGTCGAGCTTCCGAAGGACGGTCTCGCGGAACGCGTCCGCTTCGTTCCAGGACGACGCAGCAGCATCCGCGTGCTCGCCATCGCGGCGACCTCCGGTCGCCTCCGATCCTGGTTTCCGGCGCAGAGCCTGCGCCGGGGAAGCAACGGCGCGGCGGTGTGCGCGCTTCGTCCGCCGAGGCGGGTGCGGCTGCCGGGATGGCAGGGGCGCTCGCCCGCGGCCGGCTCTGCCGTTAGGCGGGGCGTTCATCGCACAGGACACTGCCGAGGAGGTTCCTGCAGGCGTCGGTCGCTTCCATCCCTGTGTCCTCCATGCTCCATCCGACAGCCCACCGCTCGGCTTGTCGTACTCACGGTTTTCGAGCGCCTGACGGGACTCGACCGCCGCCCACCGATGCGGGCGCGCGCTTGCTACGTTGCGCAATCGTAAGCAGGAATCGAGGCGAATGGAGGCGGGAGGCGCGAACCCGATCTTGCTTGCTGGAACTGCGACTTTTTATGTCGGCGGCACGGTGACGGTCGCGGCCAGCCGATCCGAACGCCGCCCCCCGTCAGCGCCACTCGAGGACGCTCGCCGAAAATGGCAGGCCGCGGTGCCGGCCCAACCCTGTGCGATCTGAATTGCAGAAGCACTGTATTTTTATCGGTGTCGTCTTGCACTTACCTCCATAGAGGCGGCCCGCGCCTGACCAATCCTGGTGCCAGCGGCGGGTCCCCTCGTCGAAAGGAGCTGCACATGCGCGCTTCTCAGCCTCGCCGGATGCGGATGCTTCTCGTGCTCATCCTGGCCGTGGCGCTGGCGGTCCCCTCGGTCGCCGCCGCCAGGCCCCTCCCCGGCGGCGCCTCCGCTCACCCGGCCATCGCCCACGCCGGCC
>Ga0207699_10000142_pt1 | contig 47453 bp, 26 predicted proteins | sample LARL51metaG_FD_184344 | JGI IMG/M metagenome (GOLD analysis project Ga0207699, IMG submission 184344) | Corn, switchgrass and miscanthus rhizosphere microbial communities from Kellogg Biological Station, Michigan, USA - LAR L5-1 metaG... | ecosystem: Host-associated > Plants > Roots >...
ACCGGCAAGCTCTGGCTTCCCGGGCTCGGCTCCCTCTTACTGGTCAAACCCCGTCTCCTCGGCTTCAGCCGTCCCAATACTGTTCACCTCAGGGCTCGCGGACGCCCATATTTCCGCAGCCTGCTAGAGGAGGCATCCCGGTGGCGACGACCAGCGAGAAGCGCGAGACCTTCCGGCGCATGCACGAGAGCGGCTGCTTCGTGCTGCCCAATCCCTGGGACGTGGGCAGCGCGCGGTACCTCCAGGGGCTTGGCTTCGAGGCGCTGGCGTCGACGTCCTCGGGCGCCGCGTGGAGCCTGGGCGCGCCGGACAACGGCATCACGCTCGAGCAGGCGCTCGCGCACGTCGCGGCCCTCGTCGCGGCCACCGACCTGCCGGTGAACGCCGACTTCGAGCACGGCTTCGCCGACGATCCGGAGGGCGTGGCGCGTCACGTCGCCCGCTGTCTCGCGACCGGGGTCGCCGCGCTCTCGATCGAGGACTCGACCGGCGATCAGGCCCGGCCGCTCTACGAGCTGTCGCGGGCTGTCGAGCGCATCGCGGCGGCGCGCGCGGCGGTCGACGAGGCGGGCCATGGGGCGGGTGACGCGCTGCTGGTGGGGCGGGCCGAGTGCTTCCTCACCGGCCACCCCGAACCGCTCGCCGAGGCCATCCGGCGGCTGCGTGCCTATGCCGCCGCCGGCGCCGACGTGCTCTACGCGCCGGGTCTGCGGAGGCGCGAGGACATCGCGGCGGTGGTCGCGGCCGTCGCCCCGAAGGCGGTCAACGTCCTCGCGCTGCCCGGCATGCGCGTCGCCGAGCTCGCCGAGCTGGGTGTGCGCCGGATCAGCGTGGGCGGCGGGCTGGCGCGCGCCGCCTGGGGAGGCTTCCTGCGCGCCGCCAGGGAAATCGTCGAGGCGGGGACCTTCACGGCGCTCGGCGAGGCGCCGCCGGGGCGCGAGCTCGACGCGTTCTTCAGCGCCGACCTCGCTCGGCGCTAGGCTTAGGCTAGAAGTGGCCTGCGAATCAGCCGTGCGGGACACCCGGCCGGGACCTAAGCCGGTGGTAGTGCCGCCGCGCCTTGGCCCGGTTGCCGCAGGTCTGCATCTCACACCAGCGGCGTGACCGGTTGCGGCTGCGGTCGAGGAAGAGCCAGGTGCAGTCGCTGCCGGCGCACTCCCGGACCCGCCGCCGCTCGTCCGAGGTCAGCAGCTCGGCCGCCGAGCGCAGCGCCGGCCACAGGGGAGCGTCGAGCGGTTCTGCCGGCGCCGCCGGCGCCTGCCATGCCCAGACGAACCTGGCGCCCCGGCGCTCGATCCGCAGGCGAGAGAGGGCGTCCGGGAGGGCCGCGTTCAACCGCTCGAGATCGGCGCCGGGAGGCGCCCGGCGAGCCGCGACCGCCGAGAAGATCCGGTAGAGGCTCTCCCGCAGCTCGCGGCACCGCGCGAACGCCGCCGCAGCTTCCCGCGGATGCCGCTCCGCCCGCCGCTCGAGGCGGGCGGCCTCGCCGGCGGCCAGCTGCCCGGCCTGCACGGCGAAGGCGAGGAGATCGGCATAGCCGTGCAGCTTCTCGGTGTCCGGACGGCCGCGGTCGCTCCAGCTGTTCGCGAAGTCGAGGCACAGAGTGCCGCCCGACAGCTCGTAGCTCGGCGGGGCGGGGCGGTCTCGTGCCTGGCGGTCTTCCGGCATGCGGTCATTCTAACCCGGATTCTAACCGGTCAATGCGCCTTGACAGGTGAGAGGTGGCCGGCATAGACTAACTGGTGACTGGCAGTTTGAGGGTTATGAGCTGGTTCACGAGAGGATTACGAGTCACGAGCGGGCCACGAGTCACGAGCGGGCTACGAGTCACGAGGGGTTACGAGTCAAAGGAGACCATGAGATGACCCAAGTCGACAGCATCGCCGATCTGCTGGAGCGTGGGTTCCGCGGCGGCGCCTGGCATGGCCCGGCGGTGGCGGAGGCGCTGGCCGGTGTCGACGCCGCGACCGCCGCGGCGCGGCCGCTCGCCGGCGCCCACTCGATCTGGGAGATCGTCCATCACCTGGCCGTCTGGAACGAGGTTCCCCGGCGGCGGCTCGACGGCGAGCGGCTGCAGGACCTGCCGCCCGAGCGCGACTGGCCGCCCGTGGCCGACCTCTCCGCGGGCGCCTGGCAGGCGGCGCTGGCGGCGCTCCAGGACGCGCACGCGGCGCTGCACGCGCGCGTGCTCGAGCTCGCCGACGGCCAGCTGGACGATCCGGTCGCCGGCAGCGATCCCACGGTGCGGGGGATGCTCCTCGGCGTCCTGCAGCACAACGCCTACCACGCCGGCCAGATCGTGCTGCTGCGCAAGCCGCGGGGTGAGCGGCCATGACGGCGCTCGAGACGGTGCGCGGCGAGCTGGCCGAGCGGCGCGAGCGCCTGGCGAGCCTGGCGGTGACGGTCCGCGAGAGCCAGCTCGTCGAGCTGCTGCGGCAGGTCGACAGCGCCCTCGAGCGCCTCGACGGCGGGACCTGGGGACGGTGCGCCGTCTGCCTGGGATCGGTCGAGCCGGACCGGCTGGCGGCGGACCCGCTGCTGACGGTGTGCCTCGAGTGCCTGTCGCCCTCCGAACGGCGGGCCCTCGAGCGGGACCTCGAGGCGGCGGCCCGCGTGCAGGCCGCCCTGCTGCCCCCGCGCCAGCTCCGGCACGACGGCTGGGAGGTGGCGCTGCTCTGGCAGCCGCTGGGGGTTCTCTCCGGCGATCACTACGACCTGCTGCGGCCGAGCCGCGAGGACGAGCCCCTCCACCTGGTGGTGGGCGACGTGGCGGGCAAGGGGGTCTCCGCGTCGCTGCTGCAGTCGCATCTGCACGCGCTGCTGCGCGCCCTGGCCGCCCCTGACGTGTCGCTCGCCGCGCTCCTCACCCGGGCCAACCGCCTGCTCTGCGAGGTGACCCTGCCGGCCTCCTATGCGACGCTGCTGGCGGCTCGGCTCTACCCCGGCGGGCGCGTCGAGCTGGCGAGCGCCGGCCATCCGCGGCCGCTGCTCGCCGACCGCCGCGGCGTGCGTCCCGTGGAGGGCGCGGGGCTGCCGCTGGGCCTCTTCTGCGAGGCGGACTATGCCACCCGCGACCTCCATCTCGCCGCCGGCGACACGCTGCTGCTCTACACCGACGGCTGGACCGAGGCGGCGACCGACGCCGCCGGCGAGTTCGGCATCGGCCGGGCCGCCGCCGTCCTGCGCCGGGTCAAGGACCGGCCGCTGGCCGACCTCCTGGCCGCCTGCCTGGGAGAGATGGAGGAGTTCCTGCACGGCGCGCCGCGGCAGGACGATCTCACCCTGCTGGCGCTCCGCCGCGTGGCCGTCGCCGAGTGACCACCCGGCTACCGGCTCATCTGCAGCGCGTGCAGCGGCGACCTGGCGGCGGCGGCCGGAGCGGGTCGAGGGCCCTTCATCATCGCCCAGAGGATCCGGTTGAACGTCGCGTCGGGCACGCGGTCCGGCGCGCTCAGGTCGAGGTCCCGCGACATCCTGGCAGCGGCCGATCGCGGCGGGTTCATCTCGTTCATGTCCACCCGCGGCACGATCGCGGCATAGGGCGCCAGGTCCGGGGTTGCAGCGAACACGTCGGCCAGGGAGCGGCTGAAGTAGTCGTACTTCGACAAGCGGCCCAGACCCAGCACGTCCTCGATCGCCGCCACCACGTCCGTCGTGTTGGCGAAGCGGTGAATCGACCCGGGACGGCTGTACGCGGAGATGGCGAGCAGCACCGAGCGGTGGGAGTCGACGTGATCCGGGCCCGCCTGCGAGTCGTCCTCCAGCACAAGGACCAGCGTGTCCTTCCAGAAGGGCGAGCGCGACAGCGCCTCGACGATCCTGCCCAGCGCCAGGTCGTTGTCGGCCATCAGGGCGCGCGGCGTGCGGAAGCCGGCCCGGCCTCCCGCGGTGTGGTCGTTCGCGAGGTGCATGATCTCCAGCTCCGGCATCGCCCCCTCCCTGGCGAAGCGATCCAGCTCGGCGATCCAGGCCTCGGCTCGCGACTGGTCGGTGACGTGGAGATCGAACGGCAGGAAGGCCGGGCTGACGTCGGCCGCGAGCTCCGCCTGGGTCACCGGCCATCCCTCGGGCGTCTTGACCATCTCGCCATAGTCGCGGAAGGCGATCCCCTGCCGCTTCGCCAGCGTCCAGAGGAACCCGGCGGCGGGCTCGCCGCTGGCCTCGCCGTCCACGGATTCGCGCTTGCGGGCATAGCTGGAAGGGATCGTCTTCTCGCCGTAGTCGGTCACGTAGGCGGCGGTCGACCACACGTGCCCCTGCGAGCTCACCTCGGCGTTGGTGAAGAAGCGGTCGAAGAGCCCGAAGCGGAGAGCGAGGGCGTGGTGGTTCGGCGACACCTCCCGCCCGAAGTAGACCAGCGACGGATCGCCGTCGCCTTCCGGCAGGTCGCCCAGCACCTGGTCGTAGGTGCGGTTCTCCTTGATGACGTAGACGACGTGCTTGAAGGGCGGATAGCGGCGCGCCGGGCGCTGCCGGTTCCAGCCGTTGGCGGCCGCGACCCGCCGCGTCCAGTCCGCCAGGGCCGCGGGAGCCGCCGGCAGCGGGACCAGGCGCAGGGTGCCGTTGAGCTGTCCGAGGTCGTATCCCAGCGGCCGTGCGATGCCCTCTCCCGGGATCGGGCCGTCGGGGTTGGCGTGGCTGCCGTGTCCCTTCCCGGAGAGCACGAGCAGCTGGCCGGCACCGCGCAGGACCGCGGTCGGATACCAGTCCGCCGGTATGCGGCCCACGAGGGCTGGGCGGTCCGGCCGCGGGGCGCCGCCCGGGCCGGCGGGCGGGGCCTCGACGTCGAAGACGGCGACGGCGTTGTTGTCGGCCTCGGCGACGAAGAGCCGCGAGCCGTCCTCCGACAGCGCCAGCGCGTTCGGAGTGCTTCCCGCCACCGGGCTGCCCGGCGGCGCGTCGCCCAGGGTGCGCAGGACCCGCCGCGCACGCGTATCGACGACGGCGATCTGGTCGGTCGAGCCGAGGGTGACGAACAGGCGCGAGCCGGAGGCGCTCGCCAGGAGCGCCGAGGGATGGCGGCCGACGCGCAGCCTGCCGCGGTACGCCAGGGTCCCGTCGGCGAGCACGCGGAACGTCGAGAGGGTGTCGCCTCCCCAGGCCGACACGTAGACCTGGCCGTCGGCGGCGACCTCCACCGCCAGCGGATAGTGATCGGTCGGGAAGCGCTGGACGACCTGCGCGGTCGAGAGGTCGACGACGGCGAGGTCGTCGGCGACGTTCTCCGCGACGTAGAGGAGATGCCCGCGCGGTGACGCGGCGATGCCGGCGGGATAGCGGCTGCCGGTCTTGGCGGGGTCTTTCTTCGCCAGCTCGATGCGGCGCTCGAGCTTCGCCGCGCCGTTCGACCAGCTGTAACAATAGATCGCGTCCTCGTTGCCGCCCGAGACGTAGAGCTCGCGCCCGTCGCGCCCGAACGCGAGGCCATAGAACGCCGCATCCTGGAGCAGGGTCTGGGTGACCCGCCGCGACGCGAGGTCGACGACCTGCAGCCCCTGCTCGCGCCAGCCGCTCAGCACCACGGCCGCCTGGCGCCCGCCCGGCGCCAGCGCCATTCCGAGCGGCATGCTCCCGAGCTCCACCGCGTCTCCCGTGGGATCGAGCCGCAGGCCGGTCGCCAGGGGCGAGGCCTCCCGGGCGGTCTCCACCCGGTGCTGGGCGCGGCCGGCGGGCGCCGCGGCCTGCCAGGCCGCCGCGGCCAGCAACGAGCACAGGAGGAGGCAGGCCGGGCGACGCAGCACGAGCGCGATTCTCACCCCTTTCTCCCGCGCGGGGGAGATCCAGTTGCGTGCCGCGGCATAAGGCCACTTGCCTCGGCCGCCCAGCCACTTGCCTCAGCCGGCCAGCAGGTCGAAGCAGATCTCGGGCCGGCGCCGCGGCACCAGCGGCTCGGCGACGCGGGCGAGGTGCAGCAGGACGTGCTCGCTCCACGGGCTGCCGATGGCCTGCATCCCAACCGGCAGCCCCGCCGCGTAGCCGGCCGGAAAGGTGATCGCCGGCAGGCCGGTGAGGTTGGCGGGGAATGCGAAGCGCATCAGGGCGAGCAGGGTGGTGAGATCCGACTCGCCGTCCGGCAGCACGTCGGGGCGGATCGCGGGCGCGGTCACCCCTGTGGTGGGGGTGAGCACGGCGTCCACCGTGTCCAGCGCGCGCCGGAACGTCGCCATGACTCGCGTGCGCACGCGCTGCGCCTTGACGTAGTCGCTCGCGGTGATCGCGCGCCCGAGGGCCAGGTTGGTGCGGACGTCGAGGCCGAAGTCGCGCCGGTGCTCGCGGTCGTGCGCCGCCATCGCGGCGGTCATCTCGCCCGCGACCAGGAGGAGGTGGGCGAGCGCGGCGGCGGCGAGCCCGGGCAGCTCGACCTCCACGACGCGCGCGCCGCGGGCGGCCAGCTGGTCGACCAGGCCGCGGCAGACCCCGGCGACCGCGGGGTCGGCGTCGTCGAACCAGGGGGAGAAGACGCCGAGGCGCAAGCCGTCCAGGCGCGGCTCCTCGAGCCCGTCCAGCGTCACGCGCGGCTGGCGGCGCGTCGCCGGGTCCCGCGGGTCGACCCCCGACAGCAGGGCGTACCCCAGCGCCGCGTCTCGCACCGAGCCGGCGATGGGTCCGTAGTGATCCAGGCTCCAGGCGAGAGGCGCGGTCCCCACCGAGCTGACGCGGCCGTAGGTCGGCTTGAGGCCCACCACCCCGCACAGCCCCGCGGGGATGCGGATCGAGCCCCCGGCGTCGGCCCCGAGCGCCAGCGGGCACAGCCCGGCGGCGACGGCGGCGGCCGATCCGCTCGAGCTGCCGCCGGTGTAGCGGCCCGGCGCGGACGGGTTGCGCGGCGTGCCGTGGTGGCGGTTGAAGCCAGTCACGCCGATCCCGATCTCGTGCATGTTCGTCTTGCCGAGGATCACGCCGCCGGCGGCGCGCCAGCGCGCCACCGCGGCGGCGTCCTCGGAGGCGGGAGCCGCGCCCAGGAAGCGCGTCCCCACGCGCGTCGGTTGGCCGGCGAAGTCGAGCTCGTCCTTGACCGCCAGGGGCACGCCGTCCAGCGGACCCAGCGGCCGCCCCTCCCGCCAGCGGGCGGTGGCGGCGCGCGCGTCCGCCATCGTCTGCTCCGGCGCCAGGGAGACGAAGGCGCGCAGCGGCGAGTCGCCGCGGTCGCTCTCGGCGATCGCGGCGAGGGCCCGCTCCGCCACGCCCTCAGGCGTCGCGCGGCCGGCGCCGTAGGCCGCCAGGTAGTCCGCGACCGCCGGCAGGCGGAAGCCCGCGATCCCCTCGCCGGCCGCGGCCGGGAGGGCCGCCGGCGCCGCCGTCACCGTCTCGCCGCCGGCCGCGGGCCAGAGCGGCTGGAAGGTGGGTGGCTCGTCCACCTCGAGGCGGCGGAAGCGCGGTATGCCGAGATCCGCCAGCATCTTCCGCACCAGCGGCGGCCCCAGCACGCGGCTCTCGAGCAGCCTCACGAAGAGCCCGAACGGCTTGCCCGCGAGGCGCGGCAGGTGGACCGGCTCGAGGTCGTAGGCGGGAGGCGTCGGCATCTCGGCAAGCTCCTCCTGATCGGCACGGGCGGCGATGGATCGCGCCCATGCTAACCCCACTCTTTCCCAAGACCTCACATGCCGTTTGACGGTAGTGTCCTGGATTGCCCTTGCTGCCTCCCTTTGGGCGAGGGGTTGTGGGGGCTGGGGCAGAGGACTTTGAGTGCCTCGCCCAAAGGGAGGCAGCAAGGGCAATCCAGGACACTACCCGTTTGACTCGCCGGCTTTGCCGGTGCTAGGAAGACGCCACGCCCTGGCCGTGCCGCCGGCGGACGAACGGGAGGAGTCTCCATGACCGCCATCGAGGGCTCTCGCAGCCGCCGCACCTTGCTGGCCTGCATGCTCGGTGCGACGCTGCCCGCGCTTTGCCTGGGGCAGACGGCCGGGATGCCTCCCTTGCCGCCGCTCGCGGGGACGGCGCCGCTCGCCGCGGCCGCCGATCCCTCGCACTTCACGTTCGTCGTCGCGGGAGACGACCGGCCGGCCACGGAGACGGCCACGCCCACCGCCACGATCGTCGAGATCTTCGCCGAGGTCGCCAGGCTGAAGCCGGCGTTCATGGTGATGCTGGGCGACACCGTCTACGGCAAGAACGACAAGAACCGCCAGCTCGTCGCCGAGGAATACCGGCAGTTCCTGCAGGTCGCGGCAGGCACCGGCGTCCCCATCTTCAACGCCCCCGGCAACCACGAGATGGATGACAAGCACAACCACCCGAGCGCGACCATGGAAGACTGGTACCGGCAGCTCGCGGGGAGTGTGCCCTACGGCGCCTTCACCTTCGGCAACTCCCGGTTCATCGCCCTGAACACCGACGACCTGCCGGACTCGGGCTGCGCCGGGAGCGGCGCCCAGGCCGGCGCCTCCGGCAAGCCGGGGAAGGCGGGCAAGGCCGGCAAGGCGGGCAAGGCCGCGAAGGCCGGCAAGCAGAAGTTCGTGGGCGACCTCGGCGCCACGCAGCTCGGCCAGTTCGCGGCGGAGCTTGCCGGCGACGCCGCGATCGCCAATGTCTTCATCCTCATGCACCGCCCGATCTATGCGCAGAAGTCGAGCTCGCGGCTGACGAAGAGCTGCCGAGACGAGCTCGAGACGTTGTTCGCGAAGTATCCGAACATCCGCTACGTCCTCGCCTCGCACGAGCACCTGTTCTACCAGCCGGCGACGCTGGATCACGCCGCGCCGCCGGCCTACCTGGTCTCGGGCGGCGCGGGCGCGCCGCTGGCCGCGGGCGGCTTCTACAACTATCTCGTGTTCACCGTCGACGGCAGCCAGGTGACCTGGAAGATGGTGAAGCCCGGCGACACCGCGACCGCGGCCAAGTGAGGAGGCGGGTTTCCTCCGGGGCGACTCCCCCCTGCGTCGCTTTGGGCGAGACCCCGAAGTCCAAGTTTGGTTCCCTCGAGAGCTTTCGGGTCTCGCCCAAAGCGACGCAGGGGGGAGTCGCCCCGGAGGAAACCCGCCTTTCTCTAACCCCGGGCGGGGCCGCGCTGCCAGCGCAGGTAGATCGCCAGGTCGCCGACGTTGGTGCCGGTGTTGCCGGTCTGGAGCAGCGCGCCGGGCAGCGCCGCCAGGGCGCGATTCGAGTCGTGCCGCGCCAGGGCGGCCGCCGGCTCGGCGCCGGTGCGCTCGAGGGCCTCCCAGCTGGCGCCGTCGACGATGCCGCCGGCGGCGCTCGTCGGCCCGTCCTCGCCGTCGCTCGCCAGGGCGAGCACCAGCTCGCCGTCCCCACCGCCGGCGAGCTCGCGCGCCGCGGCCAGGGCCAGCTCCTGGTTGCGCCCGCCGCGCCCCGGATCGGGGCCGAGCGTGACGGTGGTCTCTCCTCCCAGGATCAAGGCGACCCGCTCGCCGTCGAGGGCGCGGCCGCGCGCGACCAGCGAGCGGGCCGCCGCCGCGGCCTCTCCGGCAAGGTCTCCGGTCGCGACCGCGAAGCCGCCGCCCCGGGCCTCGCCGGCCGCCGCCGCGGCTGCCGTGGCGACGCTGCCGATCAGGATCGACTCGACGCGCCGCAGCTCGGGATCGCCCGGCTTGACCGTCTCCGGCAGCTCGCCGCGCGCGCCGGCCGCGAGCCGCCGGCGCACCCGTTCCGGCACCGCCAGGCCGGCGACCGCGGCGTGGGCGGCCGCGAACGTGGTCGGGTCGGCGGCGAAGGGGCCGGAGCCGATCGTCCCCGGGTCGTCGCCGGGCACGTCGGAGAGCAGCAGCGCCAGCACCGGGCCGCGGCTCGCGCGCAGGCCGCCGCCGCCCTTGAAGAGCGACAGGTGCTTGCGCACGGCGTTGAAGTCATGGATGGGCAGACCGGAGGCGAGCAGCGCGCGCTGGGTCGCGGCCAGGTCCTCGAGCGTGATCTCGCCGGCCAGCGCCTCGACGCAGGCCGAGGAGCCGCCCGAGACCATCGCCAGCAGCGTGGCTTCCGGCGGCAGCTCTCGGAGCCACCGCAGCACCCGGCCGCCTGCCTCCAGGCTGCGCCGGTCGGAGAGCGGATGCCCGCCGGACAGCTCCTCCCAGGCGGGATCGAGCAGGCCCGGCGTGGCATGGGTGCGCACGAGAAGGCGCCGCGCCGCGCCGGGCGGCCCCAGCACGGCGCCGGCGCCGCGCGCCATCGCCGGCGCCGCCTTGCCGAGGGCGAGCGCCGCCGCCCAGCGCTCCGGCCGCGCCGCCAGCGCCGCGTGCACCAGCCGCTCCGGGTCGACCGCGGCCAGGGCCGCGGCGGCCATCCGCCGCGCGAGGTCGTGGAGAGTCATCCGCATCCTTTCCAATCCAGGGGAGACGATACGAGAGATGCCCACGGGAGGGAAATGGAGGGAAGCGGAGGGCCGCCTCTTGCATTGCGGAGATCAGGTTACTAAGATGCAAAGCGGGAGCAGATCCTGCTCGTCGTCGCTAGATCATTGCAAACGCTGAGGGAACTGGCGATGGCCGAGCAGGGCCGCTCTTCTGTCGGGCTCACGCCCCGCAAGGAGGGAAAAGCCATGCGGAGAAGCCATCGTTCCCCCTTCGTCCTCGGGTTGGTGCCGGTGCTGGCGTCGATCGCGGTCCTGGTCGCGGCTGGTGCCGCCGCTGGCGCTCCTGTCGCCGGCGCTCCTGCCGCCGGCACAGCTGCCGCGGGCGCAGCTGCCGCCGGCGCGCCTGCCGTGGGTGCCGCGGCCGGCGGCGCCGACCGCCAGGGCTTCAGCGAGACGACCGAGGTCACGGCGGTCGAGATCCCGGTGCAGGTGGTTCGCGACGGCGAGCCGGTGCGCGGGCTCACGGCGGCCGACTTCGAGCTCTACGACGGCCGCAAGCAGCAGGTCTTGACCGGCTTCGACGTGGTCGACCTCTCCCTGCCCGAGAACCAGCGGCTGTCGGCCTCGATCCCGGCCGCCGGCAGGCGCCACTTCCTCCTCGTCTTCGATCTCTCGAACTCCGATCCCAAGCGGATGCTGAAGGCCCGCGAGGCGGTGAAGGGGTCGCTGCTCACGACTCTCGTCCCGTCCGACCTGGTGGCGGTGGCCACCTACGGGGCCAACTCGGGCCTGAAGCTGGCGCTCGGGTTCACCTCCGATCGGCGCCAGCTCCTCGCGGCGATCGACAAGCTCGGCCTGAGCGATCTCACCGACCGCATGCAGCAGCATCCCTACCTGGTGGCTTACGCGGAGATCGGCGCGATCATCGACTACGTCGCGAGACAGGACAACTACGAGCCGCCGGGGACTCCGCCGCCGCCAGGTCTGACGCCCAGCGAAGCACGCCAGTGGCGGGTCCATTATGGCCCCAACTCCCCCGGGTCGCATCCAACGCAAACGCTGCCGGGGGCGCCGCCGCCGGGCGCGGTGGTCATCCAGTCCACGCCGCAAGCCTGGGAGATCGAGATGGCGGCGGCCTTCGCCTCGGAGTCGTTGATGCGCCAGCGCACCAGCCTCGACGCCGCGCGCAACGCGCTGAAGTCGCTGACCCAGTCGTTCTCGGAGCTCGCCCGCATGATGGATGCGGTCACCGGCCGTAAGCTGGTCGTCTACTTCTCCCAGGGCTTCGACGACACGATCCTGCAGGGCGTCGAGGACATCGGCGCCCAGCAGGCGCTCTCCGACGCCGCGATGCACGGCATCGGAATGTTCACCGATTCCGACGAGCGTTTCGGCAGGAGCAGCGAGAACAATCGCGTCGAGCGGATGCTGGAGGTCTTCCGGCGCTCCGGCTGCGTCATCGAGTCGGTGGACATCGGGGGCTTGAAGGTCGACCAGGACCTGGACCTGGCCGCCACGCGGCCGCAGGGGGAGGCTGCGCTCTTCCAGATGGCGCACGACACCGGCGGCGAGCTGTTCCACAACTTCAACGACCTCGGGGAGGCGATGCACCGGCTGTCCAAGGGCACCAGCGTCACCTACCTGCTCACCTTCCAGCCGCAGGGGCCGCTTGCCGCGGGCTCCTTCCACAAGATCGAGGTGAAGTTGAAGCATCCGGCGCGCGGCACGCGGGTGACCTACAAGACCGGCTATTACGGCCCGCGGCCGTACAACCGGCAGCAGCCCCTCGAGAGGATCCTCGCCTCCTCCGACCTGTTGATGAGCGGTGCCGCCGGCGGATCGATCGCCACCGCCGTGCTGGTCGCGCCGTTCCGCGCCGCCACCGACAAGGCCTACGTGCCGGTGGTGATCGAGGCCGATGGCGCCACCCTGCTCGCCGGCAACGCTCCCAGGATCGTGCCGGCGGAGATCTACGTCTACGCGGTGGACGCCGCGGGCTCGATCCGCGACTACTTCGACCAGACCCTGCAGGTCGACGTCGACAAGGCGGGGAAGCAGCTGCGCCAGGGCGGGCTCAAGTACTTCGGTCACCTCGAGCTGCCGCCGGGCGAGTACGCGGTGCGCGTGCTGCTGCGCAACGGTGTGACCGGCGCCTACGGCCGGCGCTCGATCCTGGTGAACGTGCCCGCGTTCGGCGGTGCGGAGCCGGTGCTGCTGCCGCCCCTGTTCCCCGAGGCGTCGGGCCGCTGGACGGTGGTGCGCGAGGCGCCGCGCGGCCAGCAGAAGGATGCCACCTATCCGTTCACCGTCGGCCAGCGCGCCTACATGCCGGCCGCTCTTCCCACCCTGCATCCCGGCGAGGCGGCGGCGGTGGCGCTGGTCGGCTACAACCTGGTCGAGCCTCCGGGCGGGCCCGCGGCTGCAGCCTGTCGCGAGACTCCCTGCTCGCCGGCGGGGGAGCGGCTCGAGGCGCAGGCCAGGGTGCAGAGCGCCGACGGGCGCGATCTCGGCAGCGGCGATCTCCGCCTCGGTGGGCACGAGGCCGGCGGGGACGGCGGCCCCGAGGTCTGGAAGGCGGTGTTCCGCGCCCCGAGCGGCCTGGCTCCCGGCCAGTACCGGCTGATCGTCACGGTCAACGGGGTTCGCGGCACGCAGACGGGCACGACGCTCTTCACGGTGGCGGCGCCGGCAGGCAACTCGGGATAGCGCGCCAGGCGTTGACCGCGGTAACGGCGGAACTCGGCCGCGCGCCGCGGGTATAAAATGCCTCCGTTTTCCTGCCAGGGCTGGGTGGCAACGCGGAGGCGCGTCCGATGGCGGGCTCAAGCTTCGAACTGGTGATCGTCGGCTCCGGCCCCGCGGGCCTGGCGGCGGCTGCCAACGCGCGGGCGAACGGCCTCGACTACGTCGTGCTCGAGCGCGCCGACCACCTGGCGGACACCGTCTTCTGCTACCAGAAGCGCAAGCACGTGATGCAGGAGCCGATGCAGGTGCCACAGCGCGGCGCCCTCCCCTTCGCCGCCGGCTCGCGCGAGTCGATCCTCGCCGCCTGGTCGCAGTTCGCGGCGGGCCTCCACATCCGTTTCCGGCAGGAGATGACCGGCCTCGAGCGCGTGGACGGCGGCTTCCTCGTGCGCACCGCGGGCGAGCCGTACTGGGCCGCGCAGGTGGTGATCGCGATCGGCACCCAGGGCAACCCGCGGCTGCTGGGGGTGCCGGGCGAGGACCTGCCTCACGTCAGCACGCGGCTGGTCGATCCTGACGACTTCGTCGATCGCGACATCCTGGTGGTGGGAGCCGGCGACTCGGCGCTCGAGGTGGCGCTGGCGCTGTGCGAGCGCAACCGCGTCGGCTTGGTGGTGCGGACGCCGGAGATCCTGCGCGCCAAGGAGAGCCTGGAGCGCGACATCCTCGGGCGCCAGGCCACCGGCCAGATGGCGGTCCACTTCAGCACCACGGTCCATCACGTCGAGCCCGGCGCGGTCGAGCTCAACAAGCCGGAAGGGCGCGTCCGGGTGCCCTGCGACCAGGTGATCCTGAAGCTCGGCGCCACCCCGCCGCGGGCGGCGCTCGAGAGCTTCGGCATCGCCTTCGCCGGCGCCGGCCGCGATGCCCGCCCGGTCCTGTCGCAGCGCTACGAGTCCAGTGTGCCCGGCCTGTTCCTGGTCGGCGCGGTCACCGGGCGCGACCTGATCAAGCTCGGCATCAACCAGGGACACGAGGTCGTCGAGCACATCCTCGGCCGCGAGGTCGAGCCCGCCGACGAGGAGGTCTTGAAGCGGCGGCTGCCCTACTGGGCGGGCACGGTGCGCGAGCGCATCGCCGATCTCCGCGACGAGATCCCGCTGTTCGCGGTCGCCGACGAGGAGCTGCTGCGCGAGGTGCTGCTCGCCGCCGAGATCCGCGAGTACCGCGACGGCGAGGTGATCCTGCGCCAGAACGATTACAGCGACTCATTCCTGGTGCTGGCCGCGGGCGAGATCGACATCCTGGTCGCGCCGCCGGACGCCCCGGCCGGCGCATCGGCCGGGCGCCGGGTGGCGACGCTGCAGCCCGGCAACTTCTTCGGCGAGATGAGCCTGATCTCGGGGCGCCGCCGCAACGCCACCGCCATCGCCCGCGGGCGCGTCCGCCTGATCGAGATCCCGCGCAAGGCCATGCTCAAGCTGATGGCGACCGACGCGGCGGTCAAGAACATGGTGGACAAGGCCTTCCTCGTCCGCGCCTTCCAGGGCTACCTCTTCCCCGAGCTGTCCGAGGCGGTGCTGTGGAGCCTGGTGGGGAAAGCCCGGATCGAGCGGCTGGAGCGCGGCAAGACGCTGTTCAGCGAGGGCGACCCGGGCGATGCCCTGTACCTGATCCGCAACGGCCAGGTGAAGATCTCCAAGCTCTCGGCGGGCAGGGAGCTGGTGCTCTCGTACCTGGTGGCCGGCAACTTCTTCGGCGAGACCGCGTTGCTGCCGGACACGCCGCGCACCGCCACCGTCACCGCCATCTTTCCGACCGACCTGATCCGTCTCGACCGGACGGATTTCGACCGCTTCCTCGCCGGCCATCGCGAGCTCGCGGCAGGATTCGCCGGCAAGCTCGAGGAGCGCCGGATCGCCGCGCTGGTCGCCGAGGCGATGCCGAGCTCCGGCAGCGTGCTCTCCGACCTCATCCGCCAGGAAGTGGTGATGGGCACGCAGGCGTTGTTCATCGACGAGCACAAGTGCGTGCGCTGCGGCAACTGCATCAGCGCCTGCGAGGGAGTGCACGCCGACGGCCAGGCCCGCCTGTCGCTCACCGGCATCAAGTTCTACAACCTGCTCGCCCCGAACTCCTGCTGGCAATGCGAGAACCCGCTGTGCATGACCGACTGCCCGCCGGATGCCATCGCCCGCGATCCCCGCGGCGAGGTGTTCATCCGCAGCAACTGTATCGGCTGCGGCAACTGCGAGCGCAACTGCCCGTACGGCAACATCTTCATGGTCCATCCCAAGGCCCGCGGCACGCTCTTCGGCTGGTTGCTGTCGATGTTCGGCGGCGGCACGGAGGCGGCCGCGCACGCGGCGGCGCCGGAGGAAGCCGGCCGCACGGTGGCGGTCAAGTGCGATCTCTGCCGCGAGATCGACGGCGGCCCGGCATGCGTCCGCAGCTGTCCGACCGGCGCCGCCATCCGGCTCGAGCCCGGGGAGTACCAGCAGCGGCTGGCCGAGCTGGTGGTGCGCAGCGGAGACCTGTGATGCTGCCGCGCACCGACGCGACGGCGCGCTGGCGCCGCTTCTGGGTAGCCGTCGGCGCGGTGCTCACCGCCGCTTATGTCGCCTCGGCGATGGGCGGCAGCTTCCAGCACGGCGGCTCGCGCGCCGGGATCGCCTACGGCATCTTCGGGACGGCGGCGATCCTGGTGCTGCTCGCCTTCGGGGTGCGCAAGCGCCGGTACCGCAGCACCTGGGGCACGCTGGACGGCTGGCTGCAATCGCACATCTACCTCGGGCTGCTCTCGGCCCTGGCGATCCTCTTCCACAGCGGGTTCCGCTTCCAGGACCGCGTCGCGGTGGCGGCCTTCGTCACGCTCGGGGTGGTGGTGGCAAGCGGTGTCGTCGGGGCGTCGCTCTACACCTCGGTGCCGCGGCGGCTGAGCGAGATCGAAAGCGATCTCGCCCCGGCCGAGCTGGCGGCGCAGATCCAGCAGCTCGCCGACGGCATGGCGCGGATCGCGGCCAGCCGCTCGCATCCCTTCCAGGAGGTCTGCCGCGGGCTGCTGGCGGAGTCGCTCCCCGGCCGCCTGGCCGGCTGGCGGCTGATGCTGACCTCGCGCGGCGCGGGGCCGAGGCGAACGATCTCCGGCGGCGGCGGCGGCGGCGGCGCTGGATCCCGCGGCGCCGGCGGCGGCCGTGCCGGGGCCGCGCCTTGGGCGGCGCACCTGACGCGGGTGCCGCCCGCCGAGCAGGACGACCTCCGCCAGCTTCTGGTGCTGTCGCGCCAGCGCAGCGAGCTGCTCGAGCGGCTGATCGCCCAGCAGCGCTACCGCAACCTCCTGAACGCCTGGCTCTACCTTCACGTGCCGCTGTCGATCGCCCTGCTGGCGCTGGTCGCGGCCCACGTCGCCGCGGTCTTCTACTACGCCCGGCCCTGAGGAGCGTGCGTGCCCTTCGTCGTCCAGAAGATCGCCGGCCAGCAGTCGACGATCGTCTACGTGCCGGGCGACGTGCTGCGCATCGGCCGCGGGACGAACGCCGAGCTGCGCTTCGACGACGTCGCGGTGGCGCTCGAGCACGCGGCGATCGAGCCCGTCGAGGGCGGCGGCTATCGCCTGCTCGACCGCGGCAGCGCGACCGGCACCTATCTCAACGGCAAGCCGGTCCGCGAGGCGCAGCTGTCGGCCAACGACCTGATCAACATCGGCGGCTACCAGATCCGGGTCCAGATCACCGATCCCGAGGACCCGCTGTTCCTCTCGGTGCGTTCGAGCGCCCCGATAGCCGCGTCGCCGGCGTCGCCGGCCGCGACGATGGTCGCGCCGCCGAGGGTCATCGCGGCGGCGGTGCAGGAGGCGGTGGCGCGGGAGGCGGCGGCGCGGGAGGTGAGGGAACGGGAGGTGGCGCAGGGAGCGGCGGCGCAAGGGGCGGCGGAGGAGGCGGCGCAGGGAGCGGCGGAGGGAACGGCACCGGCGGCGCAGGTTGCACCGGTTGCGCCGGCGGCCACGGCACCGGCGGCCGCAGCCTCAGCCGGGCCGGCTGCCTGGGAGGTGGCTTCCGGCGAGAGCGTGACAGCTGCAGACGCCGCGACGGTGCGGATGTCTCCGGAGGCCCTCGCGGCGGCCCTGCGAGCGGCGACGGCGATGGCGGCGGCGGCCGACAGGACGGCCGCGTCTCCGGCGGCGGGAGCTTCCGCGGCCCCGGCGGTGCGACCGGCCGCGGTCCCACCTTCACCGCCGTCGCCGCCTTCTTCGGCCGCGCCGCCTTCCCCGGCCGCGCCGGCCTCGTCGTCGCCACCCTCGCTGCCGCAGCGAGCCGTGCCGCCGCCGTCGCTCCCGCCGCCGTCATCGCGGCAGCCGTCGCCGGCGGCACCGGCCTTTCGCGCCCCGGTGGTCGACTACCTGCGCGCCTACGGCCTGCGCCGGCCGCTGTTCAACAAGGGGCTGCTGGCCCTCGTGCTGACCGCCGGCGCGGCGGCGGTGCTGGTGTTCCTCGTCAGGACCGGCAGGGCCACCGCCTTCGAGCCGGGCCGCGTGCACGCCTGGCACGCCGAGACCGCCTGCACCTCCTGCCACAGTCCGTGGCGCGGGCCGGACCCGGCGCTGTGCTCCGACTGCCACGCCCGGCAGCGCGAGAAGGGCGAGGTCCACCAGGCGCGGCAGACCTTCACGCCGCCGTGCACCGGCTGTCACCCCGAGCATCGCGGCGGCGACCGGGTGTCCGTCGCCGACGACGCGCAGTGCGCGTCCTGCCACCGCGATCTCCGGGTCGACCCGCCCGGAGCGGAGCCGCGCTTCGCTCGCCGCGTCAGCGCCTTCTTCGACGATCATCCCGACTTCTCGGTCACCCTGCCGAGCGGCGCCCGCCTGCCGCTCGCCGAGGCGGTGGCGACGCGCGCCGATCCTACGCCGCTGCGATTCAACCACCAGCGGCACCTGCGGGCAGGGCTGCCGACGCCATCGGGCCAGCGGGTTCAGCTGCAGTGCCAGAGCTGCCACCATCTCTCGGCGGGCGCGGGGAATGCGGCGGGTGTGGTAGCTGCGACAGGCGCGGCTAATGCGGCAGGTGCCGCGAGCGCGGCGGGTGGGGCCGGCACGGCTGCCGGATCGTCGCAGCCGCCGGGAGGCGGCCAACTGGCGAGGCCGGCCGGCCCATCGGCGAATCAAGAAGGCCAACCGTTCATGGAAAATGGCGGCCCGACCGGGATCGTTCCGATCGGCTACGAGACCGGCTGCACCATCTCGGGCTGCCACCCGCTGACCTTCGACAACCGGCGGCCCGACCAGGTGGCGCCGCATGCCTCCCCGCGGCGCGTGCGCGAGTTCCTGGTCAGCGTCTACTCCGACCGGCGCGGCACCGCCGAATCCGTCGGCGAACAGTACCGGCGGCTGATCCGCGGCGCCGGCGCGCCGGCGCGCGGGATCGACTACGGCGGCCAGGCGCAGGCAGGGGTGGTGCTGGCGGAGCGCTACCTCTACGGCACCGCCTGCAAGGAATGCCACGTCGTCGACACCAACGCCAGGCCGCTGCCGAGAGTGACCTGGACGCCGATCCCCGCCCGCTGGCTGCCCAATGGACGGTTCCAGCATCTCGACCATCCGTACGACTGCCGGCAGTGCCACGCCGCCGCCGCCAGCACTGTCGCCGCCGACGTGCTGCTGCCCTCGATCGCGATCTGCCGGACCTGCCACGGCGGCGGCAGCGGCGCGGCCCAGGTCAAGGCCGGCACCGCCCCGGCGGCGCCCATCGGCTGCCTGAGCTGCCACCGCTATCACCCGGACTCGCGGAACCCGGCGCAGGCGGGCGGTGGGATATAGTCGGGCGCATCTGAGCGAGGCTTCAGATCTATGATCGCCGGTGAGGCAGCGCTGCCCCGACGGTGTTTACGGCTTGGCCTCCGGACCCTGGCCTGCTGGCTGGCCGGGGGCGGCCTCGCTGCCGCGGCGATGGCCGCGGGACCCGGCGGCGCCGCGGGCCGGGTCGCGCTCGGCACGGCGCCGCCGTCCGCTCCCGAGCTGGCGCCTCCGCATCACCGCCACAAGCAGCCGCCGATCCCCCGGTCCGCGCCGCCGATCTGCCCCGACGACGGCCAGCCCGCGCTGAGCCCGGCCGAGGTCATGAGCCTGGCGCAGGCTGCGGCCGGCGTCATCGCCGCGCCGCCTTCGCCGCCGATGACGGTGGCGGTGGTCGATCGCGCCGGCAACGTGCTCGGGGTCTATCGCCAGGCCGGCGCCAGCGGGGCGAACGACGACCTGGCGATCGGCCTCGCCCGCACCGGCGCCTTCTTCAGCAACGACCAGGCGCCGCTCTCGTCGCGCACCGTGCGCTTCATCTCCGGCATCCACTTCCCGCCCGGCATCGCCAACACGCCCAATGCCGCGCTCTACGGCATCGAGCTGACCAACCGCGGCTGCGACCTCGACGTCGCCTTCCTCCCGGGCCAGGCGGTGCCGCCCGCCGGCTCGCTCGCGGGCGGCCCCTGCAAGGGCGCCGCGCACACCGCCGGCTGCGGCACCGGCCCCGTCACCGGCAAGGTGGACCTCTTCGACAGCGACCCTTCGGCGGTCGATCCGGGCGGCCTGCCGCTGTTCCGCGGCGCCGCGGTGGTGGGCGGCATCGGCGTCGCCGGCGTGCCGCCGGCGGCAGCCGAGTTCGCGGCCTTCACGGCCCTCGCCGCCGCCGGCTTCCTCCCCACCGTCGCGCCTCCCGGCGTGGTCTTCATCAACGGCGTCCGCCTGCCGTTCGTCGAGCAGACGCAGCCGCCCGCGGGCACCACCGTCGGTCCGCCCAGCGGCGGCTTCGTGCCGCCCGGACCGGTGAAGAACGGCGCCTGCGCGCCGAACGGCTACCTGGCGGGGCCGTCGGCCGGCTCGCACCTGTCGGCGGCCGAGGTCGACCGGATCGTGCGGCAGGCGGTCGCCGGCGCCTCGCGCACCCGCGCCCAGATCCGCCTGCCGCTCGGCTCGCGCAGCCGCATGGTGATCGCGGTCAGCGATCTCGACGGCACCATCCTGGCGCTCTACCGCATGCCCGACGCGACGGTGTTCTCGATCGACGTCGCGGTGGCCAAGTCGCGCAACGTGGTCTATTTCAGCGCCAGCAGCCCCCAGGCGGCGAGCGATCTCCCCGGGGTGCCGGTGGGGTTCGCGGTCAGCAACCGCACCATCGGCTTCGGCGCCCAACCGCTCTATCCGCCGGGGATCGACGGCAGCGGCGCCGGCCCCTTCTTCGCCCTCTTCCAGGCCGACGCCGCCAATCCCTGCACCCAGGGCTCGCAGACCGCCAACCCGCGGCACCAGAGCGGCATCGTCTTCTTCCCCGGCAGCCTGCCGCTCTATCGCGGCAGCCAACTGATCGGCGGCCTCGGGGTGAGCGGCGACGGCGTCGACCAGGACGACTACGTGACCTTCCTCGGCGCGCAGGGCTTCCTGCCGCCCGAGAGCCTGTGGGCCGACAACCTCTTCGTCGACGGCGTCCGCCTGCCGTTCCTCAAGTTCCCGCGCAACCCGGAGCAATGACCGGCGTTCCCGCGCCCCCGCGCCAGGCCCCCGCCGCCCGGCCCATCCCGGGGACCGTGGCGGCGCTGCTGCTCAGTGCCGTCCTGGCTCCACACGGGATTGCCGGAGCGGCGCAGACGCCCGCCGCGAGCCAGGGGACCTTCAGGATCGAGATCAACGGCGGCATGGCGCTCTTCAGCCAGGCGCCCGAGGTGACCGTCGCCGGCTCGACCGATGCGCCCGCGGGCTCGACCGTCGAGGTCTCGGTCGCCGCGTCGACGGCGCCCGCGCTGTCCGCGCCTTCCGCCGCGCCCGCCACCGCCTCCGCCGCGGTGACCCCGGACGGCCATTGGAGCCTGCGCTGGCCGGCGCCGCTCGCCGCCGGCACCTACGTGGTGAGGGCAACGGTGCGGGCGCCCGGAGGCGTCTCGGCGAGCGCGCTAGCGGACCTGGTGGTGCAGCTCCCCGGCCGCTTCCCGCGCCGGCCGCTGCTGTCGGTGCCGGAGAGCTACGCCTCGCCGGTCGAGTCGGCCGCCGGCGATTTCCAGGAATTCACCGACCGCTGGCGGGTGGTGCTGCCGCCCTACGAGCTGACCGTCCCCGGCAGCCGCTGGGACCCCTACAACCAGAACCGCTGGAAGGGCGATCTGCCCATTCGCGGCCAGGACCTGTTCCTCAACCTGGCTGCCGTCGCCGACACCCTGGTCGAGCCGCGCCAGCTGCCCACCCCCTCCGGCGTCGGCGCCGCCCGCGCCGGGAGCCTGAAGTTCTTCGGCCGCGACGGGCAGCTGCTGGCCGCCGAGACCATCGCGCTCTCGGCCGACCTGTTCAAGGGCGACACCGCCTTCCGGCCGATCGACTGGCGGATCAAGGCGAGCCTGGTGGCGAACGTCAACTACCTGCGCGTGGAGATGAACGGCATCGTCGACCCCGACGTGCGCCAGGGCACCAGCCGCACGGACGGCTTCGTCGCGGTGCAGGAGCTGTTCGGCGAGCTGAAGCTCGCCGACCTCTCCCCGAACTACGACTTCGTCTCGGTGCGCGCCGGCATCCAGCCCTTCAACAGCGACTTCCGCGGCTTCCTCTTCACCGACACCAACCTCGGCGCGCGCCTCTTCGGCTCCTACCAGTCGAACCGCGACCAGTTCAACCTGGCCTTCTTCGAGCGGCTGGAGAAGGACACCAACAGCGGCCTCAACACCTTCGACGCCCGCCACCAGCAGGTCGCGGTGGCCAACGTCTACCGCCAGGACTTCCTGGTGCCGGGCTACACCGCGCAGGCGTCGCTCCACTACCTGCGCGACGAGCCCAGCTTCCACTTCGACACCAACGGCTTCCTGGTGCGCCCCGACCCGGTGGGCTCCTTCACGCCCCACTCGGTGCGCGCGCTCTACCTCGGCTGGACCGGGCTCGGCCACTTCGGGCGGATCAACGTCGACCATGCCTTCTACTTCGCCACCGGCACCGACAGCCTGAACCCGATCGCCGGCCCCGACCCCGCGTTCGGTGCCCACGACCGGGTCAACATCCTCGCCGGCATGGCGGCGCTCGAGCTGTCGCTCGACCGCGACTGGTGGCGGCCGCGGATCGCCTACCTCTACTCCTCCGGCGACCGCGATCCGACCGACCGCACTGCCAACGGCTTCGACAGCATCCTCGACAACCCGGCCTTCGCCGGCGGCGGCTTCAGCTTCTGGAACCGTTTCGGCATCCTGCTGCCGGGCACCGGCGTGGCGCTGGTCAACCGCGGCAGCTTGATCCCGGACCTGCGCAGCAGCAAGGACGAGGGGCAGCCGAACTTCGTGAACCCCGGGCTGCGCCTGCTCTCCGGCGGCGTCGATCTCGATCTCACCCCGAAGCTGCGCGTCGAGGCGACCGCCAACTACCTGCGCTTCGACCGCACCGAGGTGCTCGAGCTGCTGCTCTTCCAGTCGCCGATCCACACCGCGATCGGCTGGGACCTGAGCCTCGGCGCGCGCTGGCGGCCGCTGCTCAGCAACAACGTCGTGCTGCTGGCGGGAGTGGCCGCGCTGCTCCCCGGCACCGGCTTCAAGGACATCTACGGACCGGATCGCGGCCCGCTGGTCGGGACCTTCGCCGACCTGGTGCTGGCTTTCTGAGGAGCCGTCCGCCATGAAACGCAACCGCATGGCGCTGCTCGCGCTGCTGCCGCTGGTCCCGGCGGCCGTCGCTTTCGCCGCCACCTCCGGCAACTGGCTGCGGCAGTCGCGCGAGGCGGCTTTCGCCGGCAGCCGCGGCTGCCTGAGCTGCCACGCCGGCATCGAACCGATCCACGCCTCGGAGGCGGTGCAGATCGGCTGCGTGCAATGCCACGGCGGCGACGCGTCGGTGACGGTCCCCGCCGGCGCGCCGCCGGGGAGCCAGGGCTACGAGGCGGCGCTCGCCGCGGCGCACGTCCAGCCGCGCTTCCCCGACCGCTGGCCGCGGCGGCCGGCGGCGACCGCGGCGGGCGCTGCAACCGGGGCGGGCGCGGCGCCTGCCGGCGCGGCCGGCCGCGTCAGCTCGGCGAACCCCGAGCGCAGCTACACGCTGCTGCTCGCCGAGTCGCCGGAATTCGTGCGCTTCGTCAACCCCGGCGACCTGCGGGTGGCGCAGGAGACCTGCGGCCCCTGCCACCAGGACGAGGTGAACCGGGTTCTGAAGAGTCCGATGACCACCTCCTCGATCTTCTTCGGCGCCGCCGGCTATGCCAACGGCATCGTCGGCCAGAAGGTCTCCGCGCTCGGCGAGAGCTACAGCCGCGAGGGCCGCGGCCAGGCGATCCGGCCGGCGACGCCGCCGACCCCGGAGCAGCTGGCGCGCGGCGCGCTGCCGGCCACGGAGCCGCTGCCGCGCTGGGAGATCGTCCAGCCGGGCGAGTACTTCCGCGCCTTCGAGCGCGGCGGGCTGCTCGCGCCCTCCTCGTTCCCCGACGTCGGCAATCCCAACCGCGAGGAGGAGGCCGGCCTGCCCGACATCCGGCTGAGCAGCCGCGGCCGCGGCACCGGGCTGCGCATCAGCCCGGCGCTGATCAACCTGCAGAAGACGCGCCTCAACGACCCGCACCTGTCGCTGCTGGGCACCAACGACCACCCGGGCGACTACCGCTCGAGCGGCTGCACCGCCTGCCACGTGGTCTACGCCAACGACCGCGATCCGGCCAACTCCGGTCCCTACGCCGCGTTCGGCCACTCCGGGGAGAGCGCCACCGGCGATCCGACGATCCCGCGCGGCGAGCCCGGCCACCCCCTGCGCCACGCCCTCACCCGCGCCATCCCCACCAGCCAGTGCATGTCGTGCCACATGCACCAGCCGAACTCCTTCGTCAACACCTACCTCGGCTACACCATGTGGGACTACGAGACCGACGGCGAGGCGCTGTGGCCCAAGCAGCAGCGCTATCCGAGCGAAGCCGAGAAGCGGGCCAGCCTCGACCGCAACCCCGAGGGGGCGGCGGTGCGCGGCCTGTGGTCGGATCCCGCCTTCCTGGGCAAGGTCGCCGACCTCAACCGGGGGCTGAAGCACACCCAGTTCGCCGACTACCACGGCCACGGCTGGATCTTCCGCGCCGTCTACAAGCAGGACCGCAAGGGCCGCCTGCTGGACGCCGACGACAAGGTGGTGGACTTCGATGATCCGGACCGCTTCAAGAAGGCGGTCCACCTGAAGGACATCCACCTCGAGAAGGGGATGCACTGCGTCGACTGCCACTTCTCGACCGACGCGCACGGCGACGGGCTGCTGCACGGCGAGTACGGCGGGGCGATCGAGATCGGCTGCGTCGACTGCCACGGCACGGCCGCCGCCTACGCGACGCTGCGCACCTCGGGACCGGCGGCGCCGGCCCCGGCGGCCGCGTTGTCCCCGTCTTCCCCGTCCTGGACAGCCGGCGCGGGCGCCGCGGACCGTCCGCGCGGCACCGACCTCTCGCTGGGCATCACGCCCTCGGGGCGGCGCCGCTTCGCCTGGCGCGGCGGGCGCCTCTACCAGCGCTCGATGCTCGACGCCGGCCGCGAGTGGGAGGTGGTGCAGGTGAAGGACTCGATCACCCCCGGCGACCCGCACTACAACGAGCGCTCGCGCCTCGCCAAGACGCTGCAGCGCGACGGCACGACCTGGGGCTTCCTGCCGGCCGACCAGGCGGCGCTCGCCCATGCCGACGGCAGCATGACCTGCTACACCTGCCACTCGTCGTGGATGACCTCCTGCTCCGGCTGCCACCTGCCGCAGGAGGCCGACCAGAAGTCGCCGATGAACCACTACGAGGGGACGGTGACCCGCAACTACGCCTCCTACAACCCGCAGGTGATCCGCACCGACGCCTACATGCTGGGGGTGAGCGGCACGGCGACCGGCAACAAGATCGCGCCGGTGCGCTCGTCGTCGGCGCTGGTGCTGTCGTCGACCAACGCCAACCGCGATCATTTCTACATGCAGCAGCCGCCGATCTCGGCGCCCGGCTTCAGCAGCCAGGCCTTCAACCCGCACGTGCCGCACACGGTGCGCGCCCGCGAGACCAAGACCTGCACCGACTGCCATCTCTCGGCGGCCGGCGACAACAACGCCTGGATGGCGCAGCTGCTGACGCAGGGGACCGACTTCGTCAATTTCGTCGGCCGCTACGCCTGGGTGGGAGAGGGCAGGGGCGGCCTCGAGGCGGTCGGGGTGACCGAGTGGGACGAGCCGCAGGCGGTGATCGGCAGCTACCTGCACCGGCTGGCGTACCCGGACTACTACCGCGCCCACCAGCAGCGCGGCGGCGAGCTGCGCGAGGCCCACCATCACGACGCGCGCGGCGGCAGGCTGCTGGGCAGCGAGGTGCGCAGTCTGCAGCTGCGCGGCGAGTACCTGTTCACCGCCCAGGGAGCGGGCGGGCTGGTGGTGCTCGACGTCGCCAACGTCGACAACAAGGACTTCTCCGAGCGCATCGTCTCGGCGCCGGTGTCGCCGCTCGGCCAGCACACGGTGGTGCCGAGCCGCGACGCCACGGCGGTCGCCCTGCCCACCACCATGCCGGTCGCCCCCTGGCGGCGCGGCGATCCCGCCAACCGCGAGCAGCCGCTGCACCCGATCTATCGCTACGCGCTGGTCACCGACCGCCAGGAGGGGTTGATCTTCGTCGACGTCGACACGCTGACCGACGCCGATCCGCAGAACAACTTCCTCAAGCGCGCGCTCGTCTGGGGCGCGCCCGCCTGGAACCCGGAGGGCGCGCTCGACGGCGCGACCAACCTGGCGATCGCCGGCACCACCGTCTACGTGGTGGCGAAGCGCGGCCTGGTGGTGATCGACGCCGCCGAGCCGCTGAAGCCGAGGATCGTCGCCACGCTCGGCGGCTTCGACCAGCCGGCCGCCGTTGCTGTGCAGTTCCGCTATGCCTTCGTGGCCGACCGCGGCGGACTGGCGGTGGTGGACGTGACCTCGCCCGCGGCGCCGCGGCTGCTGGGGCGCGCCGGCGGCTTCGCCGGCGGCAGCGTCTACGTGGCGCGAACCTACGCCTACGTGGCGGCCGGCAAGCAGGGGGTGGCGATCGTCGACGTCGAGCGCCCGGAGCACCCGGTGCTCGACCAGCTCTTCGATGCCGGCGGCAAGCTCGACGACGTCCGCGACGTCAAGGTGGCGTCGACCAACGCCAGCCTCTTCGCCTACGTCGCCGGCGGGCGTAACGGCCTCGCCGTGCTGCAGCTGACCTCGCCGGAGACGACGCCGGGCTATCTCGGCTTCAGCCCCCGGCCGGCGCCGCGGCTGATCGCGACGCGCCACACCCATGGGCCGGCGCTGGCCCTGTCCAAGGGTCTGGACCGCGATCGCGCCGCCGACGAGAGCGGCAACCAGGTCAGCGTCTTCAACCGCATGGGCGCCCGCCCGCTGAACGGCAAGGAGACGCGCCGGCTCTACCTGCGCGGCGGCGCCGTCTACACGGTCACCGACCAAGCGCCGGGGGCTCCGGCGGCCCATGAACCCGATCGCCAGGAGAGGCGGCCATGAAGCCGATCCGCAATCTCGTACCTTGGACCGTGGCCGCGACGCTGGCGGTCGTGCTCGGCTCGACGCCGGTGCCGGGCGCGACTCAGGCCCCCCCGATCGCTCCTCCGGCGGGTCCAACCGCCCCGGTCGCCGCCGCCCCGCCGCCGGAGAAAGGTTTCTATCTCGGCCCCACCACCTGCGGGTCGAGCAGCTGCCATGGCAGCGTGGAGCCGCGCAAGACGCTTGGCGTGCGGCAGGACGAGTACTTCATCTGGCAGAAGAAGGACCTGCATGCCCGCGCCGACGGCGTGCTCTACGACGACCGCTCGCGGGCGATCGCCCGGCGGCTGCACCTGGGCGACCCCGGCAAGAGCCAGGTCTGCCTCACCTGCCATGCGCTCTCGGTGCCGGCGCGGTTGCAGCGCGGGCCGCTGGAGCTCGAGGACGGCATCTCGTGCGAGAGCTGCCACGGCGCGGCGAGCGGCTGGTTCGAGGGGCACCGCTCCGAGAGCTGGACCCACCAGCAGTCGGTCGCCGCCGGGATGACCGACCTGCGCGACGTGCAGGTGCGGGCCAACGTCTGCCTGTCGTGCCATCTCGGCGGCCCCGGCAGGTCCGTCAACCACGACCTGATCGCCGCCGGCCATCCGCAGCTCGCCTTCGAGCTCGACAACTACAGCGAGGGCATGCCCGCCCACTGGCTGCCCTACGCCGACCGCCCGCCCGGCGAGAGCGAGCGCGACACGCACGGCGCGCGCGCCTGGGCGGTGGGGCAGGCGGCCATGTTCCGCGCCGGACTGGAGCAGATCGCCCGCAGGGCTCGCGGCGGCCGTGGCGAGCACGGCGAGCACGGGGCTCGCGGCGATCGTGGCGAGCACGGCGACCGTGACGGCGGCGGCGATCGCGGCGATGGCGCCGGCGCGCCGCTGTGGCCGGAATTCTCGGAGCTCAGCTGCGACTCGTGCCATCACTCGCTGGCCCAGGAGCGCTGGCGGACCGCCCCCGACCGGCCAGGCAGGCCGGGGCTGCCGCGCGTGAGCCCGGCCCGCTACGCGATCCTGCGCCACCTGGTCGCGGCCGCGGCGCCCGAGCGGCAGGCGGCGCTCGACGAGGGCGTCGAGCGGCTGGCCGCCCAGCTCGGCAATCTGGGCACGCCGCCGGCCGAGGTCGCCGCCGCCGCCGAGCGGCTGGGCCGCGAGACCGCCGAGCTGGTCCCGCGCCTCGACCGGCTGACCTGGGACGATGCCATGGTGCGGCGGCTGCTGCTCGCCGTGGCGGAGAACCAGGGCGGCTACGAGACCGCCGATTACGCCTCGGCGCAGCAGGCGGCGCTGGCGGTGCAGACCCTGGTCAGCCAGCTGCACGCGGGCCGTCGCGGGCGCGTCCACACCGGCCTCGCCGGCGCCGCCGAGAGCCTCGCCGCCGAGCTGCAGAACCCGTATGCCTTCGATCCCGGCCGCTTCGCGGAGCGTCTCGCCCAGCTCGGCCGCCAGCTGCAGTAGGCGGCCTCGCGGATCTCGGGGGCTGCGGCGATGCCCCTCCTGAGTCCGTGGGGGCGAGGCCCCAGAATTCCTGGAGGGAACCGATCTCGGACTTCGGGGCCTCGCCCCCACGGACCCAGGTGGGGCATCGCCGCAGCCCCTAACCGAGATCCGCGAGGCCATGCCGGCCGGGGCCCGGTCCCGTGTAGTAACGTACCAAGGCATCGGAAGGCCGATACCAACGTGAGGCTCGTCGCGAAATCCGGAACGCCCTCGGTCGAGATCTCGCCCGGCCGCACGCTGATCGTGGGGCGTACCGAGGACTGCGACCTGCCGATCGCCGATCCGACGGTGTCGCGGCGGCACGCCGAGCTGGCCCTCGTCGACTCCGGGCTGCGGCTGCGCGACGTGGGCTCGACCAACGGCACCTTCGTCGACGGCCGGCGGGTGAGCGAGGCGGTGGCCCTGCCCGGCGCCCAGATCGCCTTCGGCAAGGTCGGCTTCGAGCTGCTCGACGAGCAGGCGCCGCCCGTCCTCTCGCTGCCGGGCCTCTCCGACGCTCCGGTCGACGGCACCATCGTCCGCCAGATGAAGGTGCGCGGCTCGGCCGACGTCGTGGCCCAGCTCGAGGAGGCTCCCGCCGGCCGGGTGCTGCGCATCGGCGGCAGGACCGTCGCCGCGCGCCTGGAGAAGAAGCTCGCCCTGCTGATCGCCATCGCCCAGGAGCTGTCGCAGCAGGCCGAGGTCGACAGCCTGCTCGAGAAGGTGGTCCATCTCACCTTCCAGGTGATGAACGTCGACCGGGTCGTGATCCTGATGGCGAGCCCCTCGGGAGAGCTGCTGCCGCGGGCGGCGCGCAACCGCCATGCCGGCAAGAGCGAGCGGGTCGGCACCGGAGGCTTCGGCCCGCCGGTGCCGCGCTCGATCGCCAGGACGGCGATCGAGGAGCGGGTCGCGGTGCTGATCGAGAACGCCCCCGACGACAGCCGTTTCGCCGGCGGCTCGGTCTTCCTGCAGAGCGTCAAGAGCGCGCTCTGCGCGCCGCTGCTGGGTCGCATGGGGACGGTGCTCGGCGTCATCTACCTCGACAACCAGGCGGCCACCCACTCGTTCGGCGACGAGGACCTCTCGTTCCTGACCGCCTTCTCCGGCATCGTGGCGGTGGCGATCGAGAACAGCCAGCTGATCGAGCGGGTGCGTCGCGAGGCGGTGGTGCTGTCGAACTTCCAGCGCTACTTCGCCCCGGACCTCGCCCGGCAGATCGTCGGCGCCGAGGGCGAGGTGCAGCTCGGCGGCGCCAAGCGCGAGGTGGTCGTCCTGTTCTCGGACATCCGCGGCTTCACGCCGCTTTCCGAGCAGATGAGCCCGGACGAGATCGCCAGCCTGCTCACCGAGTACTTCTCCGAGATGGTCGACGTGGTCTTCGAGCACGGCGGCACGCTCGACAAGTTCATCGGCGACGCGGTGATGGCGCTCTGGGGGGCGCCCCTGGCCCGCGGCGACGACGCCGACCGGGCCGTGCGCGCGGCGATCGCCATGCAGCGCCGGGTCGATTGGCTCAACGCCGAGTGGGGCCGCCAGGGTCGGCGGACGATCGGGGTCGGCATCGGCCTCAATGCCGGCGAGGTCTTCGCCGGCAACATCGGCAGCGCCCAGCGGCTGGAGTACACGGTCCTCGGCGACCCCGTCAACACCGCGTCCCGCCTCTGCTCGCGGGCCGGAGCCGGCGAGGTCCTGCTCTCCGAGCAGCTCTACCGCCGGCTGGCGGACCCGCCGCCGGTGCGCGCCCTCGACCCCATGCCGCTCAAGGGCAAGGCACAGGCGGTCCCGGTCTACAGCGTCGACCTGGGGGGGGTCTCCGATACCGGCGGGAGGGCGACCGGTGGCTGACCGCCCCGAATCCCAACCGGCACCGGCGCCCTCCGTGCCCGAGCCCGCCGAGCCGGCGGCCGGCGGGGCCGGAGACGGCGGAACGGGCACGGAGCGTCCCGCGGGCGGCGCGGAGGCTGGCGGAACGGTCATCTGGACTGCTCCGGAAGCGCCGCGTGGCGGGCCGCGCGCGGCGGCCGTCGAACCCTCGCAAGCCACCGAGCGTCTCGGACCGAGCGTGTCGCCGCCGGCCGGATCTCGTCTCGCTTCCCCGCCCTCGGCGCCGCCGGCGACTCCGACTCCGGCGCCGGCCGGCGTCCAGGTGGCCGAGGGGGAGGTGCTGGCGAACCGCTTCCGCGTCGTCCGCTTCATCGGTCGCGGCGGCATGGGAGACGTCTACGAGGCCGAGGACCTCGAGCTGGGCGAGCGGGTCGCGCTGAAGACTGTGCGCTCCGAGATCGCGCATCTGGACGGCGCCATCGACCGTTTCCGGCGCGAGATCCAGCTGGCCCGCAAGGTCACCCATCCGAATGTCTGCCGCATCTTCGATGTCTTCCGGCATCGCCCCGAGGCCAGCGCGGGCCCCGGGGAGATCACCTTCTTCAGCATGGAGCTGCTCGTCGGCGAGAACCTCGAGCAGCGCCTGCGCGGCGGCGGCAGGATGACGCCGCGGGAGGCGCTGCCCATCGTGCGCCAGGTGGCGGAAGGCTTGACGGCGGCGCACCGGGCCGGGGTGATCCACCGCGACTTCAAGCCGGCCAACGTCATGCTCTGCGGCGCCGACGAACGGCACTCCTTGTTGGTCGGAGCCGCGGCCGCCGGCGAGCCGCGCGCGGTGATCACCGACTTCGGCTTGGCGCGCACCTACGGCGAGGGAGACGGCCTCACCGTCCGCGGCGACCTGCTGGGCACTCCCTCATACATGGCGCCGGAGCAGGTCACCGGCGGCGAGGTGACGGCGGCGACCGACATCTATGCGCTCGGTTGCGTCCTCTACGAGGCGATCACCGGCGCCCCGCCCTTCGTCGGCCCCAACTCTTTCTCGACCGCCTTCAAGCGGGTGCAGGAGGACCCGCGCCCGCCGCGCGAGCACCTGCCCGATCTCGACCCGGCCTGGGACGCCGCCATCCTGCGCTGCCTCGAGCGCGAGCCGGCCGACCGCTTCGCCCAGGCCTGCGACGTGACGGCGGCATTGACCGGCGAAGCGTTCGCGCCCGGCCCGCGCCGGCGCCGCCGCCTGCGGCGCCGCGTCCTGGCCGCCGCCGCCGTCGCCGTGGCGGCCGCCATCTTGCTGGCGGTGATGATGCTCGCCGGCGGGAGAGGGGGGCGGTCCGCGCCGGGCGTCGCCGCCGTGCGCGGCTCCGTCACCCCGCTGGCCGACCTGTTCCGGTCGCCCGAGGCGCTCTATGCCGCCGGGCTGAAGCTGCTGGGCAAGCTCGACGCGGCGCGCGCCCAGGAGCAGTTCGAGAAGGCCATCCGGGGGCGTGGCGATTACTGGCTCGCCCATTCCGGCCTGGCGGTCGCGCTGGCGGACCTCGGGCACGACGACCGCGCCGGGAAGGAGGCCGGCCTGGCCCTCGAGCACGCCGCGGGCCTGCCGCGCGAGGAGCGGCTGCTGGTCACCGCCCGCCACGGCCGGGTCGAGGGCCGCTGGGACCAGGCGCTGGCGAGCTACCAGGAGCTGTGGGCCTCGTATCCCGACAACGTGGAGTACGGCCTCGGCGTGGTCTATGCGCTGATCGGCGCCGGCCGCGGCAGCGATGCGCTGCGGCTGGTGGGGGCGCTCCAAGCGCAGCCCACCACGGCCGCGGCCGCCGGCCCCCGTCTCGACATCGCGGAGGCGGAGGCGGCGAAAGCGGTCTCGGACTTCACGCGCGAGGGTCGAGCCGCGCGGCGCGCACGGGAGCAGGCGGAGCGCGACGGCGACGAGCTGCTCGCGGCGCGGGCGCTGTGCTTCGAGGGTGGTGCGCTCGGCCATCTCGGCGATTACCAGGCGACGCTCGCCGCCTACAAGAAGGCGGAAGCCATCTACGCCGGCTCCGGGGACCAACGCAACCTGGCCCAGGTGCTCTGGGGGACCGCCGGGACCCTCTACCTCCAGGGCCATCTGGAGCAGGCGAGAGAGAAGGCCAAGGAGGCAAGCGACAGCTTCGCCGAGGTGGGCGATCTCCGCGGCCAGAGCCGCGTGCTCAACACCCTCGCGGCCATCGAGGGCGACCAGGGGAACCTGGTCGGGGCGGAGAGCCGGTTCGCGACCGCGATGGAGAACTATCGCCGGCTCGGCGATCGCGTCAATCAGGCCGAAGCCACCGGCAACCTGGGACTCACTTTGAAACGGCTCGGCAAGCTCGACGAGGCGGCACTGCGATTCGAGCAGGCGCTCGCTCTCTATCGCCAATTGCAGAACCGCAGCGGGGAGGCGGCTCAGCTCTTCTTCCTGGCGGGCATCGCGTTCAACCAGCTGAACCTGGAGAAGGCCGAGAGATATCTCGCGCAGTCGTCGAGCCTGGCCACCGCCATCGGTGACCAGACCAGGATCGTCGATGCCCTCGCGCTCGAGGGCGACGTGGCCGACGCGCGCGGCGATCTCGCCGCGGTGCGCGGCAAACGCGAGGAGGCGCTGACCAGGGGCCGCACCCTCGGCGACAAGAACGTCGTCGCCGAGAATCAGCTCGCGCTCGCCGATCTCGAGCTCGAGAAGGGGCATCCGTCGCCGGCGCGAGCCTACGCGCAGGATGCCCTGGACCACTTCCAAGCCGAGCACATTCCCGACGGGGAGGCCGAAGCGCACGCGGCGCTGGCGCGGGCCCTGCTCGCCCAGCGCTCTGTCGCGGAGGCGCGGATGGCGATCGAGCTCGCGGATCGGTTGGCGGCCACGAGCAGGGAGCCGGAGGTCAAGATCACGGTCGCGCTCGCCAAGGCCAGCCTGGCCGAGAAGGCGAAGCCCGAGGAGGCCCGCCGCATCCTCGCGGACGCCCTTCAGCAGGCGCAGGCGGCGGGGCTGGGCCCGCTGGCGCTCGAGGTGCGGCTGGCCCAGGGCGAGCTCGAGGCCGCGCACGGCGACCGCCGGCGCGCCGCGGAGCTCCTCGCCGGCCTGGAGAAGGACGCCCGCGGCCACGGCTTCGTCCAGGTCGCGGACCGCGCCGCCCGCGCCGCCGCGGGCGGCGGCCAGGCGGGCGGCTGACCGGGGCGCCGCCGCGGCGCCGCGGGTGGTGAGCACGCCTGGCCTCGGCGCTGTCCGGGGTCCGGGAACCGGCGCCGACCGCCGCCCGTCTAAGAGATCAGGCTATCGTTGGCAGGCACGAGAACGGCGGCGGCGACCGCTCGAGGAGACGGCGATGCTCGCGAAGAGGATTCTCTGGTTGGGAATGTCGATGGCCGTCCTCGGCGCGGCGGCGCCGAGAGCCGGAACCCCGGCACCGGCAGCCGCGCAGCCGACGTATGAGAGCCTGCTGGAAAAGGCCCGGAAGGGAGACCCCGGGCTCGATTTCACCGCCCTCCGCATGGCCTCCGCCGCTCGTCTCGCCAAGGCCAGCGCGGCGGACCCCGAGCTGCGCAAGAAGATGTTCGAGGCCCTGCACAAGGACCAATCGGCCGCCGTAATCGACATCGGCAACCAGGTCCTGGCGCAGAACTACCTCGACATCGACGCGCACATGTTCGTCGCCTTCGCCTACGAGAAGAACCACGAGCCGGAGAAGGCCGCGCCCCATCGCACCATGGGCAACGGCCTGATGAAGTCGATCCTCGCCTCCGGCGACGGCAGGTCGTTCAAGACCGCCTTCGTGGTGATCTCCGTGGAGGAGGAGTACTCGGTGCTGAAGCACTACCGGCTGCACTCGGACAAGCAGGACCTGGTGACCGCCGACGGGCACAGCTACGACGTCCTCACCGCCCAGACCGACAAGCACGAAGAGGCGACCGTCTACTTCAACATCGACAAGGTCGTCGCCATCGAGGACGCGCAGCTCTCGGGGCACTAGCGGGAAGCTAGCGCGGCGGAGCGAGGGGCCCGCCGCCTCAAGCGCCGCCGGCCTCCGCCAGCAGCTGCCGGGCCTCGCGGGTGTCGGCGTGCTCGGGGCCCTTGCGGGCGGCGAGCAGTCCGACCGCGGCGGCGAGGTCGGCGCGGGCGCGCGGGCGGTCGCCGTCGGCGAGGGCGAGACGGCCGCTCTCCACCAGCGACTCGGCGCGCAACGCGTCGCGCGGGTGGACGCGCGCGAAGATGCCCAGCCCCTCGTCGAGCATCCGGCGCGCCTCGCGCCGGTCGCCGCCGGGGCCGCCCTCGCCGCGCGCCAGCAGCGCGCGCGCGAGCAGCAGGTCGGTCCTGGCGACCGAGAAGCGCTCGACGGAGCCGAACAACTTCTCGTCCAGCGCGTGCGCCCGCCGCAGGGTGGCCACCGCCGCGGCCGCCTCGCCGGCCGAGGTCTGGAGCTCGCCCTCTTCCTGCAGCGGCTGGATCAGCTCGTAGTCGTCGACACCCCCCAATCGTTCGATCCCGGCCAGGGCCGTGCCGAGCTCGGCGCGGGCCTCGGGCAGGCGGCCCAGCCGCAGGTGCGCCCAGCCCAGGTCGGCCACCGCCCGCCACCGTTGGGCGTCGTCCTCGCCCATGGTGCGCCGGTAGGTCTCGGCGGCCCGCGCCAGGAGGGCCGCCGCCTCGCGATAGCGCTCCTGCGCCATCGCCGACAGGCCGAGATAGCGCAGGCAGTGGCCGGCGTCGAAGCGGTCCGGGCCGAAGATCGCCAGCGCGTCGTTGAACGCCCTGTCGGCCGCGGCATGCTCGTCTTCGCGGCTGAGCAGGATGCCGTACGAGAACAGCGTCTCTGCAAGCCGTTCGGCGCGCGGCCCGAGCACCGACTGCTGGGTGGCGATCGCCCGCTCGAGCAGCGGCCTGGCCTCCGCCGTCCTGCCCATGCGGTCGAGGAGGCCCGCGAGCCCGTCCTCGACCTCCGACACCCTGAGGCTGCGCGGGCCGAGGCTCCGCACGAGGAGCACCAAGGCGCGGCGATAGGCGGCCTCGGCCTCGCGGTACTGCCGGTCCTGCTCGAGGGCCCCGCCCAGCAGGTGCAGCGTCTTCGCGCTCTCCTCGTGAGCCTCGCCGTAGCGGCGGACGAAGGTGGCCAGGGCCTGGCGCAGCAGCTCCACCGCGCGGCGGCTCTCCTGCGGCTGCGGTACGGCCTCGGCCAGCGCGCGGCGGGCCACGGCGACCTCGATGCTGCCGGCGCCGTAAGCGCGGATGAGCAGCGGCAGCGCCGTCTCGAGGGACCTGCGAGCCTCGTCCATGGCGCCGCGCGAGCGCAGCACCTCGCCCAGCACTTCTCGCGACAGGCCGATTCGCCCGTCCGCAGGCGGCAGGACCGCCTGCCGGAGGGCGAGGGCGCGCCTGGCGTGCGCCAATCCCTGCTCGAGCAGGCCGAGGTTGTTCTCGATGCGCGCCACGGCGTCGAGCAGGTCGGCCTGCACCTCCGGCTCGCCGGCGAGCCCGGAGTCGATGCTCGCCGCGCCGCGCTCGAGCAGCTCGCGCGCGGTGAGCTTGGCGCCCTCCCCGGCCTCGGGGTCCGACTGCTCGAAGATCGAGATCAGGAACGACTTCACCCGCTCCGCGCGCTGCGCGGCGGCGTCGGCGCGCCGCGCGGCGACGCTCGTGGCGTGCGCCTGCCAGAGGGAGAGCACCAGGGCGGCGACCAGCGCCGCGATGCCGGCGCCGACGGCGGCCACCGGCAGGCGGTGCCGGCCGACGAACTTCCGCATGCGGTAGCCGAGCTCGTCGGGACGGGCGCGGATCGGACGCCCGGCCAGGAAGTGGCCGAGGTCGTTGGCCAGCGCCTGGGCCGAGGGATAGCGGCGCTCGGGATCGCGGCGCACCGCGGTCAGCACGATCACGTCCAGGTCGCCGGCGACCCGGCGGGCGAGCCGCGCGCGGTCGCCTGGGCGCCGCAGCGCCGCGCTCGGCCGCTCCACCGTCTCGTGCTCGACGGCGCTGGCCAGCGCCTCCAGGGCGCGCTGGTCCCGGCGATGCGGCAGGGCGCCGGTGATCAGCTCGTAGAGCATCACGCCCAGGGCATAGACGTCGGTGGCGGTGGAGACGGGCTCGCCGAGGATCTGCTCCGGCGCGGCGTAGGCCGGGGTGAGGGCGCGCGCGCCGAGCTGGGTCAGCGTGAGCCCCGCCGCCTCGTCGTCCTCGAGCAGCTTGGCGATGCCGAAGTCCAGCAGCTTCGGGGTGCCGTCCGCGGTCACCAGGATGTTGGCCGGCTTGAGGTCGCGGTGGACCACCAGGCGGTGGTGGGCGCTGGCCACCGCCAGGCAGACGGTCTGCATCAGCCGCAAGCGGCCGTCGAGGTCGACGTCGTGCCGCTGGCACCAGGCGGTGATCGGCTCGCCGTCCACCCATTCGAGGGCGAAGTAGGGCCTGCCGTCGGGCCCGGTGCCGCCGTCGAGCAGGTGGGCGAGGTTCGGATGGTCGAGGCGGGCGAGGATCTGGCGCTCGCGCACGAAGCGCCGCACGATGGCCTGCGAGTCCATGCCGCGCTTGATCACCTTCAGCGCGACCCGCTGGGCGAAGGCGGGATCGGTGCGGTCCGCGAGGTAGACCTCGCCCATGCCGCCGCGGCCGAGGAGGCTGACCACGCGCCAGGCGCCGACCGTCGTGCCCGCCGGGAGCTGCGGCTCGAGCTCGGCCTCCTCCGCGTCGGGGGCGGTCCCGAACAGGTCCAGCGTCGGCCGGTCGAGGAAGCCGCTGGCCGCGGCGTCGGCCGCCAGCAGGCGCTCGAGCCGCCCGGCGAGCTCGCCGTCCTCGGCGCGCAGCTCGGCGAGGCGCCGCGCCCGCTCGGACGCGGGCAGCTCGACCAGCTCGTCGAAGAGGTCCTCCCAGCGCGAGACGCGCGAGGGCTGCGGTGAGGAGGGGTCGCCGCGCACGATCGAAGTCGCCAGTGGCCGCCGCGCCGGCTCGGCCGGACCTGGCCTAGTGTCCCGAGCGGGGCACTAGCCCAGCTCGGCGAGCAGGAAGGCTCGCGCCTTGCGCCAGTCGCGCTTGAGAGTGCGATCGCTGACGTCGAGGAGCGTCGCGATCTCCGAGATCGGCAGGCCGCCGAAGAACCGCAGCTGCACCAGCTCGGCGAGGCGCGGGCTCTCGCGCTCGAGACGCTCGAGCGCCGCGTCGAGCGCCAGCACGTCGGGGCCCAGCTGTCCGTCGTGCGCCGCCGGCTCGAACCCTTCGGGCCACGAGACCCGCAGGGCGGCGCCGCGCTTGGCCGAGTCGCGCCGGCGGGCGTAGTCGATCACCACGTGGCGCATGACCCGGGCGGCCAGGTTGAAGAAGTGGGCCTGGTCCTCCGCCGCCAGCCCCGCGGGCGCGACCAGCCGGAGGTAGGCCTCGTGCACCAGCGAGGTGGTCTCGAGCGTCTCGCTCGGCCGGCGCCCGCGGCCGAGCTGCGCGTGCGCCAAGCGCTTGAGGTCGGTGTAGAGCGCCGCGAAGAGCTGGTCGGCGGCGCCGCGCTCGCCCGCGCGGGCGGCGCGCAACAGGGCTGTGAGGTCGGGAGAAGCCATCGCGGCCAGCGCTTGCGGACCTCGCTCGAGGCACGGTGCCGCGCGATCGGATCCGGTGCCTATAGTTTACCTGAAGCGGCCCGCGCGGAGCGGGGAAGACGGAGGCGGTCAGCCGAGGGGTAGTGGGTCAGAGGCGGAGCCGGCCGACCTCGCCGTCCACCTCGACGACGGTGCCGTAGGGGGCCGAGAGCTTGGCGAGGTGGTCGAGGATCGCCGCCGCCTCCTGGCCGCGCGCCAGGCGCGGGGTGCCGCGGCGGTCGGCCGGATCGTCGAAGCCGAGGGTCAGCGGGAAGATCTCGACGGCGGTGACCTTGCCGCCTTCGCAGGTGATCCGGGGCGCCACGCTCCGCCAGTAGCGTTGCTGCTTGACGAAGCCGATCTTGTTCTCGAAAGCCAGCGGATCGATGGTGCGGCTGTCCAGACCCCAGCTCGTGTAGTCCTCGGCCGGCGTGTAGCGGTGGGTCTCCACCTGGAAGAAGAAGTTGGCGAGCGAGTAGAAGATCGGCTTGCCCTTGTAGAGCTCGATGCCCCGCAGCACGTGCGGCCCGGACGAGAAGTAGACGTCGGCGCCGGCGTCGATGCAGGCATGGGCGAACGGCTGGATGAAGAGATCCGACAGCTCGTGCTTGCGGCGCGCCTCGTGGGCGTGGATCGAGACGACGACGACGTGGGAATCGCCGCGGGCCGCCGCGATCGCCTCGGCGATGCGCTTGACGTCGCCGGCGTCGGCCTCGCTCTGGTAGTCGACGCGGTCGCCGTCGCGGATCACGAACTCGTCGCAGAGGTCGAGCTGCTTCGGATCGGCGGGCGGCTTGGGGACGGCCACGCCCTGGTCGTCGTTCTCGGCCCAGAGCTCGGCCAGGACCTGGCGCGCCGCCTTGAGGCGCTGGAAGGTGGCGCCGTCGAGCACCACCGTGGCCTTGACGTTCAGCGGGTTGAGGCCGGGCCGCCCCTTGACGTAGGGGTGGGCGGGCGCGGCGGCGAAGTAGGGTGGGAAGGTCGAGGCGCAGCTGACCAGGCCGACCCGCCCGGCGGCGGAGTCGGCGTAGCCCGGCCGCGCCGCCTCCGCGAGGTCGAGCCCGGAGCCGGCGTGGGCGATCCCGACCCGGTCCAGGTTCTCGAGGGTCGAGACCAGGCCCTGCTCGCCGTAGTCGACGGTGTGGTTGTTGGCGGTGCCCATGAGCGTGAAGCCCATCCACCGCAGCTCGTCGGCGGTCCAGGGATCGCCGCAGACGTGCGGGTCGCCGCCCTTCCACGCCGGATGCAGCTCGCCGCCCTTGCCGATGACGATCTCGCAGTTGCCCCACGCGCAGTCGGCACCGCGGAGCAGCTCCACCAGGGCGCGGAAGTCGGGATGGGTGAGATCGCTGACCCGGCGGGTGATGATGCAGTCGCCGGCACCGACGAGGGTGAGGCGGGAAGCCGCCGCGGGTGCTGGTGAGACAGCGGTGCCCGGCGCCGGGGGAGTCGCTCCGGCCGGTGCAGCCGATGTGGACGGTGTGGGCGGTGCGGCCGGTCCGGAAGGGGCAGCCGCGCCGCCGCCGTCGGCGCTTGCAGGCACGAAGCGGGCGGCCCCAGCGGCCGCGGTGGTGCGGGCCACAACCTTCAGGAACGTGCGGCGGTCCATGGCTCTCCCCGGTGGTCGGGAGAGATACGCGGCCGGGCTTCGGAAGTTCTGCGAGAAGATCTGCGACTGCGGACGGCCCGAACCTCACGGACTCGCCGTGGACGGGGCACCGGCAACCGCTTCGGGAGAGTCGGGCCCCAGCCATGCGAACGCCCGCCAGCCGCGCCGGCGCCCCCACCAGGCGAAGAGCGACAGCGCTAGGCCGGCGGCGAAGAGCGCCAGTCCCGCGGTCCAGCCGCGCGGGCGGTAGCGCAGGCGGACGGCATGAGATCCCGGCGGCACCTGGAAGCCGAGGAAGCCGCCGTCGATCTCGACGGCAGGCTGCTCGCGGCCGCCGATCGTCGCCCGCCATTCCGGCGCGTAGCTGACGCTGGAAGCGACGATGCCCCCCGAAGCGCTATCGACCGCGAGGTCGAAGCCGTTGCTGCGGACGCGGATGTCGCGCACCCGGCCCTCCTGCGGGCGGGGCGCCGCGCCGCCTTCCCCTGCGCCTCCTGCCCCTGCGCCGCCGCCCAGCTGCGCCGTCTCCTGGAAGTCGTCGTTGTGCATCGAGGCGCGCTGTGCCTCCTCGAGGTCGGCGAAGCGCTCGATCGTGCGCGGCACGAAGAACAGCGGCAGCGCCTCCGGGTTCTCCCACACCCTGCCGCCCTTGCCTTCGAAGGCCAGCCGCCAGGGCGGCGGCAAGGCGCGCTCGTGCGCGGTCTCCATGTAGCGGACGGCGAGGAAGTCGTGCGCCGGCTGGTCGAGGGCCGGCAGGGAGTCGCCGATGTTCTGGTAGAAGCGGCGGCGGTGGCCGAGCCACCAGCCGACCATGCGCGCCGCGTCCTCGGGGCGCATCGGGTCGTAGCCGCGCGGGTCCCAGAGGCCGTAGAGAGCGTTGAGGTTCGGCGGCAGGTCGAAGTCCTCGAACGACACGCGGTAGGGCTCGCGGGCCGCCGCCTGCCGCTGCATCAGCCAGGCGACGGTCGGCGGCGGCGCTAGGTCCAGGCGCGCCGGCACCGGCGGGTGGTAGCGGACGCCGAGCAGGAAGAGATCGAGCGTCACCGCCGCGACCGCCAGCGCCGGGAAGCTCGGCCGCAGCCGCGGCACGAGCAGCGCGGCGAGAGCCAAGACCGCGCCGGCGAGGGTGACGATCCACCAGGCCCGCGGCCAGGGCGCGGCGGCGCCTCCACCTCCCGCCCCCGCCACTCCTGCCGGCGGCGGCGCCAAGGCCAGGCCGATCCCGGCGGCCAGGATCAGCGCCGCGGCCACGGCGCGCGGCACCCGCTCGCCCGCCACCCGCTCCACCGCCAGCCCCGCGGCGAGCGCCACCGCCAGGACCCAGAACTCGCGCAGCCGCCCGTGCGCGCCGGGGCCGATGACCGGCAGCCGCAGCACCAGGTCGAAGAGCGGCGGCAGGCGCAGCGCGACGAGCAGCGCTGCGGTCCCTCCCAGGAGCAGCAGCAGCGGGCGCCCGCGCAGCGCCAGCGCGCCGGCCAGCGCCAGCGCCAGCGCCAGCAGCCCGGCGTACTCGCTGCAGATCTCGTTGAAGCTCCACTTCAAGCTGTAGTTGCCGTCCGGCGGGCTGCCCATGGCGAGCGGCGCCAGCACCGGCAGCAGGAAGCGCGCCTCGAAGGGCGGCGGCTGGAAGTTCTCCGGCGACCGCTCCAATGCCTTCCCGCGCACGCTCCGCGGGATGGTCTCGGCCAGCGGCAGCAGCGCCGGCGCGGCAAGCGCCGCGGCGAGCCCGGCGGCGGCCGCGAGCCGCGCCAGGAACCGCCAGCGCCCGGGCCGCCGGGCCAGCAGCAGGGCGGCCGCCACCGCGGCGGCGGCAAGGCCGGCATGCGCCATGGTCTCCGGATGCCCGGCGAGGGCCAGGCCGAGCGCGCAGGCGATCAGCCCGGCCAGGGCGCGCGGTTCGCCGTCGCGCACCAGCAGGATGCCGAGCAGCAGCCCGGGCACGAAGGCCGCCGCCATGCCGGGAGTGTCGTAGATCCACACCACGGCGTAGGTCGACAGGCCGGAGGAGACCGCCCCCAGCGCCGCTCCCCAGGGGCCGGCGCCCAGCCGCAGCAGCAGCGCGTGCGCGGCCAGCAGGCCGAGCAGGATCTGCCAGGCGCCCGCGACGGTGAGCGCGCGCAGCGGCGCGAGCGGCAGCGCGAGCAGGTGCAGCGGCGCGAACGGCGCCGACTGCCCGTTGCCCAGCAGCGGCTGCCCGGTGCCCAGCTCGTGCGACCAGAGCGGCGCCTCGCCCGCCAGCAGGCGCCGGCGCACCAGGTCGTGGAACGGCAGCTGCTCGAGCAGCGTGTCGGCCTGGAAGAAGTTGCGCGGCGCCTCGCCCGCTATTGTCAGATCGCCCGCCAGGTCGCTCCACGGCAGCCACTCGTAGGCGAGATCGGTGGGCACCTGCAGCGCGCCGGTGCAGAGCGGCGCCGCGAAGAACGCCGTGGTCAACGCCACGTAGCCCAGCGCCGCCCGCGGCGGGAAGCCCGGGCGCCACCAGCGCATCGCCAGCACCAGCGGCACGCAGCCTGCCAGGAAGACGGCCAGGGCAGCGGCGGCGGAGTGCATGCGGGCCGGCGGGATCGGCGAAAGAAGGTGTGGGCGGGTGGGCGGCGGTCCGCCTGTCCTGTTAGTATACATACCGCTCCGAGCCCCCCAGACATCGCGACCGATGATTCCCGTCTTCACCCCCTGGCTGCCGGAGAGCGCCCGCCGCTACGTCCTCGACTGCGTCGACTCGGGCTGGATCTCGTCGCTCGGCGAGTACGTGCCGCGGTTCGAGGCGGAGCTCGCGCGCTTCTGCGAGGCGCGCCACGCCGTGGCCACCGCCAACGGCACGGTGGCGCTGCACCTGGCGCTGGCCGTCCTCGGCATCGGGCCGGGCGACGAGGTGCTGGTGCCGGACCTCACCTTCGTCGCGACCGCCAACGCCGTGCGCTACACCGGCGCCACCCCGGTGCTGGTGGAGGTCGACCGCCGCACCTGGGGCATCGACCCCGAGGCGGCGCGGCGCCGGCTCACGGCGCGCACCCGCGCCATCCTGCCGGTGCACCTGTACGGGCGGCCGGTCGACCTCGATCCGCTCTTCGAGCTCGCCGGCGAGCACGGGCTCGACGTCGTCGAGGACGCCGCCGAGGCCCACGGCGCCCGCTACAAGGGCCGGCGGGTGGGCGCCCTCGGCCGCATCGGGGCCTTCTCCTTCTACGGCAACAAGATCTTCACCACCGGCGAGGGCGGCGCGCTGGTCACCAACGACGCGCGGCTCGCCGAGCGCGCCCTCTTCCTGCGCGACCACGCCATGGACCCGCGGCGGCGCTATTACCACCCGGAGGTCGGCTTCAACTACCGCATGACCAACATCCAGGCCGCCCTCGGCTGCTCGCAGCTCGAGCACGCCGCGGAGATCCTGCGGCGGCGGCAGGCGCTGGCGCGGGCCTACGACGCCGGCCTCGCCGGCATTCCCGGCCTCGCCTGGCCGGAGCCGATGCCCTGGGAGGAGAGCGTCTGCTGGATGTACTCGGTGCTGGTCGAGCCGGCCTTCGGGCTCGACCGCGACGCCGTCGCCGCCGGCCTGCGCGAGCGCGGCGTCGACTCGCGGCCCTTCTTCGTGCCGCTGCACGAGATGCCGCCCTACCTCGACGACGGCCCCTTCCCGGTGGCGGCCGCGCTCTCGCGCCAGGGCATCAACCTGCCGTCCGGCACGGCGCTCGAACCGCACGAGATCGCCACGGTGTGCGGGGCGCTGCGGGAGCTGGCGAACGCCGCCGCGTGATCTCGGTCGTCCTGCCGACCTACAACGAGCGCGACGGCATCGCCGAGCTGGTCACGGAGATCCTGGCGGTGGCGCGCCGCGCGGGGCTCGAGCTCGAGGTGCTGGTGGTCGACGACGACTCGCCGGACGGCACCGCCGCCGCCGCCGCGGAGGCCTTCGGTAGCGATCCCGCGGTGCGGGTCGTGGTGCGGCGCGGCGAGCGCGGCCTGGCCAGCGCCATCCGGCGCGGCTTCGAGGAGGCGCGCGGCGAGACGCTGGTGGTGATGGACTCCGACGGCAATCACGACCCGGCGCTGGTGCCGCTGATGGTGCGCTGCGCCGAGGACTTCGACGTGGTGATCGGCTCGCGCTACGTGCTGGGCGGCGGCATGCTCACCTCGGCGTTCCGCTACTGGGCGTCGTACGCCTTCAACATCTTCATCCGCATCGTGCTCGCGCAGCGCATCCACGACAACCTCTCCGGCTATCTCGCCTTCCGCCGCGGCCTGCTCGAGCGGCTCGACGCCGAGGCGATCTTCTATGGCTACGGCGACTACGCCATCCGGCTGCTGTGGCAGGTGGTGCGCGGCGGCGGCCGGGTGCTCGAGATCCCCACCGTCTATCGCTTTCGCAAGGGCGGCGAGTCGAAGACCCGTTTCCTGGCCTACTTCTGGACCTACATCGCCTCCGTCTTCCGCCTGCGCCTGAGGCAGAGGTAGGGGCGCCCGGTGCCGCGGCGGCTGGAATGGGCGGCGGCGGCGCTGCTCACGCTGTTCACGGTGTGGGCGCACGGCGAGAGGTTGGTGCATGGCGGGGGGCTGTGGCGCGACGAGGCAGCCGCGGTGCGGCTGGCGACGCTGCCCTCGCTGCGCGCCGTCTGGAGGCTGTTCCCGCACGAGGCGTTCCCGCTGGGCGTGCCGCTGGCGATCCGGTCGTTCGCCGGCGTGGCCGGCGACGGCGACGGTGCGCTGCGCATCTTCGGCATGCTGGTTGGTCTCGCCGTCGCGGCGGCGCTCTGGGTCAGCGCCCGCGCGTCCGGGCGCACCCTGCCGCTGCTGTCGCTGGCGCTCCTCGCCGGCAACGCCCCGTTCGTGGTCTTCGGCGACGAGCTGCGCGGCTACGGCCTGGGCAGCCTGTGCATCGTGCTCGGCTTCGCGGCCCTGGCGCGCCTGCTGCGGCGGCCCGGACCGTGGCCCGCCACGGGGGCGCTGCTCGCGCTGGTTGGGGCCGTCCAATGCCTGCTCGGCAACGCCGCGCTGGTCGCCGCGCTGTGCGCCGCGGCGGCGCTGGCGGCGCTGGCCGCGATCGTCGCGCCGGGCGACGGGGCCGCGCCGGCGGCGGGGAGCGCGATGCCGGCGACTATGGAGCGGCGGCGGAATGGCCGGCGCGTCGCTTTCGTGGCCGTCAACATCGGACTCGCGGCGGCGGTGTCGCTGCTGCCTTACGCGGCGCCCCTCATGGCCGCCCGGGCCTGGAGCGTGGTCGTCGTCTACCGCGCCGGCCTGCCGCAGATTCTGCGAATGCTCGGGGCGACGCTCGGCCCCGCGGGCGCGGCCTGGGCGGTGCTGGCCGCGCTCGCCGTGGCCGCCACGGCGTGGACGCTGGCCGCCCGGCGCGGATCGTCCGGCAGCCGGCAGGGCAACACCCCAGAGCAGGCATCGAGCGTCGAGACGGCGCCCAGCTCCGCGGCCGCCAAGGCGACAGGGAGCCCGGTCCCTTCCCCTGCGCCGACGTCCAAGGACCAACCGGGCGGCGATCGCGTGCGGCTGTTCGCCGTCCTGGCGCTGGTGCTCGGGATCGCGGCGCAGCTGCTGTTCCAGGACATCCTGGGGTACACCCCGCGCGCCTGGTACGACCTGCCGCTGCTCGCCCTGGCCGCCTGCGCCCTGGAGCCGCTGGTCGCCGCGCTCTGCCGCACGCCGCTGGCGCGCCTGGCGCGCGTCGCCCTCGCGATCGCGCTGGCCGCGGCGATGCTGCCCTACGCGCTGCCGCGGCTGCGGCTGCGGATGACCAATGCCGACCTGGTCGCCCGCCGCCTGGCGAGCGCGGCGGCGGCCGACGACCTGGTGCTGGTCTCGCCGTGGTACTACGGCGTCAGCTTCAACCGCTACTACCGCGGCCCCGCGAGCTGGATGACCCTGCCGGACCTGCCGGACCACGACGTCCATCGTTACGACCTGGTCAAGGCGAGGTTGGCCGCTCCCCATCCCATCGACGACGTGCTGGCGGCCGTCCAGCGCGCCCTGGGCGGCGGCCACCGCGTCTGGCTGGTCGGCCAGCTTCGCCTGCCACCGCCCGGCCAATCGCCGCCCGTCCTGCCGCCCGCTCCCGCCAGCCCCGCCGGCTGGCACGACCTCCCCTACGTCGAGTCCTGGGCCCTGCAGCTCGGCGCGACGCTCCGCGCCCACGCCGGCACCCTCGCCCGCGTCCAGGTGCCGTCTCCCGATCCCGTCAGCCCGCTCGAGAACATGACCCTGGCGGTCGCCGCGGGCTGGCGGCTCTGAAGGCGCCCGTGATCACAGCATGCCGGGTTCAGATGACAGGGACGGCAAGCCAACTGAGATCGCCGCTCTTGGACGAGTTGCAGTCGCTGATCGGCCTGCAAGTAGATGGGAAGAGGTCTCACCTGCCCGCGCATCGCTCCGGCGTCAGCCGAGGTGGTGGCGCCTAGTCCAGTACTTCCAAGCACGTCTGCCGCCCTGAAACCGCGGGAACTCCGGACCTATAGCGCAGTTATACGCGCCCTGGTACACTCCGTCGCCTACGGCATTATGCAAGACAAGTTGAGCGATTGGTATCCCCGGATATAGAACGAGCGGGACCTCTCCGCCATTGATCAGTTCAAGCGTTATGCAACCACGGAAACCTGGATCAACCTTTGTCGCGGTGGCAATTATTAGCCCCATTCTCCCCCAAGTGGATTTGCCAATGACATAACACATCAGGCCGCGCGGGATCTGGACATATTCTAGCGTGCTGCCTATAACGAGCTGCCCGGGATGCAAAATGAACTGATCAACAAAGTTGCGTATGATCCGCTCTTGATATCTCTCAATTCCAACATCCAAGAGTTTCGGTTCACCTACGTCAAGAAGGGGAAAGGATTCTCGCTTCATAACGATAAACTGATTGCCTAACCGCACATCAATGGCTCCGGCACTTATGGACTCTTCAGGATTCAAAAGAGGCGTCACGATGAGCCGTTCTTGTAGAGATTCCTTTCCAAGCCACCATACAATCTCTGGGGAGGTTAGAACGCCCGCTGGGCTATCTTGGTTAACTATCCGTTCGACAATCTCAAACATCGGGACCTTAACCCTACGTCGGTAATCCCTCGCTAGATTTGCGTATTCTAGAGCCTTCAAAGTCAAACGGTTGGCGCGTCGACGCTGCTCGCGCACAGGATTGCTATCTACTTCGTTCATTGTGGTCGACAGAGACACCCGATTTAGCCATGCCGCATTGATGATTTCGACGAAGCTAACGCCAGCGTGATCATTGATATCAGTTTCCAAAGCATTCGGCGGGATGTCATTATCGAGTCGCTCAATTAATCGAGCGAGAGTCTTGATCTTTAGGCGTTTCTTCGTCGTTGCCTTCGGGAGCTGAACGTCAAAAATGAGGCCGACCCCCGCGGCTATTTCTTTGAACACTTGCTCATACGCCACTCGCGCAAAAGGGTTAGCGTTTATTGCCGTGCCGTCCGAGCTCTTGCTGCAAAGATCGCGAATAAACCAGTAGCGCTCGTTTACCCGCTTTGCGCGTTCGTAGGCATTAGTAACAAAAGCGTCTTCGCTCACTGGAAAGAAGGGAGGACTGACAGTTTCATCGACAACCCTCAAGACTTCCCTTAGGCGCATCCTCCAGGGCGGGTAAAAGTTATTATTTAGTGTAGGCGGTATATCAAATCCTTGTTGTATCGCCATCTCCAGGGTTGAGAACAAGGCTGCTGGGCCGAACAAAGCGCCACCAATTACATCGGAGATGATCTCCTCAAGTGCACGAATCCAGTAACGCTGCGCAAGCTCTATGTTTCGCGCCACCAGGATTTTCTTGACCTGTGGCAGAAACAATTCACCAACAGAAGCAGCGGACATCCCGCTCTTGCTCATCTCCTCATCTGTTGCCTTTTCTATCTCTGGTACAACGGCGGCAATGAATTGTGCCTGGCGTTGAGGAGTCAAAAACTTGTCAGTGAACAGGTGGCCGATTTCGTGACCTAGTAAGGTATGAAGAAGAATGTTTTCACGTTCGAGGGATGGGAATGCAACAATTCTGAACCCATGCGCCAGATCTCTTAGGATGTCCTCGTCGATCAACATATCTGGAACATAGTCCTGAAATTCATCGAGTGCAAGTCTATAAGCGGACCGAAAATCTGTAAGGGCGACGCTGTAGTTATAGTGCCACTTCGGCCTCAGCATGATTTGAATGTCAGGGGCAAGTTGTGCTATTAGTTTATCAAGAGAAGACACTATGCTCCAAGGGAGCCGCTCAGTCCTTGCGCCTTGTACGTAACGAAGGTGAGAGGCCAGCTGCTGAACTAGGTTGTCAGCAGTGCGCAGCATGGAAAGGTCTGCCTCTATCGGATGCGACCAGTCGATGCCACGATAAATCGCGACGGCCGCTTTAGCAAGGAAGTCGCAAACGCGAGAGATTGTGTGCGCCAGGTTCTTGGGCGCTAGCAGGCTGCGGAAATATGGGCGTCCGCGAGCCCTGAGGTGAACAGTATTGGGACGGCTGAAGCCGAGGAGACGGGGTTTGACCAGTAAGAGGGAGCCGAGCCCGGGAAGCCAGAGCTTGCCGGT